>PPYF01188270.1_pt1 | contig 23507 bp, 19 predicted proteins | sample 1559871 | NCBI WGS metagenome assembly PPYF01 (sample SAMN08240021, study PRJNA423297) | Human gut metagenome, whole genome shotgun sequencing project. | reverse complement strand
ATTCACTCGTATGTTATTCAAAATATACATCCCATGTAATTAATAAACTCCGATAAAAATATACAGAGGGATAATCAAACCAAGCAGAAACAGAACAAATACAATAAAAACAGGTGATACTGATAGAAAGCCAATCATTCACGCAGCAGATATCACAACACGCCTCAATCTCAGAATATGAAACACAGGGCATCAAATGCTTGCGCCACCATCACGCTATTTACTTCAGCAAAAACCATCCAGAGCGTCAAAAACAAATCACCCTGCCATTTAAATGACGCACCTTTGACTATTTCATGTATAAATACTCCATTAAGGCCATTTTGATAGTAAAGCAAACAGCCCACACGGGCCTATTTCTTGTGATCCTATTCAAAGATAAAACCCGCTTAATTACTTACACTGCCCATATTATTCCTGCCCGCCGTTTTACGGAAAATAACCCTATACATAACGGAGTATATTATGCGCCTTTCGCTTAAAGCGAGGCTGCTTATTTGCAGTCTCGCTGCAGTTATTATTACCGCGTTATCTTTATCGCTGATCTCCAACAAAACGGTAACAGACGATGCTCTAAACAATGCCTATATCGAAGTGAACCGTCTGGGAAAAACCTACTCACAAAGTGTCACCGATTGGATAGCCGATCGGCAAAATGCGTTGTCCGCCTTAAAGTACCATCTGGAGAAAACGCCGCCTGCCGATATGGTGCCCGCATTACTGCAAACCCATCAAGCCGCTAACTTCAGCCTGACCTACTACGGCACCGCCGATGGCAAGATGTACCGCCAAGACCCGTCGTTGAACCGTGCCGGTTACGATCCGCGTGAACGCCCTTGGTATAAATCCGCCATCAATGCAGGACAACTGACCACCACCGCGCCTTACCTCAGCGCCACCCAGCAAGTTATGGTTGTCACCATGGCGGAGCCAGTAAAAGAAAATGGTCAAATTATTGGCGTCGTGGGGGCGGATTTGTCTTTGCAGCAGCTGGTCGACGAAGTGATTAACATGGACGTGCCGGGTAATGGCTATGCCATTTTAGTCAGCAACGATGGCTCTATCGTGGCCCACCCGCAAAAAGAGATGTGGCAGAAGAATATCAACGCCATCAGCAGCGTCTTTACCCCGGATTATATTCATCAACTCGACAGCACGCATGCTCTCACCACACTGATGCTCGGCGATGATGAAAAATTGATTTACGCCACCCCGATTAAAAAAACTGACTGGTCCATGATTTATATTATGGATAAAGACGCCATTCTCGCCCATGCCAATAATTTGATCTTATTGCAAAGCGCGATCGCATTGGGCATTTTGATCGTCTTTAGTATTTTCCTCGTGATCTTTTTCCGTAGCCAATTTAAAGATCTCGAACGCGTTGCTACCGCTCTTAACGACATTTCGGAAGGTGAAGGCGATCTCACTGTTCGCATCAATACTCAACATCCACACGATGAAATCGGGGTGCTCGCCGCCGGATTTAACCGCTTTACTGAGCGTTTGCACGCCATGGTCAGCCGCTTGAGTCAGATCTCCGATGAGCTGACAAATCAGTCCAGTGCGGCCTTTAATATTGCCAATAGCAACAATGTGGCCATCTCTACCCAGCAAGACGAAATCACCATGGTCGCCACAGCCGTCACCGAGATGGCCAGCGCCACCCAAGAGATCGCTAACCATGCCGAGGAAACCGCCCACACATCGCAAAACGCGGTATCTCTGTGTCAACAAGGCCAAACGCAAGTTCAACAAAGCCAAAGCTCAATTCGCGATCTGGCTGCCGAGGTCGCCAGTGCCAGTCAAATCATTAGCGAGCTGAATCAGCATGCGCATGCCATCAGTTCGATTTTGGCCACCATTACGGGAATTGCAGAGCAGACCAATTTGTTGGCGCTGAATGCGGCCATCGAAGCGGCGCGTGCTGGCGAGCAAGGTCGTGGCTTTGCGGTTGTGGCTGATGAAGTGCGCGTTCTGTCGCAACGCACTCATGCCTCTACCCAAGAAATTCAAACCATGATTGAAACGTTGCAAAACACCACCAACCGCGCGGTGAGCACCATGACCACCAGCCATGAGTTAGCGAATACCAGCGTTCATGATGCCGATTTGGCCAGTGAGAATCTGCAATCCATTGGCGGTGCCATTACCAAAATCTCCGACATGGCGAGCCATATTGCTACTGCGGCAGAAGAGCAAACCTCGGTAACAGCAGAGATCAACACCAATACGGAATCCATCCGTGAAGTCTCCGCTATGTTGGCGCAAGAAGCGCAGCACTCCGCCACGCAAGCGGAGCACTTGGCCACTCTGACCCGTCAGCTGCAACAGGAAGTGGGTCAATTTAAACTGTAAGCCGTTTAAACGCTAAGCAGACAGTCACTCACCGTCATGGTTGAGAAACGCAGTGCCTAATCAGTTTAGTGTAATAGCACGAAGAGCAAGGATACCGGATAAACACTAAGCGCCCCTTCTGGGGCGCTTAGTGTTTTTAACATGCCAGCACGGGCACAGGGTTACCGCGCAGGATGACAATTACAGCAGCGGGAAAATCCGGACCATGGCAACCAGCGATAACAGCGGTTGCGGGTACACCCCCAACAACAGTACCAATGCTGCTGACAGCAACAGCACCACCCCGCCGGCAGTACGCGCCCAGTTATCCTGAATATCACGCACGCGCTGCACTTGCGGCGCCAGATATAACGCTACCATCACACGTAAGTAATAGTACAAACCTATGGCACTACCCAGCACCACCGCCAGCGTTAATCCCCATAGCTCGGACTGCACACCGGCCGCAATCACATAAAACTTACCGATAAAGCCCAGCGTCAAAGGGATACCAGCCAAAGCCAACATCATCACGGTTAACACTGCAGCGAGTACCGGACGATGCCAAAACAAACCTCGATAGCTATACAAAGAATCCACATCGCGCCCTTTGTAAGGGCTCGACATTAAACTCACTACGCCAAACGCCCCCAACGCCGTGAACATGTACGCCACTAAATACACGCTAACAGCCTCTTGTGGCAGACGCAGCGTATCAGCAGCAATCAACGCCACCAGCACATAACCAAAGTGCGCAATCGAGGAATAACCGAGCAGTCGCTTGATATTGTTCTGGTTCAACGCCAACAAGTTACCGAACAGAATAGACAATACCGCCAACACACCCAGTACTTGTTGTAACACGCCGTTGTCGGCTACCGGAGTGGTCAGTAAAAACCGCACCAATACGGCAAAAATCGCCACTTTGCTGGCGGTCGCGATAAACGTCGCCACCGGAGCTGGCGCCCCTTCATACACATCTGGCGTCCACAGATGAAACGGCGCTAAAGAGAGCTTAAAACCAAAGCCAACCAACATCATGCCAAGCCCGGCCAGCAACACCGGCATAAAGAGCTCTTTGTTTTGCAGCAGAGCGCCGATTTCACCGAAGACCAAGGTTCCGGTCTCGGCGTACAACAATGCCATGCCAAACAAAATAAACGCCGACGCCGCCGCAGACAGCACCATGTATTTGATACTGGCTTCAAGAGAGCGTTTTTGTCGATAGGCATAACCAATCAGGCCAAATAGCGGCACAGACATCAACTCGATACCGATAAACAGTGCTGCCAGATGACGCGCCCCCGCCAAGACCAAGCCACCACAACAGCCAATTAACAGCAGCAGGTAAAACTCTTCTCGATTGTCGGGATAATCTTGCAGCCACAAGTAAGCAAAGGTGCAACAAGCCAAGGTAGCAATTAGCACCAACGCGGAGAAAAATAGGGTATAGCCATCCACCTGTAAAAGTGTCGTTACCTGCACCGGGATCACTTGCGCACAAATAAACAGCGATAACAGTGCCAGATTTAGCCCCACCACAGACACTGTGGCAACCAGCAAGTGATGACGTTGCCATGCAATCAACAACATCAATAACACCACGGTGAGACCGGTAATAATCAATGGCAACTCGGCGACTAACGACTGTAATGACAATGCCATATTCTTACACCTTACTCAGAGACAAAGGCACAAACCACTGCTGCACACTCAGCATCACGGTATTCGTGGTATCCAAAATCGGTTGAGGATACACGCCCAGCAACACCAGTAATACCGCCAGCAGCAGGACAATAAACAACTCGCGTGAACTCATCGCCGGTAATGTTGACGCTTCTTTGGCCGGCCCGAAAAAGGCGCGTTGCACCATAATCAAGGAATAGACCGAGGCCAACACCAATCCAAACGTTGCCACTACCGCCACTTTTGGTAACAACTGGAACGTACCCAGTAAAATCAAAAACTCACCGACAAAATTACCGGTTCCCGGTAGCCCCAACGACGCCGCCGCAAAAAATAGCGATATCGCAGGCAAGAACTTAATCCGCCCCCACAAACCGCCCATCTGACGCATATCTCGGGTATGCAAGCGCTCATACAGCTGACCACACAGAATAAACATCCCCGCTGCCGATAAGCCGTGCGCAATCATCTGCACCACCGCCCCTTGCAGTGCTTGCTGACTGCCCGAATAAATCGCAATCAACACAAATCCCATGTGGGAAATACTGGTGTACGCCACCAACCGCTTGATATCGGTCTGTGCAAAAGCCAATAACGCGCCGTAGAAAATCCCGACAATCCCCAGCGCCATCGCCACCGGAGCAAATTCAATAGAGGCTTCTGGAAATAACGGGATCCCAAAACGCAGTAAGCCGTAGGCGGCGGTTTTCAATAAAATCCCCGCTAAATCGACCGAGCCCGCGGTCGGAGCCTGACTGTGCGCATCAGGTAACCAGCCATGCAATGGCACTACCGGCATCTTGACGGCAAAAGCGATGAAGAAGCCGAGCATCAACACAAACTCGACGCTCTTGCTCATCGGCGTATTGAGTAAATCGGCATAGTTAAAGGTCAACATGCCCGTGGCGGAATAATGCACAAAAACCAGCGCCAAAATAGCCACCAGCATCAGCAAGCCACTTGCTTGGGTATAGATAAAAAACTTGGTCGCCGCCGTGATCCGCGTTTTCCCGTCAGACGCTTTGTGTCCCCAAAGCGCAATCAGGAAATACATCGGCACCAACATCATTTCCCAGAAAAAGAAGAACAAAAACAGATCGACGGCCAAAAATACCCCGATCACGCCACCGAGGATCCACAGTAAATTCAGATGGAAAAAGCCCAGATGACGCTGAATCTCACGCCATGAACATAAAATAGCCAACACCCCTAGCAAACCGGTCAGGATCACCATCAAGAGTGATAGGCCGTCAAGGGCCAGATGAAAGGAGATCCCTAATTGCGGGATCCACGGCATTTGAAATTCCAACTGCCATTGTGGAGTGCCGGCCGTTTGTGGCAGCGAATAATCACCACTGAACCACAATTGTAATGCCAACCCCAAAACCAGCGTCATCGACGCCAGCGCAATCCAGCGCGGAACTCTGGATTGATCCCGCTCAGTCAGCCAGCAAAGAAACCCGCCAGCAAAGGGGATAAGAATAAGCCACAGTAGTGTCATAGCTGAGAGAATCCATTCTAATTAAAACAACACCAGCAACGCCAAAATGAACAGCGCACCGAATCCCACGGACGTTGCATACCAGCGCAATTGTCCGGTCTCAGTAAACACCACCAGTCGGTTCGCCTGACGCACCGCACTGGCGACAATATTCAAGGTTCGGTTAAACGGATCGCCACCTAACAAACGCGTCAGCCACAGATACGGTTGGACAAACACCTTGTCATACAACCAATCAAAGCCCCATGCATGCAGCCAGATCTGCACCAGCGTTTTACCACCGGCGGTTTGTGCCATCCGCGATACCCAGCGCCGCTCACCCAAGAACAACCACGCAGCAATCAAGATCCCACCGATAGAAATCAGGCCAGATATCAACTCCAGATAATGCTTGGCCGATAATTCCCCCTCAGCCCCCGCAGGTAATACCCCGTGTAACGGCGGCACAATTAATGCGCCGATAAAGGTCGATAACAGGGCCAACACCACCAACGGCACCGTATACGCCAATCCATGACCAGCATGCGCCTGTGTGTGCACAGGGCCATGAAACACCACAAAAATAAGACGGAAGGTATAGATGGATGTCAACACGGCGCCCACTAATCCCGCAGCTAGCAATTCGGGATGCCCAGATGCCAGCGCCTGCCACAAAATCTCATCTTTACTGTAAAAACCGGCAGTAATAAACGGTAAAGCTGCCAGTGCGCCACCGCCAATCAAAAAGCAGACATACACTAACGGTAGCGATTTACGTAAACCGCCCATGCGGAAAATGTTCTGCTCATGATGACAGGCCACAATCACCGCCCCCGCCGACAAGAACAGCAAGGCTTTAAAGAAGGCGTGGGTCATCAGGTGGAAAATAGCCGCATCCCACGCACTGACGCCAAGCGCCAGAAACATATAACCAATCTGGCTCATGGTGGAATAGGCTAAAATGCGCTTGATATCGGTCTGCACCAACGCGGCAAAACCGGACAGTAACAAGGTCACTGCACCGATAAAGCCCACTAGATACAAAACATCCGGCGCCAAGGTAAAAATCACATGGGTCCTCGCAATCAGGTACACCCCAGCGGTCACCATGGTCGCCGCATGGATCAGCGCCGATACCGGTGTTGGACCGGCCATCGCATCCGCCAACCAAGTTTGTAACGGCAATTGCGCCGATTTACCTACCGCACCGCCCAGTAACATCAAGGCCGCCAACGTCACCGGCCAAGAGCCTGCGGCCATTTTCTCAGGCGCTAACGTTAAAATCATTTGGATATTCAACGTACCGAGCTGCTGATAAAAAATAAATAACCCGATAGCAAGGAACACATCGCCCACGCGCGTGACAATAAAGGCTTTCATTGCGGCGGCGCCATTTTTAGACTGCTGGTAATAAAAACCAATCAGCAAATAGCTACACAGCCCCACGCCTTCCCAGCCTAAATAGACAAACAACAAATCATTACCCAGCACTAAGAACAGCATGCTGGCGATAAACAGGTTGGTATACGCAAAAAAGCGTGAATAACCCTCTTCACCGCGCATGTACCACGAGGCAAACAGGTGGATAAAAAAGCCAACACCGGTGACCACCGACAGCATGGTCAGCGATAACCCATCCAGATATAAGGATAAGTTAACCTGCAAATCCCCCACCGCCATCCACGTCCATAGTGGCTGTGTGTAGGTGTTTTGCGGATGCAGAACTAAAAAGTCATAGCCAATATAGGCAGTGAGCAACGCCGATAAACCCACGCTTCCCACACCAATCAACGCACTGGTGTTTTCACTCCAGCGCCCAGCCGAGAATGCCAGCAGCAGGTAACCGAGCAGTGGCAGCAAAATCGTCAAAAAGAGTAGGCTCATCCGTGCATCTCACTCACAACGTCCACGTCTAAGGTGTGGTGCCGCCGGTACATCTGCAGCAACAACGCCAACCCGATACTGGCTTCTGCCGCCGCCAGCGTCACGATGAAGATATACATGACTTGGCCATCGGCTTGTCCCCAGTGACTTCCCGCCACCACAAAGGCCAAGCCTGCCGCGCTCATCATGATCTCAAGGCTCATCAAGATAAACAGCAAGTTACGCCGGATCATCACTCCTGTCAGGCCCAGCGCAAACAGCGCCGCCGCCAACAACAATCCATGCTCCATAGGAATAGCACTGACAGCATTCATCGCTTATCTCCTTGTGCCTTATGATTTTCCGGTTTGTTTTCGCGGCCAAGATGGTAAGCCGATACCATACCGGCCAGCAGTAATAACGAGGCGAGTTCTACCCCTAAAACGTAAGGCCCAAACAGCGCAATACCGACGGCTTTTGACGGCACATCTTGTAAACCTGCCCCGCCCGCCGACACGCCCATTAACGCAAAGGCCAATACCGCAAACAATAACGCAGAAAGTAATGCCGGCCCTGCCCACACCCGAGGCGTTAACCACTGCTGCTCTTGCTTTGGCGCTGAGCCTAAGTTAAGCATCATCACCACAAAGACAAACAGCACCAAAATGGCACCCGCGTAGACAATAATCTGGATGGCTCCAGCAAATTCAGCGCCTAGGGAAAAGAACACCATCGCCACCGAAAGCAGTGACACAATCAGGTACAACAACGCGTGCATCGGGTTGCGATTGCTAATCACGCGAAACGTTGCCAGCAATGCCACCAGCGCCGATAAATAAAATGCCCAGCTCATGACCGACTCCTTATGGTAATAAGCCCTTGGTATCGATAGGTAAGGCTTCATCCTGCGCCGTCCCTTTTTGTTTACCGGCAATCGCCAAACCGGATACCCGATAAAAGTTGTAATCGGGGTATTTACCGGGGCCCGAAATCAACAAATCCTCTTTCTCGTACACCAGATCTTGGCGACGGTACTCTCCCATCTCAAAATCTGGAGTCAATTGGATAGCGGTGGTTGGACACGCCTCTTCACACAAACCGCAGAAAATGCAGCGCGAGAAGTTAATCCGGAAAAACTCTGGATACCAACGGCCATCTTCCTGCTCCGCTTTTTGTAATGAGATACAGCCAACCGGACAGGCGACAGCACACAAGTTGCACGCCACACAGCGCTCTTCGCCATCAGGATCTCGGGTTAACACTATCCGACCACGGTAGCGTGGCGGCAGGTAAACCTGCTCTTCAGGATATTGCAGCGTATCGCGCTTGCGCCAAGCATGGGTAAACACCATCCATAAACTGCGCAGCTGGGTTCCAGTTCCTATGAGAATTTCTTTCAACATCGCCATCATCCTTGCAATACCCGTTACTGGGCGTTGTACAGCACAACTACGCCCGTTACGATCAAATTGAATAATGTCAACGGCAGGCAAAACTTCCAGCCGAACGCCATCACTTGGTCATATCGGGGCCGGGGCAATGAAGCCCGGAGCAGGATAAAAAACATCACAAAAAAGCCCGTTTTCAACACAAACCAGACTATCGGCGGCAATACTGGCCCCAGCCAGCCACCAAAAAACAAAGTGACTAGCAGTGCTGAAATTAAGACAATCCCTATGTATTCGCCCACAAAGAACATGCCCCACTTCATCCCGGCATATTCAATGTGATAACCATCAGCCAGCTCTTGCTCTGCCTCCGGTTGGTCAAAAGGATGACGGTGAGTCACTGCAATCGCCGCCACCAAAAAGGTGACAAATCCTAAAAATTGCGGCACGACAAACCACACCTGCTCCTGCGCTGCGACGATGTCGCGCATATTAAATGAGCCGGTGATTGCCACTATCCCCATGAGGGACAGCCCCATAAAAACCTCATAACTCAAGGTTTGGGCCGACGCACGTAAGCTCCCCAGCAGTGAATATTTGTTATTGCTCGACCAGCCCGCAAAGAGCACCGCATAAACAGCGAGCCCAGCCATGGCAAAGAAAAACAGAACACCGATATTCAGATCCGCGACACCCCAAGTCGGGGTAATCGGAATAATGGCGAAGGTCAGCAAAAACGCGCCCATCGCTATCAGTGGTGCCAACATGAAAATCAATTTGTCGGCAAATGGCGGGATCCAGTCTTCTTTGAAAAACATCTTAATCATGTCAGCGGCCAGCTGCAGGATGCCAAACGGCCCAACGCGGTTCGGGCCATAACGGTCTTGCCACAGTCCTAACAGCCGCCGTTCGACATAACTCATAAAGGCACCACAGCTGACCACCACCAACAAGATCACGATGGCTTTGGCTACGTCAGTGAGGATCAACCACGTAGTTGGCGACAATGCGCTCATAACACCGCCTCCTGCATATCTGTGATCACCTGCCCCAACAAGCCCAGCGGGATCCCAGCAAAACCAACCGGTAACGCAACCACGCCCGCCACCAAGTGCTTGTCGATACGCACCGGCAAACGGAAGTAATTCTTATCCCAACTAAAGCTGAGTAACGTTCCTTCATTCATCGCCAGTTTTTGTGCATCCGCCTCACTTAGCCCAATCGTGGCCACTGGAGTGCGCGACTGGATCACCCCCGCGCGCTGTGACAGCTCTTCACTACCAAAAATGTGGTACTGACCCACCACTTGATAACCCTGCCCCTCCGCAACCACCTCGACCTTTTGGTGAGGATACGGTTGCAAGTGAGCAGGCTCATGCACTTGCGGTGTTATCAGACGCAGGCCAGGGTCACCGGCTTTTAATCGTCCCCCCACTTTATCTTGGTACTTATTCCAAGCTTGCGGTGAGTTCCAACCGGGCGACCAGACAAATGGGATATCGGGATACAGCTCTTTCGAGCCTGAGTACCCTTCCATAGAAAATGCAAATGGAGTGTCAACATCCTGTGGCACACGTGGCTCGTGCACACTGATATTGGCACGCAACGCGGTACGACCGCTGTAACGATGCGGAGAGCGCGCCAGTTTTAAACTGCGAATACGAAAATCCGCCTTCGGTGCGACGGCGGTCAAATTTGCCAACGCCGGGATCGTCTGTGCACATTGCTTGGACACCACATCAAAATGCGTCCATTCCGATTGCCGAGTCGCCGTATGACTTTGCAATGCGGTTAACCACTGCCAGCTTTCTGCGACATGGTTATTTTCCGCATAGTAAGATGGTGCGTAGACCTGATAAAAACGCTGCGCTCGCCCTTCATGGTTGATCACTGTCCCATCGGCTTCTGCAAAACTGGCTGCTGGCAGCAATAAGGTTGCTTTATCCGTCGTCGCGGTGTGCTGATGATCAAGCACAATCAGGTGAGGTACTGATGACAGCGCATGACTCACACTTGCCGCCGAGGCATGTCGGTATAAGTCCGCCTCCATCACAATTGCGACATCGACTTGCGCTAAACGCGCTAAAGCCGGTTGCAGCGGCTGCGCGCCCAACATCACCAGACCTAAACTATTAACATCGGGAACGACCAGACTTAAACCTACCGCTGACTGACGCGCCTTTAATGCCAAAGCGATATTGGCGGCAGCTTTTAGCAACGCCTCAGAGCCGGCCGAGGAGCCAGAAATAATCAGTGGCTTTTTCGCTTGTAATAAGTAAGACGCTATTTGCTGGGCGACATCCGTATTAGATTCACTACCGACCGACTCATGCCCTACGCCCTGAATACAATCAGCAACGTTAAACGCTAACTCCGCTTGCTGCTCAGGATGAGCAAGCCACGCCACTGACGCGATGTCATCGAGGCGCGTCGGAGCCAACGCGGTGATCATCACAGGATGACGAGCATGTTGCCCAATATTTTGAATCGCGGCAGTTTGCCAGCTATCGACACGTAACGCGGCCGCCATCTCGCGCGCTTTGCCTTTCGCAGCTTGACGCACCGCTAAAGCAATACGCGGGGCGGTTTGAGTAATGTCTTCCCCTAACACCAAAACCGCATCGTACTCTTCAATATCACGTAATGAAGGCAGTTCAATATTGGCTGTGTTCAGGATATCCAAAATCAACTGCTGGCGCTGCCACTCAGCCTCATCCACTGCGGCATAAAAATTATTTTCACCGACCAGTGAGCGCAACGCAAAATTGCTTTCCACGCTGGCACGGGCAGAGCCAATACCAATAACCTGTTTGGCATGGCGCAGCGTATCGGCGGCCAGATTCAAGGCATGCTCTTGGCTTAGCGTGACAAAGCCTTCACCGGTATTCAGCTGCGCTTGTACCGGACGATCTTTGGCATTAACGAAACCGTAGCCAAAACGGCCACGATCGCATAAGAAGTAGTGGTTCACCGCGCCGTTATAGCGGTTCTCAATACGGCGCAATTCGCCATAACGCTCACCCGGACTAATGTTACAACCGACACTGCAATGCTGGCAGATGCTCGGTGCAAACTGCATATCCCATTTACGGTTATAACGCTGAGAGTGGGTTTGGTCGGTAAATACACCGGTAGGACAAATTTCGATTAAGTTGCCGGAGAACTCACTTTCCAACGCACCGTCTTCAACTCGCCCAAAATAGACATTATCGTGCGCACCATAAACACCCAGATCAGTGCCATCGGCATAATCTTTGTAATAACGAACGCAACGATAACAGGCGATACACCGGTTCATCTCATGAGCAATAAACGGGCCTAAATCCTGATTTTTATGCGTGCGCTTAGTAAAGCGATAACGGCGGGTATTATGGCCAGTCATCACCGTCATATCCTGCAGATGGCAAGCGCCACCCTCTTCACACACCGGACAATCATGGGGGTGATTGAGCATCAGCCATTCAACAACACTTTTACGAAACGCTTTGGCCTCTTCATCTTCAATCGAGATGTAAGTACCATCTGTCGCCGGTGTCATACAAGACATCACCAAGCGGCCGCGTTTATCATCGGCATTCTGATATTGCTTCACCGCACATTGCCGACAAGCGCCCACACTTCCCAGTGCCGGATGCCAACAAAAATACGGGACATCGAGTCCTAATGAGAGGCACGCCTGCAGGAGATTATCTGCACCATTGACCTCGAAATCCTTTCCATCAATGTGAATCGTCGCCATACCTAACAATCTTATTTTATGCCCACACGAACTGAGCTAGTGGTTAATACAGCAGGTGTTGCTAACCTCGCACGACTGACCTGCTTTCCGGCATACGGCTTACCAAGTTTGCTTGAGTAAATTCGGTTGTATCCCCGCCACCTGACGCAGCGCCGCGTGAATATCACGGCTAATCCCTGCTTCAAATTCAGACCGGAAATATTTAAGTGCACTTTGTAATGGTTCTACGGCTCCCGGTGCATGTGCGCAAAACGTTTTCCCTGGGCCTAAAAAGCTGCACAGCTGCTCCAGAATTTCGATATCACCGGGCTGACCTTGGCCTTCCTCCAGCGCACGCAGGATCTTCACACTCCATGGCAATCCATCGCGGCACGGCGTGCACCAACCACAAGATTCGCGCGCAAAAAACTCTTCCAGATTGCGAACCAAGCCAACCATGTTAATGCTGTCATCCACCGCCATCGCCAGCCCGGTTCCTAAACGGCTTCCGGCTTTGGCGATAGAGTCAAAATCCATCGGCAAATCAAGGTGCTCCTCCATTAAGAAGTCTGTACCCGCACCACCTGGTTGCCACGCTTTAAAGCGATAGCCCTCTAACATGCCACCGGCATACTCTTCCAATAGCTCACGCGCGGTGGTGCCAAACGGTACTTCCCATACGCCAGGGCGGCGAACGCGGCCAGAGAACCCCATTAATTTGGTGCCTGCATCACTGCTTTTCCCTGCAGACAAGCCTTTATACCAATCACTGCCAAAATGCAGAATGTAAGGGATATTGTTGAGCGTCTCGACGTTATTTACACAGGTCGGTTTACCCCACGCCCCAGCAATCGCGGGAAATGGCGGTTTTGCTCTAGGATTGGCACGCCGACCTTCCAATGAGTTAATCAGCGCGGTCTCTTCACCACAGATATAACGCCCAGCGCCAGTGTGCACAAACAGCTCAAAATTAAATCCGGAGCCTAAAATATTGTTGCCAAGATACCCTGCCGCTTTGGCTTCCTTGATCGCACGGCGCAGACGCTCGGCAGCCTCAACATACTCTCCACGCAAGAAGATATAGCCTCGATAGGCCCCTAACGCATAGGCCGATAAGATCATACCCTCAACGAGCTGATGCGGTAGCTGCTCCATCAGCAAACGGTCTTTATAAGTCCCCGGCTCCATCTCATCGGCGTTACATAAAAGATATTTGCGATCAAACTTGCTGTCTGTGGGCATCAAGCCCCATTTGATGCCGGTAGAAAAACCTGCGCCACCACGGCCACGCAAACCGGAGTTTTTCACCACTGTAATAACATCTGAGGCTGACATGCTGGTCAGCGTTTTCTCGACAGCGGCATAGCCATCTTTCTTCCGATACTCATCAATCCAAACCGGCTGTAAATCGGGGCGAATACGCCAAGTTAAAGGATGCGAATCTGCGCTCAAAATACTCATTCATATTTCTCCAGCAGCAAATCAACACTTTCGGGCGAGACATGGCTGTGCGTATCGTCATCAATCATGAGTGTCGGACTTTTATCGCAGTTACCTAAACAACACACAGGCAAAAGCGTAAAACGCTGATCTGATGTGGTTTGCCCTGGTTTGATGCCTAAACGAGTCTCTAATTTTTTCTGTATCGCTTGATAACCGGTGATATAGCACACCACACTGTCACAATAGCGAATTACATGACGCCCCACTGGACGGCGGAAAATTTGACTATAAAAAGTCGCCACGCCTTCTACATCGCTCGCAGGGATAGTCAACACCTCAGCAATAGCTTCAATGGCCTCATCACAAACCCAACCGAAATGTTTTTGCACTAATTTCAACGCTTCAATGGATGCCGCGCGTGGATCTTCATAATGCGACATCTCATGCTGGATCTCGGCTTTTAGCGCCGCCGGCAAGACAAACTGTTGTGGTGAATGTTCTGCTTGATTGTCCATAATCACCGATCCACATCCGACATAACAAAATCAATACTGCCCAGATAAACAATCAGATCTGATACTAGGCTGCCACGGATCACACTCGGAATTTGCTGCAAATGCGCAAAGCTTGGAGTACGAATGCGGGTACGATAGCTCATAGTGCTACCATCGCTAGTTAAGTAATAGCTGTTAGCGCCCTTGGTCGCCTCAATCATCTGAAACGACTCATTAGCAGGCATAATCGGCCCCCACGAGACTTGCAAGAAGTGGTTGATAAGCGTTTCGATATGCTGCAAAGCGCGTTCTTTTGGCGGTGGCGTGGTCAGCGGATGATCAGCTTTATACGGCCCCTCCGGCATGTTGTTCAGACATTGCTCCACAATACGCAAGCTCTGTCGGATCTCCTCGACTCGCACTAATGCCCTATCGTAAGCATCACCATTGCTACCGGTTGGCACCTCAAAATCAAAGTTCTGATAACCGGAATAAGGCCGCCACTTGCGGATATCTAATCCTAACCCCGTGGCCCGCAAGCCTGCGCCCGTCACCCCCCACTCCAACGCTTGCTGGGTGTTGTAAGCCGCCACCCCAATGGTACGTCCGCGCAAAATGCTATTACGCAGCGCTGCAGTGACATAACTTTCTAAGCGTTTTGGTAACCAGTTCAAAAACTCGCGCACCAGACGCTGCCAGCCTTGTGGTAAATCATGTGCAACGCCACCAATGCGAAACCACGCCGGATGCATGCGCGCTCCCGTGATCGCTTCAATGATGTTGTAAATGCGCTGCCGATCGGAAAATGCATAGAACACCGGCGTCATCGCGCCGACATCCTGAATATAGGTGCCGAGGAACAGTAGATGGCTGTTGATTCGAAACAGCTCGGCAAGCATCACCCGGATCACTTCTACTTTGGCAGGGACGTGGATCCCAGCCAGTTTTTCAACCGCCAAGACATAAGGCAGGTTATTCATCACCCCGCCTAAGTATTCGACGCGATCGGTATACGGAATATAACTATGCCAAGACTGACGCTCGGCCATTTTCTCCGCACCGCGGTGGTGGTAGCCAATATCGGGGACACAATCGACTATTTCTTCGCCATCGAGCTGTAAAACAATGCGAAATGCGCCGTGTGCCGATGGATGATTAGGGCCAAGGTTCAAGAACATGAAGTCTTCGTTATCGGTGCCCTTGCGCATCCCCCAGTCTTCGGGTTTAAAACGCAGCGCCTCTTGTTCTAAATCTTGTTTAGCCACATCCAATGCAAACGGGTCGAATTCGGTTGCTCGCGCAGGGAAATCTTTGCGCAGAGGATGACCTTGCCAAGACTTTGGCATCATGATGCGAGTCAGATGAGGATGGCCGGTAAAAGTGACACCAAATAAATCCCAAACCTCACGCTCATACCAGTTAGCGTTACAGAAAATTGAAGTGATACTTGGGAGAGTGAGACTTTTTTCCGACAATGCCACTTTGAGTAAAACATCACTGTTTCGCTCAACCGACAATAAATGATAGAAAACCGTAAAATCCTGCGCGACCAGCTGTTCACGATGTGTGCGTAACCGCTCATCGACAGCATGCAAGTCATACAGCATGTTATAAGGCTTGGGGATTTTTTTTAAAAAGGAAATAACATCCACTAACGCCGATTTAGGCAACCAAATAACCGGCATGCCTGTTTTGCTCGTTTGTAGCGTGAACATCTCACGGCCGAAACGAGCGATAAGCTCTCCGATCACCGGATTATCCTGATGATTTTGAGCCGGCCAGCCATCGACCTGTGGCTGTATTTGAGAGTGCAATTCCATGGTCATTTCAGAGCAACTCCTGCTCGTTATACTTCATCAGGTGTGCGCAGATTTTTTATCTGAATTCGTTCTTCGCGCTTAAGATCTTTTTCCGGTGTCATTTGTGCTCGGTAAATACCTTGGTCACCAACAACCCATGACAACGGGCGTCTTTCCTTACCAATCGATTCTTGTAATAACATCAAGGCTTGTAAAAACGCTTCCGGGCGCGGAGGGCAACCAGGGATATACACATCCACCGGCAAAAACTTATCGACACCTTGCACTACCGAGTAGATGTCATACATGCCACCGGAATTAGCACATGCCCCCATGGATATCACCCACTTCGGCTCAAGCATTTGCTCATACAGGCGTTGAATGACTGGGGCCATTTTAATAAAACAGGTTCCCGCCACGACCATGAAGTCAGCTTGACGCGGAGATGCCCTGATCACTTCGGCACCAAAACGAGCCACATCATGCGGAGAAGTAAACGCCGTCGTCATTTCCACATAACAGCATGACAAGCCGAAGTTGTAAGGCCATAAGGAGTTCTTACGCCCCCAATTCACCGTTGAATGCAAAACATCCTCCAGCTTGCCCATAAAAACACTGCGGTTAATCTGCTCCGATAAAGGATCTTCGACAGTTTCTTTTTTCTCCATCGGATAGCGGGCAGGTAAAGCATCCGGATCTATGCGGGTTAATGTGTACTTCATACAACAATCCTTGTAATTACTGCTTATGTGAAGCGCTCTGACTTACACCGCGCTTTGACTTTTCTGGGGTCCAATCCAGTGCCCCAATACGCCACAGGTAAAGCAAACCTATGAGCAGCACGACAATAAAGACGGATGCCTCAATTAATCCCAACCAACCGCTCTCCCTGATGGAAACAGACCAAGCAAACAGGTATAAGGCCTCGACATCAAAGATCACGAAAATCATGGCCACCAAATAGAATTTGGCTGAGAAACGCAGGCGAGCACTACCAACAGAATCGACTCCGGATTCAAACGGCTGATTCTTAGAACGACCCCATGCCTTCCCCCCCAGCAATGAGGCAGTTCCAACCATAAATAAGCACAGAGCAATAATCGCCAGTACGAAGATTGCAAAAGACCAATGATGAGCAAGGACTTCCGATGTCATCCTCTTACCCTCAATAGCATTCAGATAGGAGAGTATTCACGGGTAATACCGGTGAATAGATATGTAGTTTTTAATCACTCCAACATCCCATCATGATTAAAAACATTATTCACATATTTTTTACACCAAAAGGTAACATAAAGTCAATGAGGACAATCGGTAGAAGCAACTTCATCAGCCACGAACACAATGAGATAAAACCTATCAATTTCAATGATGTAAATTAGATGCACACTGAAAATGATGATACAGCGGTAACTTAATTTGATTGGGATTCGTTATCGATACGCAACAAAAAAGAGAGCAATGCCTAAGCACTGCTCTCTTTTTTAACTCCCAGACTAACAAGATAAGGTTTTATGCATTAAAACCTTTATAATGAAGCTGTTATGGTAAACCTCTGATTTCAGCGAGTAACTACAGTGAAACCGTAATTTTCACGTAGTGTGTTGGCCAGTTGTTCTTTCACTAACGGAGGTAACGCTGCAGCATGACATCCTTCCAAGGCACCAGCCAGCGCCCACAACAATTTTTCTGTCACATCACTGCACTGAGATTTAACTTGGATATAAGCAGCAACAGCCCCCAAGGCTTGCAATTCACTGATTGTACTAATGCCTGCTTTTCTAAGTAAACGCTCAGTTGATAGCCCCATATTTGGCAGGTCTTTTAACCGCTTTGCTAAACCACCGCGTTTTTCTTCTTTATCTGCTCGCGCACCATTCAAAGCATGTGTTGCCATTGCGATCAATTGCTCTACGTTATCCCATGTTGCTTGTTCGACTTTGTAATAACGCAACATAACTGGACGACCACGTTTGGTATAAACAAAAGGCGTCATTCCTCGTGCAATAAAGCGGGCTTCCAACCCCGTACATGCACGCAGATAAAGATGATCCTCTGAAACTACGGCAAACATCACATCCCCTTGATATAAGCCGAAGCCGCCAAACATAGAGCGTGATTTAACTTCACCAAAACAACCAGAGAATACTTCACACGCTTTCTTGATCAGATTCTTATCTACAGTGTTCATGGCTCCCCTCCATAACTGCTTGCTTCGAGCTCTTAAACAAGAGTGATAACAAGCTCTCCCTTTAATTTGTAACACGCAATAATTTGTAAAATCGCAATAAGTTTCAGAAGCGGATCTCATCACTATGAAATCGAGGCTATCTTCGCGATTTTTGACACATTAAGCAACACCAGCCGTCACATTATTGACGCAATTATATACATCAGAAATCTCATTCGCCTATTTTTTATCCACATGAGATGTTTCATTTTCGCGTTAATAACCTGCACAGATACCGAAAAAACTCTTTTTTTGTGACAAAAAACAAAATAATTATGCAACCGATTAAGCAACTTTAGATAAGTTTATCGATCTTTTTTTGTACAAAGACACAAATCTAGTCTATTTATTTATATTAAAAAACAATAACTAAATGTTTTTGTGATTAAAAATCAACACGATATGTTATTCATTTTCTTTACCCGTTCGTTTACATGTGTAACTGTTTGCGAACTTAATCACGTTAGTCTTGTATCTTTTAAAACTCTCGGTAGACTTATTACTAAGAATGGAACATTTGGGCAGGTATTTTAATACTTGCTAACAAAGGAATGTTCATTCAAGAATGACGAAAGACCTGTGAGTTTTTCGCGCAAAATTTATGCCTTTCATTGATGATAACGAGGCGCAAGATGAAAAAAACTGCAATCGCTCTGGCTCTGGCCGGTATGGCATTCGCTGCTTCTACTCAAGCAGCTCCACAAGAAGGTACTTGGTACACTGGTGCTAAGCTGGGTTGGTCCAACTACTTCAGCACTGAGAAGAACCAAGATTTCTTCGGTTCTGACAACGTACTGAGCCGTTCTACTCACTTCAGCAAGAACTCTCTGGGTGGCGGTGTATTTGGTGGTTACCAAGTAAACCCATGGTTCGCAGTTGAAATGGGCTACGACTACCTGAACAAGCTGAAAAACGACAATGGTGACCTGCGTACTCAAGGTATCCAACTGAGCGGTAAGTTCAGCTACCCAGTAATGCAAGATCTGGATCTGTACACCCGTCTGGGTGCTATGGGTTACCGTGCTGACATGAAGGGTAACACTGAAGCCTCTGACTTCAACCGTCACGAAACTGGTGTTCGCGCACTGGCTGCTGTTGGTGCAGAATACGCATTCAACGACAACTGGGCTGGCCGTCTGGAATACCAATACACCAACAAACTGGGTAACAGCAACCAAGTTGGCGCTTCAGCTGACAACGGCCTGCTGAGCTTCGGTGTATCTTACCGTTTCGGTCAAACTGTAGAAGCAGCTCCTGCTCCAGTTCCAGCTCCAGCTCCAGAAATCGAAACCAAGCGTTTCACTCTGACTTCTGACGTTCTGTTCAACTTCGGTAAAGCAACTCTGAAGCCAGAAGGTCAGCAAGCTCTGCAGAAGATGTACGCTGAAATCCAAAACATGGGTCTGAAAGACAAGACTGCTGTTATCATCGGTTACACTGACCGTATCGGTTCCGATGCTTTCAACATGAAGCTGTCTCAAGAGCGTGCTCAATCTGTTGCTAGCTACCTGGAAAGCCTGGGTGCTCCAGCTAACATGCTGACTGTAGAAGGTCGCGGTAAAGCTGATCCAGTAACTGGTAACAAGTGTGACGGTATCAAGAACCGTAACGCTCTGATTTCTTGCCTGGCTCCAGACCGCCGTGTAGAAATCGAAGTTCAAGGTGTTAAAGAGCAAGTTGTTGAAGCTCAGCAGTAATACTTGAACTCTGAATAAAATAAACCCCGCATTGCGGGGTTTATTTTTTGAGTAGCTCAACCAAATCTTTTCTTACTTCGTCAACTTGACTCTGATAACGTTTTTTCGTGCTCGATTCGTCCAAAAGATGCGTAATGGTCGCGGACAATGTCATTCCAAGTTCATTTGCACGCTCTGAAAGTTTCTTCCACACCGCATATTCCAAATCGATTGATTTTTTTCTCGTTGCCGTTTTTTCAGCATCGAAATAGCGCTTACGGGTCGCTCTGACTACTTGCTTAAGTTTGATATCCAGTGCCGGATTTAGATTGGCAGCAATCCATGCAGAGATCGCCTCTGGGTTATTCGCACACTCTTGTAAACGCAAAATGGCATCTTCCACCGCACTGCTTTCTGTGTAGTGCGTGATATTTTCACCTGCCTGCGCTTTTTTGACCAAATATTTCCATTTCCAACCACTTTCTAAATTGTCAAGTTGTTGATATTTCATTGTTAAAATCTCAGCGGGCGGTATATTCTAAACGAAAATCATGATAGCAAATGCAGACACAGTGCGCTTACATACAAGCGCCGTATCATAGGGTAAATTTGTTATAATCTCACTCTCAACTCATTATGCAGTGTACGAACTTGACTAAACAAGAACTCGAATGGCAGCAACTTTTGCCGAATACTGAACAGTACATGCCGCTATTTTCCAGCGCGGATGAACAACCACCTTACTCATTCCTCGATATTCAGCCAAGACTTGCCGACAGTCTGGATCGTTTTTGTCGTCTTCGCACTAATCCATCGTTCCTGCTAGTGAAAGGCAAAGAGAACCAACGCTACCTTTCTCTGCTCGCCGAAGCGGTACGTGAACGTGTACCGCCTCTAGAAGACACAATCGGCTTTCATTATCAGTTTGATAGCCATACGTTACGCGTTGATGGTGCATCTGCGACATCTGATGCCGATAATTTCGCCGCAAATACGGTCTGCGCCTATGCTGAATGGGTCTCGTGGGAGCAGTTATTCGGTAGCGTTAAAGAGTTCAATAACCAGATTATTATGGAGCCAGGACTTATCCATAAAGCCAATGGTGGTTATTTAGTTCTTCCTCTTCGCACACTGCTCATTCAGCCCGAAATCTGGTTACAACTGCGAAAAACCCTGCTAAGTAAACAATTTCAGTGGTGTAATGCAAACGACAGCAAACCATTACCGCTACCTATTCCTTCCATGCCACTTGATCTGCGCCTCATTTTAGTCGGCGATCGTTTCAGCATGGCTGAATTCGGCGAGCTTGAGCCGGATCTGGATACTCTTTCAATGTACACGGAGATTGAAGATGATCTGGAAATCGACTCAGATGAAACACTCTCTGCTTGGCTAGGTTATGTCAACAGTCTTGCCAATGAACTGGAACTTCCATCATTAAAGCAAGACGCCTGGCCAATTTTGTTACATGCAGGCGCGAGAGAAACGAACGACCAACAACGCTTGCCACTGTGCCCACTCTGGCTAGAGGCGCTGCTGGCCGAAGCCAGCCTTGAATCGGATGACGAGCCGATCAGCGCAGAGGCATTATCAAATGCTATTCACGCTCGTCGTGACCGCGCTGGATATTTACCAGAAAGAGCAATGGATGATATCCACCGCGGACAGGTCTTTATTGATACCGAAGGCGCTCAGATTGGCCAAGTTAATGGCTTATCAGTACTCGAATATCCTGGACATCCTTTTGCTTTTGGCGAACCTTCTCGCATCAGTTGTGTTGTGCATCTGGGTGATGGTGACATTTCTGACGTTGAGCGTAAAGTTGAGCTCGGCGGTAATATTCACGCCAAAGGCATGATGATCATGCAAGCCTACTTGGCATCAGAGCTAGCCTTGGAGCAACAGCTACCATTCTCTGCCTCGCTAGTTTTTGAGCAGTCTTACGGTGAGGTTGACGGTGATAGCGCGTCTCTGGCTGAATTATGTGCCTTAGTTAGTGCTCTGTCATTACAGCCGGTCTCGCAATCGATCGCCATCACGGGAGCCGTTGACCAATTTGGCCGTGTCCAACCGGTTGGTGGCATCAATGAAAAAATTGAAGGCTTCTTTGCCGTATGTGAAAACCGCGGATTAACTGGCGAACAAGGCATCATTTTACCCGCCAGCAATCTTCGTCATCTGTGTTTATCTGACGATGTCGTTGAAGCAGTAAAAGATGGAACCTTTCACGTTTATGCCGTTGAGCATGCCTCAGAAGCGCTATCGCTATTAACGGGCCTGCCATTTGACTGTGATGATGAGAAGCAACCATCCCTGTTAGGATTGATTGAGCAGCGAATCGAGCAACTCAATCAGGCAGAACAGCAAACGACTCCATGGTGGTTACGGTGGACTAACTGGTTCAACCACAGCTGATCGGAGTTGTTCAGCGTACAAGTGTTCGCTAAGTTAGTGGCAGAATTCACTACCAGACGTTGTACGCTATGTTGATGAAACGTTTTTCATATTCCAAGGAAGATCTGCTGGCCTCCAGCCGCGGTGAGTTATTCGGTGAAACCGGTCCACAATTACCAGCACCTAATATGCTGATGATGGATCGCATCGTCAAAATGTCTGAAACCGAAGGTAACTTTGGTAAAGGCTATATCGAAGCCGAACTGGATATCAATCCAGATCTTTGGTTCTTTGCGTGCCACTTCCCTGGCGATCCAGTAATGCCTGGCTGCTTAGGACTGGATGCCATGTGGCAGCTGGTTGGCTTCTTCCTAGGCTGGACTGGTGGTGAAGGCAAAGGCCGCGCATTAGGTGTAGGTGAAGTGAAATTCACTGGTCAGATCCTACCTACAGCCAAGAAAGTAGTTTACCGCATCCATATCAAACGCCTGATTAATCGTAAGTTGATTATGGGTATGGCGGATGGTGAAGTTGAAGTCGATGGCCGCGTCATCTATACCGCGACAGATCTGAAAGTCGGTTTGTTTAAAGACACCTCAGGCTTTTAATACGCGAGTAATATCAATTAAAAGATCCCAAAGACCAGCTTTCGAGCTGGTTTTTTTATTGTTATATAAACCTAACGGCTCATCTACTCAGGTAATAACGATCACGATTAATAGGATACTGTCGTGCTAACAAACGCGGGTTTACCTGAACGAGTAGGGAAAGAGGCTAAATTCAGCGTTTATGTGCACAAGAGATTATTTGCTGAAGCAACGTCGAGCAGCGCAGAAAAGAGAACACTCTCAGGCATGCGAGCAACCAGTTAAATCCAAATCAAAGCACCCTAAAGATAACAAACGAAATCTGGATGACCCAAACGCAAAAAGCCCATCCGTTAGGATGGGCTCTTCACTTATTTGATGCCTGGCAGTTCCCTACTCTCGCATGGGGAGA
>PPYF01114368.1_pt1 | contig 23518 bp, 19 predicted proteins | sample 1559871 | NCBI WGS metagenome assembly PPYF01 (sample SAMN08240021, study PRJNA423297) | Human gut metagenome, whole genome shotgun sequencing project. | reverse complement strand
TGCCCTCCTGGGCCAGCTCCTTCATGACCTCCAGCACCTCGCCCACCATCTCGGGGTCCAGGGCGGAGGTGGGCTCGTCGAAGAGCATCACTTCCGGCTCCATCATCAGTGCCCGGACGATGGCAATGCGCTGCTTCTGGCCGCCGGAGAGCTGGATGGGATATGCCTGGGCCCGGTCCTGAAGGCCCACGCGCTCCAGCAGGGCCAGGGCTTTTTCCTCGGCCTCCGCCTTGTTCATGTGCTTGACCTGGACGGGAGCCAGGGTCATGTTGTCCATGATGGTCATGTGAGGGAACAGGTTGAAGTGCTGGAACACCATGCCCATCTTCTGGCGGTGCTGGTCGATGTCCAGCTTCACCAGCTTGCCCTCAGGGGTGCGCACCTTCTTTTTGGTGATGTCCACCCCGTCAAACACGATGGAGCCGCCGGTGGGCTCTTCCAGCAGGTTCAGGCTCCGCAAAAAGGTGGACTTGCCGGAGCCGGAGGGCCCAATGACCACCATCACGTCGCCCCGGTCGATATTGACCGTGACGCCGTCCAGAGCCTTGATGGCGCCTTTGTTGTAGTATTTCTTCAGGTCGGTTACCTGAATCAGCTTATCTCCGGTCGCCACGGCTCATTCTCCTTTCGATATACGCAATCAGCTTGGAAAGTGGGAAGCACAGGCAGAAGTACAGTGCTGTGGCCACCAGCAGAGGCTCCATGATAATGAATGCGGAGGTCTTGATGGCATTGACCATGGCCATGATGTCCTGAACGCCGATGGTATAGGTAATGGCGGACTCCTTGATGATGGTAACGAATTCGTTCCCGATAGCGGGAAGAATGTTCTTGATGGCCTGGGGCAGGATGATAAACCGCAGGTTCTGGGTCTGGGTAAGCCCCAGGGACCGGGCAGCCTCCGTCTGGCCGCCGTCAATGGACTGGATGCCGGAACGGATGATCTCACACAGGTAGGCGCCGGAGTTCATGGCCAGGGCCACCACGCCGGGGAAGAAGCGGTTGAAGGCAATGAACCCGAAGATCTTGAAAGAAGGCAGATCGAACAGGGCGCTGAACACGCCGAAATAGATAATAAACACCTGGACCACCACGGGCGTAGAGCGAATGATTTCCACATAGGCAGTGGCCAGGAAACTCACCGGGTTGAAGCGGCTCAGATGCAGCAAAAAGCCGCCGTCCCGCAGATGGCCGTCCCGGGTCAGGCCCAGAAAACGGAACGGGCAGATGTTGGACATCCGCATAATGGCCAGCACCAAAGCCAGCACGAAACCGATCAACACGGTGAACAAGGCCAGCAGCACCGTGACGATCAGGCCCTCCTTAAACATGCCGGCGTAAGGCAGGAGGGCTTCGAAATTTTTCAGCTGGATAAAGGTTCCCATGGGGTGACCCCTTTCTCTATTTGTTCAAGACCCTTAAAAAACACGCCAATTCCTCCCCCGGCGTTCGGGGGAGGAATTGGAAAACACACAAAGGTGGCTCAGCCCTCAGCGGCCTGGCCGTTCTCGTCCAGCAGGCCCTCATAGGTGGTGCCGGAAGCCAGCTCATTGGCCTCGGTGACAAACTGGTCCATGGTGCCATCCTCCAGGACGGCAGCGATGGCACGGTTCACGCCCTCCAGCAGAGCGGCGTTGCCCTTGGAGACGCCCACCACGGAGCCTTCCTGCTCATAGGGGACATCCAGCAGCACGTTGAGGTCGGGATAATTCTTGGCATAGGTCTCAGCCACGACGGTCTCGATGTAGGCACCGTCCAGGTTGCCGGCCAGCAGGTCGGTAATGATATCGGGAACCTTGGGCAGCTGGATGATGTCGGCGTCGGGGGAGTTGGCCATGGCCAGATCCACCTGGATGGAGCCGGTCTGGGCACCGATGGAGTACTCAGCCTTGTTGGTATCCTCCAGGGAGGTAAACTTATCGGCATTGGCCTGAGTGGTCACAAAGGACTGGCCGCCGGTGTAGAAGATCTCGGAGAAGTCCATGATGTTCTCACGCTCGGGCTTGGGGGAGTAACCGGCCATGCCCAGGTCCACACTCTTGTTCTGCAGCTCCATCAAGGTGCCGTCGAAGTCCATGGGGACGACCTCCAGGGTCAAGCCCAGGTAGTCGGCGATGTACTGAGCCAGGCTCATCTCGAAGCCCGCCAGGGTGGCCTGGCCGTCCTCGCCGATGGCGTAGAACTCATAGGGGGCGAAGTCGGGGCTGGTAGCCACGGTAAGGGTGCCGGCGGTAACGGTGGTGATGGCGGCCTTCAGATCCTCATCGCTCATGGAGGCGTAATCGGTGGTCTCCTCAGCAGCGGTATCGCCGTCGGTAGTCTCCTCGGTGGTCTCCTCAGAGCTGCCGCAGGCGGCCAGGCTCATGGTCATGGCCAGAGCCAGCAGCAATGCAAAAAACTTCTTCATATTGGTTTCATCCTCTTCCAAACGAATTTTCCAATCCTCCGCGGGCGCCGCAGCACCCTGCTTTGGAACATGCCCTACCTTATCACTTCCACCAGGCAATGTCAATGCTTTTCCACAAAAATATGAATAATTATTTGCCTTCGGTTTCCTATCTTTCCGTCATGATACCAAAAGCCGCCAAAAAAGCGGCAGGTTTTGGAGAAAATCCCCAAAACCTGCCGGAAGAAAAATGAATATTGAAATGAATATTCATCGTGCTTGTCCCAAATTCACTGCCCGGGCAGCCGGTATTTTTCCAGATCCCGATCCAGATCCGCGGAGAAATCTCCGCCGGCCTTGACGCTGTGTAGGTAGGCATGGCGGTCCGCCTCGCCGTTGTGCTCCTCGATGATGGATACGGCGATGTTGGAGCAGTGATCGGACACCCGCTCGAAGTTGGTGAGCAGATCGTTGAGGACAAAGCCCAGCCGGATGGTGCACTCTCCCGTCTGCAGCCGCTGGATATGGCGCACCCGGATCTCTTCGATCAGGCGGTCCACCGTCTCCTCCAGAGGCTCCACCTTCTTGGCGGTATCGGGATCGTCAGCGGAAAAGCTGTTCAGCGCCTGATCCAGAATATCCCGCAGCGCGGAGAGCAGCACTTCCAGCTCCGCCTCTGCGGCGGCGGAGAAATGCAGCTCCTTTTCGTGGAGCTCCCGGGCGGATTCCTGGAGATTGAGAGCATGGTCTCCCAGGCGCTCGAAATCGCCGATGGCGTGGAGCAGGCGGGAAACGGTGCGGCTGTCGGCAATGGAGATGCCGTGCTGGGAGATCTCCACCAGATACCCACCCAGGCGATCCTCGTAGATATCCAGCTTGTCCTCATTTTCCTGGATCTCTGTCTCCCGGGACTCCTGGTAGTCGGAAAGCTGCTCAATGGCCAGCAGCACATTGCGCCGGGCGGTTTGTCCCATTTGGACGGTCATGTTCACGCACTCGCTGACGGCCACACCGGGGGTGCGCAGCAGCAGGGGATCCAGGAAGGCGAAATGCTCCTTCTTGGGCTCGCTCTTGATGAGTCTCCGCGCCAGCTGTTCCAGCTGGCGGGAGAACGGCAGCAGAATCACGGTGGTGAACACGTTGAACACCGTGTGGCAGAAGGCGATGCCCACTGCGCCCACAGGCTGGTTCATGAAGGCGAAGTGGAAGATCATGTTCCCGCCGTAGAACAAAATCAGGCAGACCACGGTGCCGATGATATTAAAGGAGATATGGATCACCGCCACACGCTTGGCATTGCGGTTGACGCCGATGGAGCTCAGCAGGGCCGTGACGCAGGTGCCGATATTCTGGCCCATGATAATGGGGAGGGCCATGCCATAGGTGATGGATCCCGTCAGCGCCAGGGCCTGCAGTATGCCCACAGATGCTGCGGAGGACTGGATGATGCCTGTAAACACAGCGCCCACCAGCACGCCCAGAAGGGGATTGTTGAAAGCGGTGAGGATGCTGGCAAACTCTGGCATATCGGCCAGAGGGCTCACAGCCTCCTTCATCAGCTCCATACCGTACATCAAAATGGAAAAGCCCACCATGATCCGGCCGATATCCCGGCGCTTCTGCTTTTTGGAGCCCATGATGAGAATGATGCCCACCAGGGCCACCAGGGGAGAGAAGTTCTCGGGCTTGAGGAGATTCACAAAAACATTCCCGCTCTCCAGCCCCGTCAAAGAGAGGATCCACGCAGTGAGGGTCGTTCCGATATTGGAGCCCATGATGACGCCGATGGTCTGCCCCAGCTCCATGACACCGGAGTTCACCAGGCCCACCAGCATCACCGTCATGGCGGAGGAGGACTGGATGGCAATGGTGATTCCCGCCCCCAGCAGCAGGCTCTTGAAGGGGTTGGACGTCATGTTTTTCAGCAGGCGCTCCAGCTTGCCGCCGGCCATTTTTTCCAGGCTCTTGGACATGGTGGTCATGCCGTATAGGAAAAACGCCAGGCCTCCGCAAAGCGTAAAAATGGAGAAGAGATCCATGGAACCGCTCCTTTTGATCTTCCATATTCCGGCCCCGTCCAGCGGCACCGGTTCTGATTTTATGATGCGCCACCATTATATATGCAAAATCAGGGTCTGGGAAGAGGCCGCATGTGGAAAATGAAAAATTTGCGTAAATTATTGTATGAAGTATGGAATAAGCCATGCGCGTTTTGTGCAAAAAAACCGCCGCTTCTTCATAGAAGAAACGGCGGCTGTCAAAAGCAGTCTCAGGAAGGATCCTTCTGCCAAAATGCCCGGACGTCCTCCAACGCCCGGCGGCCGGCGAAGTAGCCGGACTGCCACATGCGCCGGATCTTGTCCAGATCCTTCTCCGTGCGGGAAAAGCCCGTGGTATCCTCCGGCGTGATCACCAGGACACGTCCTTCCCGCTCTAGGGCAAACAGTTCCTCACGGCTCCGGTTATAGCGCTCCGTGCGGGTCCGCAGATCTTCCACAAAGGCGGGATACCGGGAGAAGGCCCGGGCCAGGGCCGGGAAAGTCCGGTCCGGCGTCTTGCGGTAGCTGCGCTCCCGGGTCAGCACCACCACCACCCGGTCGCAGCCCTCCTCAAAAGCCCGCTTCCAGGGGATGGCGTCGGCGCAGCCGCCGTCCAGGTAGGGCTGGCCGTCAATGCGGATGATGGGGAACATCAGCGGAATGGCGCAGGTGGCCTGGAGCAGCAGGAAGTGCTCGTCCCGCCGGGGGACGGGCAGATACTCCGCCCGGCCGGTGTCCACATTGGTGACCACCGCCTCCACGGTGCCGGGATACGCCTCAAAGGCCGCGTAATCAAAAAGCACCAGCTGATTGGGAATGGTCTCATAGGAAAATTTCAGCCCAAAATAGGAGCGGTTGCCGGGATTGAGCAGATTGCCCCAGCCCATGTACCGCCGATCCCGGGCGTAGGTGGTCAGCAGCTTCAGGTTCCGTCGGCTCTGCCGGGAGAGATAGCTGACGCCATAGGCGATCCCGGCGGAGACGCCCACCGTGTAATCCGGCAGAGGCACTCCCGCGTCCAAAAACGCGTCGCACACGCCGGAGGAAAAGATGGTGCGCAGGGCGCCGCCCTCCAGCACCAGTCCGGTCTTCATGCTCGTCACTTCCTTTTTCAAAATCCATCCGCCGTCTTTCGGGCCGCCGGAGTTGTTTTTCCCCATACGGAGCACGGTTCTCAGAAGAATTCGTTCCGCTTCAGTATACCATCGCCGCCGAAAAAAGTAAACCGGACGCCGCAGCCCCGAATCCAGGTCCGGTTGTCTCCCTATCGTGGACAAATTATAAATTTTTTTCCACGCCCTATTACTTTTCAGGCGTAATATGCAAGAGATTTTTCATCATTTGAAGGATTTCTGTCGTTTTTAAGGATGGCGAGTTGTGCTATTTGCTGTGCTAAAGTACATTTTTTTAAAAATTACTTGTATATTTTGACAAAGCCATGTATAATTCTTTTTGGAATCACCGGGAATCCCTTCCCGGATTCTGAAATTTTGGATTTTTACAAAGGAGGGAAATGCCATGCAGCCTGCGGACACCCGTTACCAGAACTACATTCAGGTTCTGCGTGAAGAGCTTGTCCCGGCCATGGGGTGTACTGAGCCGATCGCCATTGCATATGGCGCGGCGAAGGCACGCGAGGTGCTGGGATGCTTGCCGGAGACTGTGCTGGTGGAAGCCAGCGGAAACATCATCAAGAACGTCAAGAGTGTGGTGGTGCCTAATACGGGCGGCCTTCACGGCATTGAAGCCGCTGCGGCAGCCGGTATTGTTGCCGGAAAGGCCGACAAGATCCTGGAGGTCATCGCCGAAGTATCCGACGAGGACAAGGCAGCCATCAAGGCGTATCTGGACAGCCACGAGATCAAGGTCCTTCCTGCGGAAGGGGATGTCATTTTCGACATCATCCTGACACTGCGGGCAGGAGCGTCTTTCGTCAAGCTGCGCATCTCGGATTATCACACCAATATCGTCTATGTGGAAAAGGATGGCGAGGTCCTGCTGGAAGCGGGCCACACCGCCGACTCTCCCGCTGCCGCCTCCCTGACGGACCGCAGCTTCATGTCCGTGCAGGATATTCTGGAGTTCGTGGAAACCATGAACGTGGATGACGTGCGGGAGATGGTGGAGCGTCAGATCAATTATAACTACGCCATCGCCGAGGCCGGTATCGCCGGCAACTGGGGCGCCAATATCGGCTCCGTGCTGCTGCGCAACTACGGCGACGATGTGAAGGTCCGTGCCAGGGCCATGGCCGCCGCCGGATCCGACGCCCGCATGAGCGGCTGCGAACTGCCGGTGATCATTGTCTCCGGCAGCGGCAACCAGGGCATCACCGCTTCCGTTCCCGTCATCGTATATGCGAAATATTTGGACGTGGATCACGATACAATGGTAAGGGCCGTGACCCTCTCCGACCTGCTGACCATCCACCTGAAAACCGGCATCGGCCGCCTGTCCGCCTACTGCGGCGCGGTCAGCGCCGGGTGTTCCAGCGGCGCGGCCATCGCCTGGCTGCTGGGCGGCGGCTATGAGGGCATCACGCACGCCCTGGTGAACTCCCTGGCTACGGTGTCCGGCATGATCTGCGACGGTGCCAAGCCGTCCTGCGCCGCTAAGATCGCCACTGCTGTGGATGTGGGTATCCTGGGCTATCAGATGTACAAGGACGGCCAGCAATTCTACGGCGGTGACGGCATCGTCACCAAGGGTGTGGAAAACACCATCCGCAATATCGGTCGTCTGGGCCATGACGGCATGCGGGAGACGGATAAGGAGATTATCCGGATCATGACCGGTCTGTGACCCATACACAATCTTTTTAGGAGGGTATCACCATGAAAATCATCAAGAGCTTGCCGTTCAAGCTGCTGGTGGGCGTAGTCCTGGGCATCCTGATCGGCCTGGTCATCCCCAACGGCGGCATTTTGCAGGTGATCGTCACCGTCAAGTACATCCTCAACCAGCTGATCTCCTTCTGCGTGCCCCTGATCATCATCGGCTTCATCGCCCCGTCCATCGTCAAGCTGGGCTCCAACGCCTCCCGGATGCTGGGCGTGGCGCTGCTGATCGCCTATGTCTCCTCTGTGGGTGCGGCTCTGTTCTCCATGGCCGCCGGCTATGCCATCATCCCCAACCTGAACATCGTCTCCACTGTGGACGGCCTGAAGGAAGTGCCCGAGGCCATCTTCCAGCTGGACATCCCGGCCATCATGTCCGTCATGAGCGCCCTGGTGTTCTCCGTGCTGGTGGGCCTGGCCGCCACCTGGACCAATGCCAAGGTCATCGCCAACGTGCTCCAGGAGTTCCAGGAGATCGTGCTGAAGATCGTCACCAAGGTCATCATCCCCATCCTGCCCATTTTCATCGCCTGCACCTTCTGCACGCTGTCCTATGAGGGCACCATCACCAAGCAGCTGCCCATCTTCCTGATCGTGGTCATCATCGTCATGATCGGCCATTACATCTGGCTGGCTCTGCTGTACGGCCTGGGCGGCGCCTACTCCGGCACCAACCCCATGGAAGTGCTCAAGCACTACGGCCCCGCTTACATCACTGCCGTGGGCACCATGTCCTCCGCCGCCACCTTGGCCGTGGCCCTGCGCTGCGCTAAGAAGGCCAAGACCCTGCGCCCCGACATGGTGGACTTCGGCATCCCCCTGTTTGCCAACATCCACCTGTGCGGCTCCGTTTTGACGGAGGTCTTCTTCGTGATGACCGTCAGCAAGATCCTCTACGGCTCCATCCCCTCCATCGGCACCATGATCCTCTTCTGCGTGCTGCTGGGTGTGTTCGCGGTAGGCGCCCCCGGCGTCCCCGGCGGCACCGTCATGGCCTCTCTGGGCCTCATCATCTCCGTGGTGGGCTTCGACGACACCGGCACGGCCCTGATGCTCACCATCTTCGCCCTGCAGGACTCCTTCGGCACCGCCTGCAACGTCACCGGCGACGGCGCCCTGACCCTGATGCTTACCGGCTATGCCAAAAAGCACAACATCGAGGAGAAGAAGATCGATTTCACCATGTGATTGCTCCTGCATCCCCGGCGCCCGCTCTTTTGAGCGGGCGCTTTTTTTGTAAAAACGTCTCTTCCCCCTTGACATTTCAAATTATACAGTCGTATAATACAGTTAACTTATACAGCTGTATAATATTCAAAGGAGGTGTCATGACCATGGAAGAGACCATTCGGCGGCTGGGGGACGCGGAGCTGGAGATCATGCAGGCGGTGTGGGCCGCCGGGGAGCCGGTGAGCTCCACCTATGTCCAGCAGGCCCTGCGGGGCCGCCGGGACTGGGCCCTGGGGGCGTTGATGACTGCCCTGGGCCGCCTTTGCGACAAAGGCTTTCTCCGCCGGGAAAAGCAGGGGCGCAACAATCTCTATGCCCCGCTGATCGATGAGCGGACGTATCAGCAGCGGGAGGGCCGCACCATTCTGGAGCGGCTCTACGGCAACTCCGTCACCGGCCTGGTGGCGGCCCTGTACGACGGCCACTCCATCAGTGACCGGGATCTGGCGGAGCTGCGCCGCTTTTTGGAGGAAAAGGAGGCGCCCCATGAGTGAGCTTTGGAGCATCCCTCTGGTGCGGATTTCCGCTGCCGTGGGGGCGGCGGCTGCCGCCATCACACTGCTGACGCCCCTGTGGGACCGGCATCTCCAAACAGCAGGCCGCCGGCGGGTGTGGTGCCTGCTGGTACTGGCGCTGCTGATCGCCCCCTGGCTGCATCTGCCCATTCCCGCCGCGCCGGCGGCCGCTCCTTCTCAAGCGGCAGCGGAAGAAGCCGTGGCGGTGCAGGTGCTGCCGGACACGGCCCCGGCGGATCCTATGCAGCCGTTGGTGCCTGCTCCCGCCGGGGAAGCGTCTCACGGCGTCCCGGAGACAGCGGCGGTGCCTTCCTCCCGCATCTCACCAAAAGCTGCGGCAGCGGGGCTGTATCTGGCGGGCGTGATTCTCTTTCTCCTCTATCAGATCACCGGGCACCTGCTCTTTTCCCGGAAAGTCCGGCGCTGGGCCCGGCCTGTATCGGACCCGGTCCTGCTGGCCCAATACCGGGTCCTGGCGGCCCGGGACCGCCGTCCGCCCCGGCTGCTGGTGCTGCCGGGCCTGGCCTCCCCCATGCTGACGGGACTGCTGCGTCCGGCGCTGCTGCTGCCCCAGGGAACGGAAAAGCCGCAGACGGCCCAGTGGATCCTGCGCCATGAGCTGACCCATTGGCGGCGCCGGGACCTTTTGTGGAAAGTCCTGGCGCTTGCAGCCAACGCCCTCCACTGGTTCAATCCCCTGGTGTGGCTGCTGCGGCACCGGCTGGACCGGGATCTGGAGCAAAGCTGCGACGAATCCGTTCTGCAAAATGCGGATGCGGCGGATCGCCGGGCATACGGAGCGGTGATCCTCTCCGCCGCCTCCGGCGGACGGTATCCGGCGGTGTCCACCTCCCTGCGGGGCGGGGCCGGAGCCCTGCGCCATCGGCTGGGGCGGATTCTGGACGCTCCCCGGAAGCGGGGACGGGGCTGGTCGGTGCTGTGCGGCGTGCTGTGTCTTGCCCTGGTGCTCTCCGCCTGCGCCCGGGAGGAGGTTCCGGCAGAAGCGGGCACCGCTGACCAGACTTCTGCGGACGCCGCGGCTCCGGAAGTAACCGGAGAGCGGAAAAGCGCCGACATCTATACGGTGCTGATCGCCGGTCAGGCAGGCCCCTACAACAATACCGACGCCATCCTCCTGGCCTCCTACGACGTCACGGGCCAGCAAATGACGGTTTTGAACATCCCCCGGGACACCATGGTGAACGTCCCTTGGGATATAAAAAAAATTGGCTCCGTGTACCAGTATTACGGCGGCGGAGAGGAGGGCATGGCCCGTCTGCGGGAGACCGTCACGGAGCTGGTGGGCTTCGCCCCGGACTATACCATTCAGGTGGAGTGGGACGCCGTGGGGGAGATGGTGGACGCCATGGGCGGCGTGTATTTTGACGTGCCTATGGATATGGATTACGAGGACCCCTATCAGGATCTCTCCATCCATATCAGCAAAGGGCCTCAAACTCTCAACGGGGAACAGACCATGGGCGTCATCCGGTTCCGGGACGGAAAAAACGGTTACTCCAACGGTGATATCGGCCGCATTGAGACCCAGCAGGCGTTTCTAAAAGCCATGGCAGAGCAGCTGCTCCAGGTTCAAAATCTCTCCAAGATCAACCAGTTTACCCAGGTGCTTGCGGAAAATGTCACCACCGACCTCTCCCTGTCCAATCTTCTCTGGTTTGCCCAGCAGGCCGTCCTGGGGGGATTGCAGGCGGAGGATATCCGGTTTGTCACGCTGCCCGGGGAAGGCGTCTCCGCCTGGAGCCGCACCTATCACCAGCACCTCTCCTACATCATTCCCCAGCAGGATGCCCTGGTGGAATTGGTCAACGACTCCCTCAGCCCCTTTCAGTCCGAAGTCACCCGGGAGGACCTGGCCCTCATGTCCGTGGACAGCCAGGGTGCCCTCCACTGTACCTCCGGCCCGGTGGCAGACACCCAGGCGGCCGCGCCTGCGGCCTGAATGTCCGCCCTTCTCAGATGCCCGCTCAAAGAGCGGGCATCTTTTTTGCGCGTTTTTTCAAACATCAAAACAATCTTCCATGGAAAACGCATGAAATGGGCAAAAGCAGGCAACCTAACGGACGACCACTGTAACGATCCCCAAAAAGGAGTGACCTCATTGGAAACCGGAATTCACAACACCTCCGAAATTGGGCGGCTGCGCCGCGTGATGCTGCACCGACCCGGCGGAGAGCTGGAAAATCTCATGCCCGAATACCTGGAACGGCTGCTGTTTGACGACATCCCCTATCTGCGGGAGGCCCAGCGGGAACACGACGCCTTTGCCGACTGTCTGCGGGGACAGGGGGTAGAAGTGGTGTACCTTTCCGACCTGGTGGCAGAGTCCATCACCGACGGAGAGGTGCGCCGGGATCTGCTGCGCCAGTTCCTGGACGAGGCGGATCTCCGTTCTCCCCGCTTGCGGGAGAACCTGGAGGACTATCTGGGCGCCCTGCCGGACCGGGAGATGATCGCCGCCATGATGGCGGGCATCCGAAAAAGCCAGCTGCGCCGGGAGGGCGTACGGCTGGGAGACTACCTCTCGGACGCCGGGGACGACTACCCCTTCGCCGTGGATCCCCTGCCCAACCTCTACTTCACCCGGGACCCCTTCGCCACCATCGGCACCGGCGTGTCCATCCACAAGATGCACACCCCCACCCGCAACCGGGAGACCCTCTTCGGCAAGTTTATCTTCCAGCACCATCCCGTCTACAAAAACGCCCCCCAGTGGTATGACCGGGGGGAGACCTCCTCTTTGGAGGGCGGCGATATCCTGGTGCTCTCCCCCCAGGTGCTGGCGGTGGGCATCTCCCAGCGCACCCAGGAGGACTCCATCGATGCTCTGGCGGAGACGGTGCTCTCCCGCAGCAAGACCTTCAAAAAGGTGCTGGCCTTCAACATCCCCAAAACCCGCTCCTTCATGCACCTGGACACGGTGTTCACCATGGTGGACTACGACAAGTTCACCGTCCACCCCAACATTCTCAAGGAGATCACCGTGTTTGTCATGGAGCTGGATGAGGGGGGCAAAATGTCCATCCGGCAGGAGGACGGCCGCCTGGAGGATATCCTCAAGGAGCACCTGGAGCTGGACGCCGTGAAACTGATCCCCTGCGGACAGGGCAGCGAGATCGATGCCGCCCGGGAGCAGTGGAGCGACGGGTCCAACACGTTGGCCATCGCCCCCGGAGAGGTGGTGGTGTACTCCCGCAACTATGTTACCAATCGCTCTTTGGAGGAGGCAGGAGTCCGGATCCACGAGATCCCCAGCGCGGAGCTCTCCCGTGGCCGGGGCGGTCCCCGGTGCATGTCCATGCCGTTGTGGCGGGACGATCCCTGAAATCCCCAACATTTTTCAACATCAACTTCAAAGGAGACTGACATTATGGCTGTGAATCTGAAAGGCCGGAGCTTTCTGACCCTCAACGACTTTACCCCCTGCGAGATCCGGTACCTGCTGGACCTGGGCCACGACCTGAAGGCCAAGCGCCGCGCCGGCATCCCCGGCAAGACCCTGGAGGGCAAGCACATCGTGCTGCTCTTTGAAAAGACCTCCACCCGCACCCGGTGCTCCTTCGAGGTGGCCGCCACCCAGGAGGGTGCCCACGTCACCTATCTGGACGCCGGCAGCTCCCAGATGGGCAAGAAGGAGTCCCTGGAGGACTCTGCCAAGGTGCTGGGCCGCTTCTTCGACGGCATCGAGTACCGGGGCTTTGACCAGAAAAACGTGGAGGATCTGGCCAAGTACTCCGGCGTTCCCGTGTGGAACGGCCTCACCGACGCCGACCATCCCACCCAGATCCTGGCGGACATGATGACCATTGAAGAGCACTGCCACAAGCCCTTGAACCAAGTGAAGGTGGTCTTCCCCGGTGATGTGCGCAACAACATGTGCTACGCCTGGATGATCGGCGCCGCCAAGATGGGCATGCACTTCGTGGGCATCGGCCCGGATTCCCTGGCCAAGGAGATGGACCAGGAGATCGTCCGCTCCACCGCCGCCACCGCCAAGGAAACCGGCGCCCGTATCGAGATCACCAGCGACATGTCCGCTGTCAAGGACGCCGACGTGATCTACGGCGACATCTGGGCCTCTATGGGTGAGGAAGCCCTGATCCCCGAGCGCACCAAGCTTCTCTCCCCCTACCGGGTGACGGAGGAGGTGCTCCAGGCCACCGGCAATCCCGACGTGCTGTATCTGCACTGCCTGCCCTCCTTCCACGACTTTGAAACCAAGCTAGCCAAGGAGTGGAAGGACAAGGGTGTGGATATCCGGGAGGTCACCGACGAAGTCTTCCGGGGCAAGCACTCCGTGGTCTTTGACGAGGCGGAAAATCGGATGCACTCCATTAAGGCCGTGCTGGTGGCCACCATCGGCGCCTGATGGCCGCTGAGGGAGGGGAGCTTTTGGAAAAACGGAAATTCCGGATGCCCACCGCCTACACCATCCTCTTTGCGCTGATCGTGGCGGTGGCCGCCGCCACCTGGATCATTCCCGCCGGATCCTACGACTACGTGGACGGCGTGCCGGTGGCAGGGACGTACCACGCCGTGGAGGCCGCCCCCCAAGGGGTGGGAGATGTGCTCAAGGCCGCCTTCTCCGGCTTCTACGATGCGGTGGACGTGTGCCTGTTCATTTTGATGGTGGGCGGCTTTTTAAGCATCGTCATGAAAACCGGCGCCATTGACGCCGGGGTGGGGGCCGTCATCGCCCGGCTGGGAGGCCGGGAGATGTGGCTCATCCCCATTTTGATGCTGTTTTTCGGGCTGGGGGGCACCACCTACGGCATGTGGGAGGAGACCATGGCCTTTTACCCCCTGCTGATCCCGGTGTTCCTTGCGGCCGGATACGACGCCGTGGTAGGCATCAGCGTCATTTTGCTGGGGGCCGGCGCCGGCGTCATTGCCTCTACCGTGAACCCCTTTGCCACCGGCATTGCGGCGGGTTTTGCCGGGGTCTCCCTGGGAGACGGCATTTTGCTGCGGCTTTTGCAGTGGATCGTCTTTGAAGGGGCGGCCATCTGGTTTGTGATGGCCTACGCCCGGCGTGTCAAGCACGATCCCGCCCGGTCGGTGGTGGGCGTGGGCGCCGGACGACTCCAGGTGAGCAGCACCAGCGACTCCGTGCCTCTGACATCCCGGCGCAAAGCCATTCTGGCGGTCTTTGCCCTGACGTTTCTGGTGATGACCTACGCCGTTATCCCCTTTGACGAAATGGGCCTGGCCCTGCCCACCCTGGGCTGGTGGTTCCCGGAACTCTCGGCGCTGTTCCTGGTGGGCGGCGTCATCGTGGGACTCATGGACCACATGGGGGAGGAGGAGCTGGTGGAGACCTTTGTGGCAGGCTGCGCGGATCTCTTGGGCGTGGCCTTCATCATCGGCATCAGCCGGGGCATCACCGTCCTCATGGCCGACGGCCGCATTACCGACACCATCCTCCACTGGGGGGAGGAGGCTCTTTCCGGAGCGGGCAGCGTCAGCTTCGTGCTGCTGGTCTTTTTGCTCTACCTGCCCCTGACGGTGCTGATTCCCTCCTCCTCGGGCCTTGCCACCCTCTCCATCCCCATCATCGCCCCTCTGGGGCGCTTTGCCGGGGTAGGGGGCGACCTGGTGGTGACGGCCTTCCAGTCTGCCTGCGGCCTGGTGAACATCGTAACGCCCACTGCGGCGGTGGTAATGGGCGCGTTGGCCCTGGGCCATGTACCCTACGACCGCTGGATCAAATTCGTGTGGAAGCTGGCGCTGTATTTCCTGGCGCTGACGCTTGTGTTTCTGGCAGCAGGTGCGCTGCTGGCGTGAAAAAAGATCCCGTTCCTTTCGGAACGGGATCTTTCTTTTGCGCTTTTTCAGTTCTTGTGCTTGCCCAGGTAGGCTTCCTTGACCTTTTCGTTGGCCAGCAGCTCCGCACCGGTACCGGACATGGTGATCTTGCCGGTTTCCAGCACGTAGGCGAGATCCGCGATCTTCAAGGCCATATTGGCGTTCTGCTCAATGAGGAGGATGGTGACGCCCTGGTGGTTGATCTCCCGGATGATGGAGAAGATGTCCTGCACCACCAGCGGGGCAAGGCCCAGAGAGGGCTCATCCAGCATCATCAGCTTGGGGCGGGACATCAGGGCCCGGCCCACGGCCAGCATCTGCTGTTCGCCGCCGGAAAGGGTGCCCGCCGCCTGCCAGGAACGCTCCTGGAGCCGGGGGAAGAGCTCGTAGACCCACTGGATATCCTCTTCCACACTGTCCTTGTCGGTGCGCAGGTACGCGCCGATGCGCAGGTTCTCCAGCACCGTCAGATCCGGGAACACCCGCCGTCCCTCCGGCACCAGGGTGATGCCCTTGGGCACAATGCGGTCGGGAGAGAGGCCGGTGATGTCCTCTCCCTGAAGGTGGATGCGTCCTGCGGCGGGCCGCACCAATCCTGCGATGGTGCGCAGCGTGGTGGACTTGCCGGCGCCGTTGGCGCCGATGAGGGTGACGATCTTCCGCTCGGGCACCTCGAAGGTGATGCCCTTGACGGCCTCGATGCCGCCGTAGCTGACTTTCAGTTCATCAATTTTCAGCATCGTCTGCCACCCCCAAATACGCCTCGATGACCCGAGGATTGTTCTGGATCTCCTGCGGAGTGCCCTGGGCGATGAGCCTGCCGAAGTCCAGGACGTAGATGCGGTCGGAGATCTGCATGACCAGGTCCATGTGGTGCTCGATGATGAGCACCGTTAGATCGTACTCGCTGCGGATCTTGCGGATGAAGTCCGCCAGCTCCTGGGTCTCCTGGGGGTTCATGCCCGCGGCGGGCTCATCCAGCAGCAAGAGCTTCGGCTGCGTGGCCAGGGCCCGGGCGATCTCCAGACGGCGCTGGAGGCCGTAGGGCAGGGAGCCCGCCACCTCGTCTTTCAGGTGGGCGAGATTCTGCTCCTCCAGAAGCGCCATGGACTCCTGCTGCATCCGCTCCTCTTCCTTGCGGTTGAGGCGGAAGGTGGCGGAGAAGACATTCTGCTTGGCCCGCATGTGCTTGGCAATGAGGACGTTTTCCAGTACGGAGAGCTTGGAGAACAGACGGATATTCTGGAAGGTCCGTGCGATGCCCAGGGCCGTGATCTTATCCGGGGTTGGGGCGATGGCCTGGGTATACATGCCCTTCTGTTCCCCGGCATAGAGCTTTTGCATCTTGCCCTGGGGATGGTTTTCCACCATGGTCTCCCCCAGGAAGGAAACCCGGCCGTTGGTGGGCTGGTAGACGCCGGTGATGCAGTTGAAGGCCGTGGTCTTGCCGGCGCCGTTGGGGCCGATGAGGGCCACGATCTCCCCCTTGTTGACCTCCAGGTTCAGATCGTTGACGGCCACCACGCCGCCGAACTGCATGGTCACATGTTCCAGGCGAAGGACGTTCTCACTCATTTCGCCGCCTCCTTTGCTTGCGGTTTTTTGCGGCGCCGGAAGAGATCGGTGAGCTCCTTGTCACCCATGATGCCCCGGCGGAAGAACAGCACCACGATCATGATGACCACGGAGAAGACCACCATGCGGAAGCCGTTGCGGAACAGGCCCGACTGGATCCCCAGGAAGGAGCCCATATCCAGGCCCCGGAGCCACCACTCCGAGCAGGCCACATACAGGAAGGTGGCCAGGACGCTGCCGGTGATGGAGCCGATGCCGCCGATGACCACGATCAGCAAAATCTCATAGGTCATGGTAGAGGTATACACCATGGCCTGGGCGTTGCTGGCGTACATGGCGAAGAGGGCGCCGCCCACACCGGCGAAGAAGGAGCTGATGCAGAAGGAGAGCATCTTGTGGTGGGCCAGATTGATGCCCATGGCCTCCGCGGCGATCTCATCCTCCCGGATGGCCTTGAAGGCCCGGCCGTAGGAGGAGTTGATGAGCATGACGATAATCGCCAGGCAGATCATCATGATGAGGATGGGGAAGGCGGTGGAGAGATACAGTGTGCCGCCGTTTGCCAGCTTGATGTTGAAGCTGGAGAAAATGGGGATCTGGGTGATCATGTTTGCGCCGTTGGTGACGGGGCCCAGGGCCTGCCACTGGAAGATGGCCCGGATGATCTCCGCGAAGCCCAGCGTGGCGATGGCCAGATAGTCGCTCTTGAGCCGCAGGACGGGGAGGCCGATCAGGTAGGCGAAGATGGCCGCCACCAATCCGCCCAGGATGATGGCCAGCAGCACGCCCAGCGTCAGGGCCACCATGCCGCCGGCGCCCTCAGAGCCGAAGATGCCGTAGAAGATGTCCGGCAGGGAGAACTTCACGGCGGAGCCGCCGTAGAGGTAGTAGACCGTATCCTTGGCGGCCACGGGGACCGTCAAAATGGCATAGGTGTAAGCGCCCAGCAGCATAAAGCCCGCCTGGCCCAGGGAAAAGAGGCCCGTAAAGCCGTTGAGCAGGTTCATGGACACGGCCACCAGGGTATACACCGCGCCCTTTTTCAGCACAGTGAAGAGCTGGCCGTTGGGCCCCATGGTATTTTCCAGGATGATCACCAGGGCCAGCACGGCCACAGCGCCGATGAAGCCCGCCAGGGCGCCCTTGTTGACTGTCTTTTTCCGAATCATTTCCTGCGCCCCCTTTACACTTTGTCGGTGGCCTTCTCACCGAAGAGGCCGGTGGGCTTGACCACCAGGATCACGATGAGCAGGGCGAAGGTGAAGGCGTCCACGAAGGTGGTGGCCCCTTCAAAGGGCAGGGCCTTGATGATATTTTCGCAGATGCCGATGAGGAATGCACCGATGACGGCTCCCGGAATGGAGCCGATGCCGCCGAATACCGCCGCCACGAAGGCCTTCAGCCCCGGCATGGCGCCGGCGGTGGGGGTGATATAGGGATAGTTGGTAAAGTACAAAATGGAGCCCAGGGCCGCCAGGGCGGAGCCGATGATGAAGGTCATGGAGATGACGGAGTTGATCTTGATGCCCATGAGCTGGCTGGTCTCAAAGTCCTTGGCCACGGCCCGCATGGCCATGCCGATCTTGGTGTGGTTGATGAGCTGCACCAGGGCGATCACCAGCACCACCACCAGAATGGGGGTGACCACCGTCACCAGGGTGGTGGAGGCCCCGCCGATGGTGACCATCTTGGAAAGGGCGGGGATGGTGGGGTAGTTCATGGGCTGGCCGCCGGTGACGAAGGTGGCGGTGTTTTGCAGCAGGTAGCTGACGCCGATGGCGGAGATCATAACGCTCATCCGGGGCGCCGAGCGCAGGGGCTTATAGGCCACCCGCTCAATGATGAAGCCCAGGGCAACCGTCAGCACGATCACCAGCAGCAGCGTCACAGGCAGGGGCAGCCCCATGGTGGTAAGATAGATGGCGATGAGGCCCGCCACCATGAACACGTCGCCGTGGGCGAAGTTGATGAGGCGCAAAATGCCGTACACCATGGTATACCCAATGGCGATGAGGGCGTACTGTCCTCCCACGGAGATACCGGAGAGCAGCACGGAAATGGCGTATTCCACAAAAGGTTCCTCCCTTGTTTGCAGATTTGGGCGGTCTTGAAAAGGACCCTCCCGCCGTCCCTTTCAGGACCGCCCAGAACCGGACTCCCGGAACCGGGAGACATGGGCTTGGCGGGGGTAGGGACCCCCGCCAAGCTGACAGCATGTGTGTTCTCAGGCGGTCTGGGACTTCTCCAGCGTCCAGGCGCCGGCAGCCGTGTCGCACACCTTGATATAGGCAGTGTCGCGGACGGCGTCGCCGTTGGTGTCGTCGAAGGCAATGTGGCCGGAGACACCGTCATAGGTGACGTCCCACAGAGCCTGCTGGACAGCGGCAGAATCCGTGGAGCCGGCGGCCTTGAGGGCCTCCAGGGCCACATAGTAGGCGTCATAGCCCATGGCGGTCACAGCCGCGATGGTGTCGTCGCCGCCGTTGGCGGTCTTGGCGTCGGCGTTGTTGTTGATATAGTCCTTGATGCCCGCGTCGAAGTCGGGGTTGCCGCCTTCCTGATAGAAGGTGGAGACGTAGAGCTGGATGTTGGTGCCCTTGGCAGCCTCCAGGACCTTGTTGTCGTCCAGGGTATCAGAGCCCAGGAAGGGGATGTCGATGCCCAGCTTGGCAGCCTGGGAGACGATCTGGGTGGCATAGGCAATAGAGACGGGGGTGAAGATGACCTCGGCGCCCTCGCTCTTGGCCTTGTTCAGGTAAGAGGTGAAGTCGGAGTTGTTCTTGGGGAAGGAGTCCTTGACCACGGTGCCGCCGGCGGCGGTGAAGGCCTGCTCGAAGAAGGCGATGAGGCCCTGGTCATACTCGTTGCCCTGCTCGCCCAGCAGGTACGCCTTCTTGGCGCCGAACTTCTCACCGGCGAAATTGGCCAGAACGGTGCCCTGGAAGGGATCCAGGAAGCAGATGCGGAAATAGTAGTCGTTGCCGGCGGTGACGTTGGGGTTGGTGCAGGTGACGCCGATGGCAGGGATGCCCGCGTCACGGAAGGTGTTGCCGGCGGCAATGGACACGCCGGAGCCGTAGGAGCCCAGCACGATGCTCACGCCCTCGCTGACCAGCGTGGAAGCGGCAGAGGGTGCCTTGGACGTATCGGAGCCATTGTCGGCATAGACCAGCTCCACATTGTAGGTCTCGCCGCCGATGTCCACGGTGGGCGTCTCGGAGTTGGCGAACTGCATGCCCAGCATTTCCTTCTTGCCGCCGGAGGCGGAGTCGCCGGAGGCGGGCTCAAACACGCCGATCTTGACGACCTTGTCGCCGGAGCCGCTATCGCCGGTGGTGTCGGCAGTCTCGCCGCTGGTGCCGCTGGAGCCGCAGGCCGCCAGAGACAGCGTCATGGCCATGGCCAGAACCAATGCCAGAATCTTCTTCATAGCTTCTTTTCCTCCTGATCCTCTTGGGAGCCTCTTCCACGGCCCCCAATGTAATAATGGCATTCTAAGAGATTTTGCCCCGGTTTTCAAGATTCATAATTCACAGAAAGAAACGCCGTTTTTTCTGCCTCCAGGCCGCCTGTCCTCTCTATTATCCGGTCATTTGTCCTCTGTACGTGGACAGTCGTGAAAATCAATTTTAAAACTATGGAATTTTGTCCGCAGCTGGGAGACAGTCTTTTTCGTGATTTTGCCCATCTTGGGAGAAATTTTTCAGGCATTTTTAACTTTTTCTTGGTTCAAAAAAACCGCCGCGGAAAACCGCGGCGGTTTTTGTCAGAAATCAGGATCACTGGGAATCGGCGGCGTCCTCCGCCGGAGGGGCGGGCTTTTCGTCAAAGACCGCCAAAAAGGCCTCCTGATCCATGGTCTCGTGCTCCAGCAGATACTGGGCCACGGTGTCCAGCTTGCGCCGGTTGTCCCGGAGGATGGACTCGCAGCGGTCGTAGGAGCGCTGCACCAGGGCCTTGACCTCCTCGTCGATCTGGGCGGCCACAGCCTCGGAATAGCTGCGGCCCTGGGTCATGGTGCGGCCGATGAACACCTCGTCGTGGCCGGACTCGAAGGAGACGGTGCCGATCTTGTCGCTCATGCCGTAGGAGGCCACCATCTTCCGGGCGATCTCCGTGGCACGCTGGATGTCGTTGCTGGCGCCGGTGGAGATGTCTCCCAGGCACAGCTTCTCCGCCACCCGGCCGCCCAGCAGGGCCACGATCTGATCTTCCATATACCGCTTGGAGAGGTAGGAACGGTCCTCCTCCGGCAACGAGATGGTCATGCCGCCGGCCTTGCCCCGGGGCACAATGGTGATCTGGGTAACGGGGTCGTGATCCGGCAGGACATGCATCACCACCGCGTGGCCCGCCTCGTGATAGGCGGTGAGTTCCCGCTCATGCTGGGGGATGATGCGGCTCTTCTTCTCAGGGCCGGCAATGACCTTGATCTCCGCTTCCTTGAGATCGGCCATGGTGATGAACTTGCGCTTGCGGCGGGCGGCCAACAGGGCGCCCTCGTTGATGAGGTTCTCCAGGTCGGCGCCGGTGAAGCCGGGAGTCCCCTGGGCCAGGCGCTTGAGATCCACATCCTCCGCCAGGGGCTTGCCCTTGGCGTGGACCCGGAGGATCTCCTCCCGGCCCTTGATATCCGGCAGGCCCACGTAGATCTGCCGGTCGAACCGGCCGGGGCGCAGCAGGGCGGGATCCAGCACGTCGGCCCGGTTGGTGGCGGCCAGAACCACCACGCCCTCGTTGGCGGCGAAGCCGTCCATCTCCACCAGCAGCTGGTTAAGGGTTTGTTCCCGCTCATCGTGTCCGCCGCCCAGGCCTGTGCCTCTCTGGCGGCCCACAGCATCGATCTCATCGATAAAGACGATGGCGGGGGAGTTCTTCTTGGCCTGGTCAAAGAGGTCCCGGACGCGGCTGGCGCCTACGCCCACGTACAGCTCCACAAAGTCGGAGCCGGAGATGGAGAGGAAGCCCACCCCGGCCTCTCCGGCCACAGCCTTGGCCAGGAGGGTCTTGCCGGTGCCCGGAGGGCCTACCAGCAGCACGCCTTTCGGGATCCGGGCGCCCAGGGCCATAAACTGCTTGGGATCCCGCAGGAATTCCACGATCTCCTGGAGTTCCTCCTTCTCCTCGTCGGCGCCGGCCACATCGTCGAAGGTGATCTTCTTATCCTTGTCGGAGAGCATCCGGGTGCGGGCGGAGCCGAATTTGGCCATCTTGTCGGGTCCCACGCCTCCGGCCTGGCCCCGCAGCACCATAAAGTACCACAGGCCGCCCAGCAGCAGCGCCGTCAGCACCCAGGGCAGCAGCACTTCCAGCCAGTTGGTGGTCTCCGGATCCGGGTAATCGTAGTCGGTGATGATCCCATCGGCGTACTGCTGCTGCACCAGGTCGTTGAGGTCATCGTAAAAGAGCTGGAAATCATAGAGCTTGTAGCGGACCTCGCTGTTGCCGTCCACCGGCTCCCGCAGCGTCAAGGTCAGAGTGTGGTCGGTGTCGATGTCGAAGGTCTTCACCTTTTCCTGCAGGAAAAGCTGCCGAACCTGGGCATAGGACACCTGTGGGGCGTGATCATCCGCCTGCCACAGCCAGCCCAGGCATCCCAGGATGACTACCAGCAGCAGGATAAAGCTGAGGTTGGATGTGCGGTTTTGCTTGTTCACGGGACGGGTTCCTCCTTTTCCGCCGGATGCTCCCGGTAGACGTGGCCGGGATCTTACTTGCTGTAGACCTCCGGCTTCAAAACGCCGATATAGGGCACATTGCGGTAGCGCTGGCAATAGTCCAGGCCGTAGCCCACCACGAATTCGTCCGGCACCACAAAGCCCGCCAGATCCGCGGTGATGGCCTTCACCCGGCGGGAGGGCTTATCCAGCAGCGTCACGATGGTGATGGACGCGGCCCCCTTGGTGAGGAAATACTCCTTCAGGAAGGCCAGGGTATTGCCGGAGTCCAGAATGTCCTCCACAATGATGAGGTGGCGGCCGGTGATGTCCTGCTGGAGGTCATGGGTGATCTGCACCCGCCCGGAGGACACGGTGGCGTTCTGATAAGAGCTCACGGCGATGAACTCCACGTCGCTTTGCAGCTGGCAGGCGCGTACCAGGTCCGCCATAAAGACGAAGGAGCCCTTCAGCACCCCCAAAAACAACGGCTGCTTGCCCTGGAAGCGGTCATAGAGCTCCGCGCCCAGCTCCGCGATGCGGGCCTTGAGCTCCTCTTCCGTAACCAGTACCTTCAGGATGTCCTGTTCCATCTCACTTTTCATGGTGATTCTCCTCTGTATTTTTCATAATCTGGATGAACCGGCAGGGCTCCCCCTCCGGTGCAAACTCCTGATCCACACCCAGGCCCCACACGGCAGCCAGGCGGTCCCCCAGGTAAATGGCGGGCAGGCCGTCCCGCTCCGCAAGGGGAATGTGCCGGTCCAGGCACAGCCGCTTGACAGTGCGCCCTCCCCGGGCCCCCGGCAGTGTCAGCCGCGCTGCCGGATCACAGGGCGCCACGCTCACGTGCTCCCACTCCGCTCCCGGCCCCAGGGCCAGGCCCGGGCCTTCCCGGCGGTCCAGCAGGGTCACGGTGTAATCTCCCCAGGAAAGGGGGCGGTTTTTCACCAGCTCCGTCCGGGAAAGCGGCGCAGGCGAAGTCTCCAGCACCAGCCGGGAGTCTGACAGGCGGGCGGTGACGCCGTGGGGCAGGCTGATGTGGGCATCGTTGCTGTGGCTGGCACACAGCCGCTCCAGTGCCTCCAGATGGACGGCACCGATATCCTTGCGGCCCACCTCCAGCAAATCGAACAATCCCAGCAGCACCTGGGGCCGGAGAAAGTCCGGGACCTCCGCCAGGTCTGCCAGGGAAATGGTCACACGTCCCGGCTGGACCGATGCCCGGCACAAATACCGCGCCGTCAGATTGGAAAGGCCCGTGTCCATCTCCGCCAGGCGGGCGGCGGTGCCCGCGATGTGCTCCGCGGCCCTGGGATTCACCTTCCGCAGCAGCGGCATCACCTGCAGCCGCAGGAAATTCCGGGCGGCGGCATCCGGGTCGGCGTTGGTCTCATCCTCCACATGAGGGATGTGATGGGCGGCGGCGTAAGCCGCCAGTTCCGCCCGGGAAACC
>PPYF01268466.1_pt1 | contig 23519 bp, 13 predicted proteins | sample 1559871 | NCBI WGS metagenome assembly PPYF01 (sample SAMN08240021, study PRJNA423297) | Human gut metagenome, whole genome shotgun sequencing project. | reverse complement strand
GTTTAATTCCATAAGCTATGAATTTGGAGACAAAGATAACAATTTATAAATTTACCCCTCAGGTTTTTACATTGACCCGGGGTCAACGTAACAATCTGAGGGATTTTATGGCCCCCCAAAAATGGACCAACGTAAAAAATATCCCATTCCTTACCTCACCAGGTTACAAGAATGGGATATACAAACAAAACAAACAACAAGGCCATCTGTCACAGACAGCCATTGTATATGATAAGAGATTCTATATATTTTCTTTTCCAACCGGAATAAGTTCTATCCATCTGATAAATACTGTAAGGCTCAGCATACTTACTGTTATTCAGTTGTTGCTGCTGTCAAAACCAAATCTCTGTTATTGAATAACTCATTTAATTTGGTCATAGTATGATAAACTTCTCCATTTACCGTATAATGCAGTTCCACATTGTCTATATACCAATCGAAATTATATTCCTTGCGCAAACGTAACTCATACCGGCCATCCTCCCGAATAGTCATGACACCAATACGGCTGCCGTTCACCTCACGTTCAAAAGATACAAAAGCTCCCTTAGGCACAGGTTTAGTCTCCCCGTTAGCAGTATAGCGGATGGTTCCGGTAATGGATTCATTGGTCACTTTAAATGTCTTTTCAAAGAATACCACCTGCCTATTATTCGAACTGACGACAATATCCCCGGCACTTACCGCTGATTTGGTTTTGAAAGGAAGCTTTTTCCGTTCTCCCTCTTGACTTCCTGCACCAGCGGCATCGTCCTTTTGCAAGGCTTCACCTACTCCATATCGTCTTTCATCCTCCCGATTAGCCTCTACCGTATAAATAAAGCGTCCTTCTGTGTTCGGATCGGCTTTCAGCTTGTTTTTATCTAAGTTGAATTCCTTCAGGCGTGCATCATCTATTTCCAGCATAGGCGCATCAATATAGATTTCGAACTCTTCTCCAAACGGATCGACAGACTTTCCATCTGAACCGGTAAAACTGGTTACATCAAAGCTAATATCCACTTCCTGTTCAGGTTCATAAGTCCATGTCAGCGGTGTTTCCTCCTCCTCCGCATTGCCCGAAACATCAGTACCTATATCATCCACCCGTGCGGCAAAGCGGAAAGGATGGTAATTGGCAAGCTCAAAAGTAACGGAGCGATAGGTATTTCCCGTATACTCGGCTTCATTATTCGACGGTAATCCTGAGGGAGAACCATGCTGGTTGGATGCCATACGTACTACTTCCGCACTCCGTGCAACATTAGTCTTCATGTAAATGGAATAACGTCCTGTTTCTTCCGGATTTCCGGCATCAATCGGCTTAAACATATATACACGTCCTCCTGAGCCCCATTCACTCTTGTCTACTTCATAAAAAGTACAATCAAAAGTTACTCCATCAGGCTCTTCTCCGTCCTTTATATGATCCAAATATTGGGAATAAAGTAAAAACTCATCCTTATCACCTGCATTTATAGCCGTTACACCATCTTTCAACAGCATATCAAACTGTACTAAGGCTCCTTTCTTCTGCGGCACCAAACGGTAAAGGATTTTCTCATCATCCGCAAAGTCTCCTCCACCTTCTGCTCCATTATATTCTCCCAGTCCCACTACTGTTATCGACTTTTGTGAAGAGCCTGCAAAAGTAAAGACACGATGCATGGTATTGAAGTGTTCGGCTTCGATACTGATATTTTTGGTTGCCCCATCTTCCTCATTCAGAATATTCCTGAAATAAACACGTTGTACACCAGGTTCCGTCACAGTGTACACATATTTATATTTCCATTCCGGCATCTCCGTTCCATAACCTTCTTCACCTTCACGCACCAGCGGCAATACCATACCCGATTCATGGCGCACATCCAAAGCCTCTACTGCAAGCAGTACCCTGAGCGGAAAGAGCTCTGTCGGACAATCTTCCGGAATAGTAAACATTATAGTAGCGTGCGCACCGCTATCATCCATATTGCCATAAATTTCCGTAGATGCCCATGCTGGTGTAAAATTCTGCTTCTTCACCATAATCACCTTAATTTTACGTTGCAGGCGGTCTTTTTTCACCAACAATGTACCTTCCAGTTTCTGGTTGTTATTCATTGGCAGGAGATTAATGGTAATCTTTCCTTCACCCACCCCATTACTGTTTATGGTAAATGCGTCCGTTATCGTATTGGTTGCCACCGTATTTCCGTTAAGCCATGTTATCACCGGCTTGTCTGTTCCGATAATGGAAGTGCCGTTCTTGCCCGACAGTGTATATTTCAGTTCGGCAGTCTTACCCGCTCTTTCATCATTATACACGACACTCGTTTGGTCCACGGCCAATATATAGTTGTTATCTTCCACCGACTCAACTTCGTCCGATATGGAAAGCCACACATTGTTTGTGGCAGCCGCTGTAAGTGCTGCTTCAAAGGTAGGCTGTCCATAAGAAAGCGCTCCTGCAATATGAAACATATAATGATGATTCCTTCGTATCAGTTCCTGCTCGCCATTCGCTTTAATCAGCATCACCCGATAATAAAGTTCTTCGCTCTCACCGGGCAGATGTCCGCGGATGATGACACTGACCGGGTCTTCCGAACTGTTTTCGCATTCGAACACATATAATTCCGGATTTTGGCTGATATCCTGTACATCCTGAATATCGCTCAACTTGGCATCATTGGCAGGCAATGTAACAAAAGGCTCAACGTCTGCATTCGAAGACCATACCCACCCTTTCGTAGGATGATAAGGAGCCACAGTACCAAAAGCATTCGTATTATAGGCTGTAAAACCGGTAACTACCAGATAACCGTTTCCTGTCGGATTGTCTATTGTAATTTTAGCCTGGTTACGAATCATTATTATATTAGGATTTTTAGCCAATTGTTGGTCAATCGATTCTTCGTTGTTAGCATCGCATGCAAAACGAGCCCAATAAATCATCATACCGGACGAACCTTCCAACAGAGCTATCACATCTGCCTCCGATTTATTTCTGAATTCATCTTCCTGGAAATCAGTCATATTCTGATTGGCAATAAAATGAATACGGCGTGTATTGGCAGGTATGGTTGCTGTAAATTCTCCAGACTCTTCCCCGTGGGAAGTGATTGTTGCCGGCGTAGTTGTTATAAACAATCCGTAGCTGTCGAAACAAAACAGCTGCATACTATTTACCCCTTTACCATCCGGGTCTACAGAGCGGGTGGTCACCACCGGCATAGCCGGTATTTCCGTTTCGAAATGTATATTAACATAACCTTCGGGAGCTTCTTTTTCTTGAAAAGCAGTCCACTCATCCGTCTGGCAGGCGGTGAATGAGACCAACAGTCCCAACACAACAAGTACTGTATGCTTTATTGCTTTTGCCATATCTTTCTGTTTTTTATACTTCTCTATTTCTGGGTATCAAAGGCATCACGGATACAACGGACAGAAGTGCCACTCGAATTGCCTTTTTCATTTCTTACAGGACCGCTTGCACTAAAATAATAATATGCATTCAGCAAATAATCAATGGCATCTGCCCCCTCACCCGGCCCACCTTGAAATTTCATGATAATCTTCAATTCCGCCTCTGTCGGTAGCCGCCAATCATCCAACACAACTGTCCGATCATTCACATCTTTATATACTTCCACATAATTAGCGCAATGTTCCCGTACGATTCTTAAACTCTCATCGTCGTCCTCCAATGAAACTCCTCCACTGCCCGTGTTAACAAAACCTAATCGAGAAGCAATCATAAAAGAGGGAGATACCAATTTTTTATTATCCGCCCCTTTATCTGTAACCATAAGTCCCGGATTATGTTCATCCTCAATAAGCCGGGGCCTTCCTAAAGTATAGTCTTTAGACGAAGCAGAGATTCTTACATGATACATACGGGCATTTCCATTTCTTTCTGCCACAGATGACGCAGGAGTATTTCTACTACCATAATAATAAGAGTTGATATTAGATTTTCCATTACTTGCAGGTACGGCTACTTTAGAATACCAAAAGCCACTCTGTGAAGATGTTTCATAATGATACTCCCCTGTCCATTCCCCCCACCATCCTGTTGTTTCAAGACTGACTCCTACTATCCCATCCCCTTTATATTCATAAGTTGTAGGTCGGGAATCATTCCTCTTAAAATCTTTTCTATACGAATACCACCCTTGAATATTCGTAATATACTCCAACGGATATTGGGCAACCGTTACTTTACGAGCCTCTACTCCATCCTCATTGGTTATTTCCAATTCTATGTACCGTATCGTATTGTTGGTAGGCAACGGGCTGTGTATATTGATATTTCCGTTCAATCCTTTATCCGGTACTACATTAATACCCATCCTGGCAATCTCCCTTTCACTGGTTGTAGCCTGTGTTTGCCCAAATTTATCAATGTAATAAACCCGCGTCACCTTAACCGAGACCTCCGATGAAGAAGCAAATTCCAGCGTTGTGTTATCATCCGAGATATTATACATTTCCATTTCTTCCTCATTTACCGTTAAATATTTCGGCCGGTCGGTTTCTCCTCCAACATTAATTATAGTCTCGTCCCATGCTTGCACGGTATAATTGACAGGTTCGAGTTCTTCGGGTTTTAAAATTTCTGTTGCGCCCGGCGCATTTACCTCTACCGTTACTTCGTAATAAGTATTCCGTTCCAGAACCTTCTCTTTGCTGATAGGAATCTGATAATAATTAGCTCCGCGCAAATCCGGTTCTTTCTTATAATAGAGCGGAATATTCACCACCAGACGCGTTTCTCTTTCCAAAGGCTTATCCTTCCAATTATGACTGTAAGCATAAGCCGTAACAGTTATTTCATTTTCCGTCCATGCAAAATATTTACCCGCAGTAGGATCGGGCGTCCGCAATTTTACATTATCATTCGCATTCGGGTTTGGAATAAGGGTTGTGCTGTAAGACATGTTTCGCAGATAATAACCTGCTCTATAGGCTCCCGATGAATTATCAAAGGTAACATCTTCCCCTTTCTTTATCTTCACAACAATTTTGGCAGCAGCGCGTCGCAATGTAACGGCCAATTCCGTTTTATCCGAAAGATTGCCATTGTTAAGCACTACTTTTCCAGGCGTTTCCGGTTCGTCTGTTCCAGCGGGATAGGCTATGCCGTCCATAAGAAAAATCATCGGTATTTCAGGATCAGTACCGGCGCCGGTCATGTGTATATTACGCTGTTCTTCCATCAACCCGCGTAATTTTCCCAAATCGGCTACCTCTTGAAATTTGTCTTCTCCCAATGTACTATTGGCTATCAGATATACCCAATATGATTCATTAGCTGTAAAATCATTCCGCTGTACTTTTGCCAATGTAATTTTACCGCTCTTCTGACTGTCGGCTACCACCTGCACCCGTTCATAATGTGCCAAGCTTTTATTATCCGTATCATCAAATATCAATACATCAACATAACTTACCGTCACTTCCGCACCCGTTGCGCCTGCACGGGTCACCGGCGTTGTTGCAGACGAAATGTCAAGCACAATACTATTATTGTCCGCTTCCGTTTTTACAAAATCCGCTTCATTGCTACAGGCAGCGCAACCTAACACTGCCAACCAACAAGCCATATGGTAGAATATCCGTTTCATCTGTTCATCATTTTTGAATTTCTGATACTTGTCTAATTGTAATCACATCTGCTCTGTCGCCACTTCCCGGCCATGCAATGTCACCTTGTGTTCCATTAATCATTAACAGACTGGGACTTCCCGAATCCCAGATAGGAGAATAAGTAATACCAAAATTAACAGTCTGCCCTACAGCATCGGGATTCCGTGCAATCACCTTGATTGTAAACGGATTGGGAGAAGCTCGATAAGGAGCATCTACCAACTTTCCATTTTGATAAACCTTACAGACAAAATTTCCGACACCAGTAAGCAGAGTGGGAGCCCATTCTTGATTTTCCGGTGCAGTCATCTCAAACAGAACAGAAAAAGCTCCATCTTCCTCTGTGGACGAACCCTCATCGCCTGTGTAGCAAACCACGGGAGGAGTATTCGGTTTATCGCCGTCAAGCGGCAATACCGGATTGCTATATGTAGGATATTCAAAAGTCAAGTCATTCCACGCATCGGCATCGTCCCAGTCGGCCACCATATAATCCACCGTTATCACATCGTCCGGACCGATACGGTTAAGCACCACACAATACTTGTTGCGCTTCACTTGCGGCAAATAAATATCTTTCACCGATTGATTCCCGTTAATACTGTAAGTAACCCTGACCACAAAACCTTTATGTTCCGTATCTGCCGTTCCCCAACTATTCGGATTACCGGAACCATAATAGTTTTCAAACATATAAACCGGAACGGAAAAAAAGTCATTAAACCCCTTCTTTATACTTTCCGGATCTGTTTTATCAAGCAACTCATAATCAGCATCTGTCATTACCTTTGTCACCGGAGAAGAGGTGGTCAGTAATTCGAATGGACTGTCCAAAGAAGGAACTTCTTTCCACACTGCATCTTCCGGATGGAACAGATAATTATATTGAAGCACTCCCAAAAAATCAATGCGTTCAATACTTAAGTTCATGCCAGCTTCCTTAGCGGCAAAATACATGCCCAGCTTACCTACAACCCGTTCCAGTTCAAATTCCACAGTTCCATTCCACATCAGATGTCCGTTATGCGAACCGCCTGCCGTACTTTCCTTCAGATTATTCGGGTCTATTTTCTGAGACTGCTTGACCGCCATCGGAACCGCACCATAACCACGAGCATTGATTTCTCCAAAATAAAACTTTTCCAATTCATCGCGTGTCATATCCTCCCGAAGAGTTGCAGATGGTCTCTCCATTGCATCCTCATTCGCCACCAGGTAGAACCATACATCCTGTACAAGTGCAGAATAAGGCGGTAATTCCAAATCCATCCAAAAAGAGATTTTACCTCCTGCATCCGGATTTAAACCGGTAGTTCCACGATAATACCCAATTTGTTTCTGTCCGATAAAAGCATATACGCGCAAGCTCTTTACGGCATTCTCCATTTCAGCCTGTATGTCGGAACCGCCACGGGCATTTACATTCATTTTCACACTGATACTCCCGCCTTCTCCCGTACCGGACACTTTTTCCTCGACACATCCCGCAAGTGCCAGCACACATGCAGCCAACATCAGCCATAGATATATTGTATTTAATGTCTTCATCGTTTTCTCTTTTTAAAATTCCGGTTTCACGTCTACTATGTACCAGTCGGGAACTGTGACCACCGCACCTATAGACTTAAACTCAATGCGGATAGGTATCAGCGCTTCATGTCTGGTCAGGTCTACTACAGGGTTGGCAGCCAGGAAATCGGCCAGATTTACATGAGCAAGGTTCACTCCATTAGCGTCAGTGAGGTCTAAGTTCACATTTTCATGATTAGTATGCCTCATTATATTAAAACGTGCCAGCATGGTATGCTTTTCCGCATTATTTTCAGTTTCAGGGTAATAGGTAACAATATTGCCGCATGCCTTATTGTCGAAACCGGTCATAGAAGACAATCCGCTCATGCTCAGCAACGGCCATACCGGAGTGCGGGTAGCGGACTCTACAGGTCCCGTTCCTACTACTTCCACATGGACTTTGTAGTGCGAACTGGCAAAATCCATCTGTTCTTTTATCTGTTGTGCATCACCGGGGATGCTGATTTCTTTGTAAGCATAATACAGAGAGTCATTTCCGACAATCCGTTCGCCGCTTATACAGTTTTTATCACAGAATTGGGCAGTTGCCAGACTTTGCCCGTTGCTGACCTCCGTATGATAGGTGTTGCCCACTGTCACAATCCGGTAGTTTCCTATAGGCAGCTTCAACTCTGTGGCTCTTGTTTTTATATCAGCTTCGCTTATCGGATGAGAAGACAGCAACGCACCGTCACTATCAAAAACATACATGTCCACTTTATGAATCTTATCTTGAAAGATTTGGGTTGTACCGTCGCCTACATAACTGAACTCCAGCAGGCAGTTGCCCGGACAGTCACTCATATCTTCTTTGATGCACCCGTTGAGCGAAGCTAAAAACATCAAGGATAGTATGTATTTGGTGTATTTCATATTTTATGTATGTTTCTTAGAATTAGTTGAAAGAGAGAGATGGAAGGGATGTATCAAAACCGGGAACAGTTCCTGTCTCAGTGCCTTGTTTTGATACAATCCCTCCGATTGAAAAAATTAGTAGAGATTATTTGCCATATTCAGGTTCTACCGGTACAATTTCCCAGTCCTTTACAGTTACAGTAGCGGTAACACAGATAGTAGGTTCTCCCGGATCCAAATCGGTCAAGTCTTCTTCTGTAAATTCCAGGTCTGTAATCTGATAGATTTTACCGGCTTCCATGGTTACTTTACCACCTTCTGCTGTTTTCAGACCTGTAATCTTTAAGTAGGCAGGATCATAAACGATAAATCCTTCGGCTACAGGGCTCTTGAATTCCGTATCGAACTTAAGAAGCATTTCTTTAGGCTGCCCCAGTACATTATAGCCATAACCAGCCAATAAAGCCGTTTCAGCAGTAGTAGTGATTTCTGGACCGGATGTTTCATCATAAAAACATGCAGGTACACTTACCGGGTATCCTCCTTGGTTTGTCTTATCATATAATTCATCACCAACCGGTTCTCCACCCAATGTAAACTGTTGATGTACTCCATTAAGACCGATGTGAGTCAATGCTAACTTGCTATATGCACTATTACCCAAGTTGGTACATGTAAGATTACCGCTCAACTCAATACGGGAAAGCATGGTCGCCAGTTCAACTGTTGCCGTATACATCGTATTGCCATCTTTTGCATCAGTACCATTAGGAACCAAATCAGCTACTTTGCTTGCTAAAGGTGCTGTGGATGCAGCTCCATATTTGTTCATATTCAAAGTTGCTTTCAAAATATCATTATCCCAGTTTCCTTGAGCAGGGAGCGGTTGTTCTTCGTTAAAATTGGCAACAGCCGCAATTTTAGTAACTTCAGGACTTACATTGTGATAGACATTGTCACTACCGACCTGTGCATCTTTTACCTCAACAATATTACCATCTGCTTTCAACAGGTAAAGTTTGATATTCTGAGGATTAATAGCTTTATCAGCATCTTCTGTCCACCCGCTTCCGGCTTTTGTCTGTCCATAGCTTCCGGCAGAAATCGTCACGGAAATCTGTTTGGTACCTTTCGTCAAGATATCATTACCTTCATCTTCGTTGCTACATGCTGCGAAAGCCAATCCAGCCAATCCCAGCATAAAATACTTGTTTAACTTCATAAGTTGATAGATTAATTAAATAAAATAGTATTAATAACTCGTTCTATTTGTGTATTCTGTTAAATGTTGCTACAAACATGTATCCTATGGTAAACTATAAATCAGCTACCACTCCCGCCAACTGCTCCAGATTTTTTTGCGCCTCCATGCTTCCCGCCTTCAAGGCACGCTCCAGTATTTCTTTCGCCTTGTCATATTGTTTGTCCCTGGCACAGGCAACACCCAGCGCATTCAGAACCGAAGCATCATCCTTCACCTCACAACCCTCCAGCAGGTCTATCGCACCTTTCACGTCACCCTGCTCCATCTTCACATAAGCACCGTTCACCACAGCAGCGGCATTGGCCGGATATGTACGGGCAGCAGTCAGCATAGCCTCATCATATTCCGCACTGCCCTTCCCATACGAATCTGCCACCATATAGATTTCCTCGACGCTCAGCAGGTCGGGACGGGTTTTCAACAGGTTCTTTGCCTCTTCCAGATTAAAGTTTCTCACATTATATTCTATGCGGTACTCATTACGGCGTAACGGACCATACATTTCGTTCAGCAAACGTTGGTAAATTTCAGGAGGCACAAGATTGCGGATACGTTGTTCACAAAGGTCCTTATCGCCGTCACACTCATCGATAATCCTCAGCACGTCGTCAATCTTCAGTAACTGCGGATGTTTCTCCACTTCCTTGCGCAAGCCTTCCCAGTCCTCACCCACACCGGTCACATGCCACAGCGAAGCATCCACTTCCGTATCTTTCTGCGCATACGCAGCCAATGCTTCCGCACGATTCTTCGACAGCTTCAGGTTATACTCCACCGTACCCTCCGGAGAAGCATATCCGGTAATATAAATTCCGGTTATGGTCAAATCGGGATTTGTCTTTACCACCTCGACAGAGCTGCTTACCGTGGCAAGTTCCGATTCATTGTTCTTGAACTTCGGGTCTATGTTGTAACTGTCCTGACGGAACTGCAAACGTGCCACACGCACCTCGTTGCGCACCTTCACAGTCTCTTTCCCGGGCTGCACGAAAGCTGTAGCGTACTGCGGCCGGAACAATTGCAGGAACGTGTTTTTTACCGGCGTTTCCTCCACGCCGGACTGTGCACACTCCAGACATCCCGTCACCTGTTCGCGCAGCACCAGGCGGCTCTGAGCCATCCAAGGCTCATAGGGCAGAGTCACTGCATATTCCACCTGCTGCGCCTCTCCGTTTTTACGACGCAACGCTATATAAGCGCCATCGGTCTTTGCAGACCCGGTCAGCGCCTTCTCACGGCGGTGTACTTTATCGCGGACACGACCGTCCAACACCACAGAAGGAAGCTCCAGACTCTTACCACCCTCTTTCGCCACCACCACCGGATAAAGACGCACACTCTCCTGACGCTTCACATGCATCTCCTCTATATCAAGTACAAAGTTCACATGAACCTCACGGCCGTTCTTCTTTATTTCATCATTGACTACGCGTACGCCTGAAAGATGCCCCGTCTGCGCGGAAGCAGGAAGACACGTTCCAAGCAAGAACAACGCACTGCATATCAGTTTGCCATATATCCATTCTTTTCTCATAATGTACTTCCTCCTTTATTTAATAACATATATCAATGATACCGCGGCTTTGGTGACGCTGAAGTACCCTTTGTCATTCTTCTCTTTCCACTCACCGCACTTGGGACAGTCATACTTATCGTAATGGTTCTGTACATAACCTACACCGATGCTCGCTTCCAGGCTCCAGCGGTTGCCCAATATCCACTGATAGCCGTAGGACAAGCCGGCGCCGTAATAATATCCCTCATACCGATAGTCCTTGGTAGTAGGATAAATGCCCAGAGGGAATTTCACGTTGCCCACGTTAAATTGCCCTCCAAGCAGGTGCAAACCAAAGAAGTGTCCGTTAAACGCCTCACACAGCCAGTACCGTGCTTCGGGCTGTGCCATCCAGTGTTTCCACTTCTTACTGTCTGAAAATGTAAAAGGATTATAGTTCGCGGAAACATCCAGCGTCCATTTCGGAGCCAGCCGGAATTCGGCACCAAGGTTGAAAGTAGTACTGATGTCATACAGAAGATTCGTCTTCAACGAAATGTCCTGTGCTGACAAAGAAATGCCGATAAACAGGAAAATAATGCAAAGGCTCTTTTTCATGCTCTCCATTTTTATTAAGATATAACTTATCTGTCTATATATTTTATCAGGTTAACATTTCCGTTACTTTGTAGGTAACGGGAAAACAGGAACAAACACACTGCAAGAGACATCTTGCATCAACATAATTAACTGTTGCGGATTATTGGAGAGAGCGAAAAAATACGAGCAGATTTTCTGTGTTAATTTAATATAATACAGACATGAAGGTATTATGCATTTTCCACCAAAGGAAAACACTGTCATTCAAGTCAGTCCGTCTTGTAAGCATATCAAAGGACGGCTTTACTTATTTTTTGGAAAAAATCTTTTCTTTTCTTGTTTAATACAAATATTTTGTTGATATTTGTTGCAATATATAACTCTCCGTTACCTACAAAGTAACGGATAACATTTGTAGTATTATCAAAACATTAATAGACTTAATGTTTTTTATTCAGGCAAATACAAATCATTGTTTATCAAATATATAAGATAATATTTCCTTATTCATATCCCATATTTTATCATCCGAGTGCCTTCTAAAGTAAGTTTCTGTCACTTTAACGGAGGAATGTCCCATTGCATTACTAATGAGTTCTTGTTGATAATTCCGATAATTGGCAATAGTAGCCCAACTATGCCTTGCGGTATAACTTGTCAGTCCTGCAACGCCTTTTATACGTTCTCCTAATTTCTTTAAATGATAATTGAAACTACGCAGAGCATTCTGATATTGCCGGTACTCATCCTTTCCCGGATGATGAATGAGAGGGAATAAATAGGGAGAAGTCTTATCGGTATTTCTGAGATTGCGTATAATCTTCATTGCCTCAGCTTCTACGCGTACAGTAAGCCATGCACCCGTCTTTTTACGACGGTACACTATCACGTTGCCATGCAAATCACAATGCCGCAGATAAGCAATATCTACAAACGGCATTCCACGAAGCATAAAAAGTAATAAAAAAAGCAAGCGCGTAAACTCCAGGCTCTCATCCGCCACAGGTGCATTGAGCTGCCGGAACACATCTTCATCCACAGCACGTTTCACAGTTACCTTTGTTCCCGTATATACTCCCTTGAACAGCCTGGGCTGATAAGGAGCCAGCCCATCGTCTACGGCACGGAAATAAGTGGCACGCAACATCCTCATATACGTGGAAATTGTATTCCAATGAAGCTGACGCTCCAGCAGATACTCTTGAAATGCTTTCAACCACACTGGGGTGACCTCTTCAAAACTGATGGAGTCCTGCTCCATAAAATCCTTGATACGATTCAACGTACTTTGATACACATGCGCCGTACCCATGCGCTGTTCTTCTTTCAACTGAGAGACAGTCATAGCCATATAGGCTGACAAATTTGTTTTATTCATATAGTTTCTACTTTAAAAGTGAGCCATATAAATGCCTAAAGAACAAATTAGTTCAAACGACTATTCTGTTAAAAAAGTACACAGATTACAAACTTTAATACATATCCGGAAGCTTCCCGTTCTTCCGAAATACCGGAATTTATCAAAAATTCGCAACAGCAAGCGTCAGCACGCTGATACGTACACCTTCCACGTCCCGAAACACATCGGCGCACGTAGTAATGGTAGCTCCGGTAGTCAGTACGTCGTCCACCAACAAGATATGCTTTCCGACAAAACGTTCGGGATAGCGAAGATGAAAGATGCCGTTCACATTCTTCCACCGTTCATAGGCAGATTTGCTTGTCTGCGTTTCCGTATGTTTCTTGCGCACTACGGAAGCAGCATCCAAAGGAATACCCGTAACCGCCGCAACCCCTTTGGCCACACATTCGCTCTGGTTATATCCGCGCATCCGCTGCTTGCGGGGATGCAAAGGAACGGGAACTATGACATCCACATCGCAGAAGAACTCCGAAACAGTCAATTCCGCTGCCATAAAACGCCCCATTGTCTCTCCCAAGTCCTTACGGCCGCCATATTTCAATTGATGCAGTATCCGGCGGAAATCACTGCCCTTATGATAAAAGAAGTAAGAGGTAGCGCGTTCCAAAGGAATTTTTCCCCAGAACATACGTTCCACCGGATTATCCGCACAAAGATGATAATCCGTACGGGGCAAATCCATATTGCATTTCAGACAAATAGCCTCCTCCCCTTCCTGCAGAGGTGTGCCGCACACAACACACTGCCGGGGAAAGAATAAATGAAGAAAAGATAAAAGCCAGGCTTTAAGCGTATTTTCCATAAATTTGGTTTTCATGCCCAAAGGTAGGGACAAATCACCTATAAAAAAGTCTCTCTCCCGATATCAAGGTTTCAAATAGACCACCGTTTTACCGCTACCATACTTACGTATCATCCCCTCCGCAAGGTATCGGTTCAGGTCGGACACCGCCCGATGCTTCACCAAACCTGTTATCGATTCATAATCCGCCCGTGTGATGCATCCGTATTTATCCAAATGCAGCAATAGTTTTTCTTTCCTCTCCTCCTCGCCCATCAAGGAACGGGATACGTACGGTGACGCTTTGCGTTCCAGCTCCATCGTATTGAAACGGTTACGGAATTTGCTCCCGAGACGCAGGTTCACATTCTGAAAATGTACCGACGGCGAACGGATTTCTTTCTTGCTGAAACCGGTGGCCTTAGCCACCAACTCACGGAATTTATCGGCGGAGATTGTTCCCCGTGGCAGGATACGGGCATGCAGACGGGTCTCGTTGCGGTTCTCGCCCAAAGGGTCGGGAGTCTGATACAAATCATAGTAAGCACTCATATATAATAAGGTATTAGATTGGCACTATCAGCCAATACGTTCATAAATAGCAAGATACCGCACCGCCAACCGTAATCCGTCAGACAGATGTCACCCTTGCGTTAAACAGATGTTGCCCTTTCGTTACACAGTTGTCTGACGAAAGGGCAACGGCTGTTTAACGCATTAGCATTCGCAGTCAAAGATAATGATAAATCCACAAGAAACGAATAAATCCTGCAATTCTTCTGCCTGATACCTAAAAATCACCTGTTGCCGTTTATCTTACTTTTACTGTACGCAAAGTAAAAAACCTGAGGCAAAACAGTAAACGAAAGCACAAAACATATCAGGATGCCGCCTACAATCATCACTGCCAACGGCTTTTGCACTTCCGAACCCATTCCTGTAGAGAGAGCGGCAGGAAGCAATCCGGCAGAACCCATTAATGAAATCATCAGCACAGCACGAAGACGGATGCGTACGGCCTCATCTATTGCAAAACCTATATTGCGGCTTTGCTGCAAAAGCGATTTCATCAGTGCCGTGAGCAAAATAGAATTGATAGACACTATTCCAAACAAGATGATAAACCCAATACCCGCCGAAATACCGAACGGAATGCCTGCCACCCAAAGCGAAATAAATCCCCCGATAAAAGCATAGGGCATAGTGCTTGCGGCAATCAGCGTATCTTTGACTGTGCCGAAGTTCATATACAATAAAAAGAGAATCAAAAGCAAAACGGCCGGAACAACTACCGCAAGACGTTTGGTGGCTCGCTGCTGGCTTTCAAATTCGCCTGCCCATTGTATCTTGCTGCCTTCAGGCAAATGCACCAACCTTTCAACTTTGGCTTGCGCCTCATCTATGGTCGACCCGAGGTCCCTGTCCCGAATGGAAAAACCTATCCCCACATACCGGCTGCTTCCTTCACGATAAATAAACGCAGGTCCTGTCACAAACTTAATGTCCGCAATTTCCTTGAGGGGAACCTGCTTGCCATCCATTGTCGGAATAAGAATATCACCTATTTTCTGCTCATCGTTGCGGAACTGCTGTTCAAAACGGAGCATCACGTCAAAGGTACGCTCATTTTCGTAAAACACAGTTGCAGCTTTCCCACCGATAGCCATTTCGATAACCGCCTGGGCATCTGCCATAGACACGGCATATTGGGCCATTTTCGACTCAAGGGGTTTAATCTGCAATTCCGGCAGACCGATTGAGCGGAATACATTTACATCCTCCACCCCTCGGACACCTTTAATGACTCCGGCAACACTATCGGCAGCAGCCTCCAATGTATACAGATCATTACCGAAGATTTTAATGACCAACGCACTTTTTACTCCGGCAACATACTCTTCTACATTGTCCTGAATAGGCTGCGAAAAAGCAAAAATAATTCCCGGATAAACAGCCAAAGAATCTTGCATCTGCTCAATCAGCTTCTCTTTGGACATCTTGCGCTTCCACTCGAATTCGGGTTTGAGCTCGGCATGAAACTCAATGTTGAAAAAGCCTGTTGCATCTGTTCCATCATTGGGACGCCCTGTCTGTGTAAGAATAAAATCCACTTCCTCAAAACTTTGCAGTTTGGCTTTCATCTCTTTGGTTAGCCGCACGCTCTCTTCGAGATTGACACTGTTAGGCAAAGTGGCGCGAACATAAACCGCTCCCTCGTTCATACTCGGAATAAATTCCGTGCCCCAAAACATAAACCGAAACAGGGAGATACCGAATAAAAATACGAATGCGACAACGGTTGCTTTCCTATGACGCTTAGTGAAGTAATAAAACGAAATGAGCCATCCCTCCAATGCCTTTGCAGCCTTGTTGTTCCTCTCTCTTATCGGTCTTGAGAACAACACCTTGCACATAACAGGGACATAGGTAAGCGACAATAGCAAAGAGCCGAGAAGAGCATACCCAAGCGTAAAAGCCAGCGGAGAAAACATCTTTCCTTCCACTTTCTGAAACGAGAAAATAGGAAACAGCGCCACCACCAGAATAATCTGGGCAAAGAAAATATGAGAAGCAACCGAACCGGCACTCTTCTTTATAAGCCCGCTTTTGGCATAACGGCCGAAGTACTTTCCCCTCTCCTGCGATTTTTGCAGGAGCGCAACGAAAACCACCTCTGTTATCACCAACGTACCCTCCAGCAACAGCCCGAAATCCAAAGCCCCCATCGAAATCAGATTGGCGGGCAGCCCTTGTATCCGAAGCATCGTAATTGCAAAAAGAAACGACAGAGGGATGACCGAAGCCACAATAACCGTGGTACGCCAGTTGAACAGAAACAAGAACACGATAAATGACACAAGCAGAACCCCCTCCAGCATATTTCCGATTACAGTGTGCACAGTAGCATCGACAAGCCGAGTTCTGTCCATAAAGGGCACTATCTTTATATCCTCAGGCAAAATTCTGTCGTTAAGTTCTGTGATTTTATCCTTAAGACGCGCGATGACTTCGCTCGGGTTCTCACCACGGAGCATTATCACGATGCCTTGTACCACATCGTCATCGTAATTGAGCCCAACCTGCCCTTGGCGCGGTTTTGCAGATACGGATACCGTGGCAACTTCTTTAACCCGAATCGGCGAACTGCCTTTGGTGGTAATCAATAGATTTTCAATATCCTCAACGCTTTCCAATAGTCCCAAACCACGGACCACATAGGCTTGCGCCCCCTTCTGTATTACATCGCCGCCCACATTGATATTGCTTCTCCCTACAGCCTCATAAACATCAAGAGGAGAAATATCGTAATTGGCAAGTTCCACCGGATTTACACGAATTTCGTACATTTTCTCCTCGCCGCCGAAAGTAGCAATCGTTGCAATGCCCGGCACAGCCAAAAGCTCCCGTTGCACTACCCAGTCGTTAACGGCCGAAACCTCGCGGATGGGCAGGTCACTCTTAAGTATGTACCTGAAGATTTCCCCGGTGGCTCCACTCGGCGGTTCAATCGAAAGTTCCACGCCATCCGGCAGGCTCAACTCCTGTATACGGTTCGAAGCATACTGCTGAGCATAAAAATCATCTACACCGTCCTCAAATAGTACATTGACAACCGCCAGCCCGAATAAGGATGTGGAGCGCACATCCGTTTTCCGAGGAATGGTATTAAGCTGTTGCATTATGGGAAGCGTAACGAACTTCTCTACCTCTTCGGCACTGCGTCCGGGCCATTGGGCAATGATTTTCGCCCGCGTATTGGTCACATCGGGATAAGCCTCGATGGGAGTATTCTGGTAGCAGGCAATTCCCGCCACAAACAGAACTCCCGTCATAAAAAGGATAAACACATGATTCTTAAGGGAAAATCCTATGATGTTTTCTATGAACTTATGCATCGTTACTTCCCTTTTATTTCGTTATACATCAGCAGTTGGTTCTTTATAACGACCTCTTCACCCGCCTTAATTCCTTCGGTAATATAGGTAAAGTCATTATGCCGGGCGAAAGGGGTGATCTTCCGAATCCCGAAAGTCTCATCGCCAACAACTACATAGTAACCGTTATTGTCGAAAATCACCGCACTACTCGGAACCGCTACCAGTTCCAAATTCGAATCATTGAACAATTTTACCACCACAGGCATTTCCGGTTTAAGCTTCAATGCCGGGTTAGGCAATGTGATTCGCACCTTCAATGCTTTGTCCTCGGAGTCGAAAACCTGTGAGAGGAAATCTATCTTACCCTTGAAAACCTCTGCTGGATAGGCCACGGATGTAATTTCAACGCATTGCCCCTCGTGTACAAATTGCAAATTTCCGGCATAGACATTCGCTACAACCCACACTGTCGATAAATCGGCCATCGAAAACAGCGGTCCGCCACTTTCCGGGAAAGAGGTTCCCGGATTGCAGTATTTCCCGATTACATAGCCGCTCATCGGGGCTTTTACGGAAAAGACACCGTTATCCTGATTTTCGCCATAAAGAACAAAATCTGACTGCAACTTCCCGACTGTCGAACGAGCTTCGACAAGCTCTTTATCGGTTGCCATCCCGCTCTCGTGCAAGGACTCCACACCTTTAAGATTCTGTCGGGCCACGGCAAGTTCCGATTGCAAAGAACTCAATTCGACCGAACGTATATCTACCATCCTTTTACCTTTTTCTGCATAATCGCCAAGCGAAAAGTAGCTTTTCACGACTACACCGCTTACTAAAGGTGAATAGCTTATCGTACGGTCGGAATCAACAACTACTTTTCCGGCAAGGGTAAACTCCTTCTGCAACCGCTTCAACTCGGCTTTTGCTGTCAGCACTTCCTGCAAAAAAACGTCCGAAACGGTTTCCCGGGTCGGCAGACTGCTCCGGCTGTTCTCTCCGCAGCTTGCCAGCAACGGTAGTAAAAGATAAATTATTCTCTTCATCATTCGTTATTTTATAGTTTGTCCTATTGCAAATTGTAAGCGTTCAAATTGAAGCCTCAGCTCTTTCCGGCTCCGCAACAACACCTCTTTCGAAGCATGATAGCTATCCATGAAATCCATATACTCAACCATCGATATATTTTTCATCAACAGATTCTTTGTATACACATCCGGCATCTTGTCCATCTCGCTTTGTATGGAACGATTCACACCGTTCTCCTCAAGAAAAGAGTAAACGGCTTTGTAATTTTCCAGGCATTCAATAATTTCATTCCGTATATTATTCCGTTCCTGCAACACCAAAATTTCATTCTGCCTAAGTCTGAACCGTGCACTCCTTATAGCTCCTTTATTACGATTGAAAACCGGTAATTGCACTCCTATTCCCACACCGAAGAAGTTATCCCACACGCCTCCGGCACGGTCATACTTTACTCCCAAGCTAATGTCGGGTATCGCCAATGCCTTTTGATAAACGATATCTTTACGGTGATATTCAGCCCGCAGTACTGCCGCAGCCAAATCGGGACGGGATGCCAAAGCCGTTTCCATAAGCATGGCAGGATCCAATGTAAGAGGAGATGGAAAGTCAACCTGCTCCTCGGCAACGATCACCACGACCGAAGGTTCCAAAGCAAGCAAATTCTTTATGTTCTTTTGATGTGCATTATACTCGGTCCGTACCTCGTTCATTTCTCCGTTTACTGCAAACAGCGCCGTTTGCAGCCTCAACAGTTCATTTCCGGTTACATTCCCCGTTTGATACTGCGCCCGATATCCGGCAACAACCTTTTCGAGAAGAGTCTGCCGACTCTCGATAACCTTAAGCAGATTTTGTAGATATACAAGCTCGGCTATCGAGATATGAAGTTCCATTTTCAGACTTCGCAACAGCTCTTCAAACTGCCTTACGGTTATCTCCTTATCTATTTTTTCAACTTCCGCCAACTTTATCCTGCGCGCCGAAAGCGAAACCATCTGAGAGAGTTCGAGCGAAAACTGCTTGGGACTGGCAACCGCACCTCCGTACTCATCAGTCCCCCGCCTCTTCCAAAAGTTGATATCACCGACGGATAATTCCGGATTGTCCCAAACTGTTGCTTCGGCAATGGCAGCATCGGCTATCGAAACATTCATCCGTTCGGCAATAAGTGCCAAGTTCTGTTTCAGAAACATAGCCTCTATCTGGTCGGAAGACAATCTAATTTGCCGAGCCGGTACAGATATACCAATAAAAGAGAAAAAAACTATGAGCAGCAAACGTATCATAAACATTGTTTTTTGCGGGCAAAAATAGCCATAAGCATAGTCTTACATCATTAGAAAACACTTATAAATCAATTAGAAAATCATTAGAGACCCAGTTCTTACAAAAAAATCATCTACCTTTGCAACATATGGCTAAAATACTTGTTATAGAAGATGAAAACCGTATGGCCGAATTGCTCAAACGCGGTTTGGAAGAGTCCGGACACACGGTTGGCACGGCAACCAATGTATCGGAAGGGTTGAGAATGTTTGCCTACGAAAAACAGGATATCATCATTTCAGACATAATGCTGCCCGACGGCAGTGGGTTTGATTTATGCCGCGATATCCGACGGCAAAACGAAACTGTGCCTATACTGATACTTACCGCACTCGGTACGACAGACGACAAACTCGAAGGATTCGATTCGGGAGCGGATGACTATATGGTCAAGCCTTTTGACTTCCGAGAACTGAATGCACGCATATCAATCCTACTGAAGCGCTGCCAAATACCGACAGTAGAGTGCATAGAATATGCAGACCTCAAGGTATATCTCAGGACAAAGTCCGTTTCGCGAAACGGACAGTCCATTATACTTACACCGAAAGAATACAACTTACTCCTCTTTTTTGTCCAAAACCCGGAAAGAATTCTAACCCGTACCGAAATAGCCGAAAAGGTATGGGACACCCATTTTGATACCGGAACAAACTTCATCGATGTTTATATAAACTATTTGCGAAAAAAGATAGACAAAAATTTCAACACCAAACTAATCCATACCAAACCGGGAATGGGATTCATATTCAGCTATGAAAATCCGTACTAAACTAACGCTCCGATATCTGTTTGTTACGGCATTACTTGTAATCGCCGTCTTCTTTGTGCTCGAAGAATTGCTCTTTCCACAAGCAGGCTACGATATGCTCCATATTCTAAATACACGCCTGCTTGCGGTATGGGCGGTTTCATTCGGGTTGTTGTTTGTCATCGGCTATTTCATGGCACGCAGCGTACTAAAACCAGTATCGGAAATTGTAAAACAAGTTGAAGCCATCACCGCTTCCAATCTCAGCAAGCGTGTGGAAGTAGAAGACCACAAAGACGAAATAGGAGAACTTGCCCGAACGTTCAACAAAACGCTGGACCGCCTTGAAGAATCATTTGAAGCCCAAAAGATGTTTATCAGTAATGTTTCGCACGAACTGCGGACTCCAATGGCTGCACTGATTGCCGAACTCGAACTTTCTCTTTACAAAGAGCGCTCAAGCGAAGATTATAAAAAAGTGGTTGAAAATGCGCTTTCCGATGCCCGTAATATTGAGAAACTATCCAACGGACTAATGGATTTGGCAAAGGCAAGCTACAATACAGAACAAATAAGCATGTCGGCAATACGTCTTGACGAAGTGCTATTGGATGCCAGTGCCATGGTGATGAAAGCCCACAGCGGCTATAATGTTGACTTAAGGTTTGAAGACGATACCGAAGATGACGAAATGGTCACTATTCGTGGTAACGACTATCTGCTTCGGACAGCATTTGTAAACCTTATCGAAAATAATTGCAAGTTCTCATCTGACCAAAGTTCAACGGTACAGATTTCGTTTTCCAAACATAAGGTACTTATCCGTTTCTCCGATACCGGCATCGGCATTCCCGAAGAAGATATGGAGCATCTGTTCGAACCTTTTTACAGAGGCAGGAACCGGGATTTCTCACAAGGAAACGGTATTGGAATGGCATTGGTAGAGAGAATAATCAAACTTCACAAAGGTGCAATTTCCGTTTATTCACACCATGACAAAGGTACGGTATTCACCCTTATTTTCGATTATCTTCAGTCTGACTGAATCTGTATTCGCACAAGCAGGCCAGAGGTTACCTGGGAGAATATGGAAGGCGTCACAGTACCCATTCCGCCGCAAGTACACCCCCGGCTTTATGTACGCTCCGCCGATTTGCCCGATTTAAAGAAACGCATGGAACACCCGCATGTCAAGGAAGTTCTGGCTACCCTGAACAAATTGGGCAAAGACCGTACTCCCGAAGAAGAAGCAAAAGTCAAGGACAGAGGATTCCGCTACTACTTTGAAATGCGTGGCGTGACCAGCCGCGTACAGGTGCAGGCACTCGACTATCTGGTGTATGGCGACAAGAAACAGGCCAGAAGCGCCATTACCGCCATGCTGGACACGCTTCAGAACGTCAATTACGGAACAAAAGGCGATTTGTCGCGTGCCAGCGGTGTGATGCTCACCTGCGGTGCAATGGTATATGACTGGTGCTACGACCAGATGAAAGAATCCGAAAAGAAAGCTTACATAGAATCTTTCATCCGCATAGCCAAAACAATGGAATGCGGCTATCCCCCACGCAACAACGAACCGATTGCCGGGCACTCCAGCGAATGGATGATACTGCGGGACATGCTTTCTGCCGGCATAGCCATCTACGATGAATATCCGGACATGTACAACCATGTAATAAAGATGATGTTCAAGGATTATCTGCCTGTGCGAAACTACATCTACTCCGGACATAACTACCATCAGGGAACGAGCTACGTAAATGTACGTTTCAGCAACGACCTCTTCTCGCTCTGGATTCTGCAACGCATGGGCGCAGGAGCCATATACAACCCGGCGCAGCAGTTTGTCCTGTACGACTTCCTCTACCGCCGCCGTCCCGACGGGCAGGTGATGCCGGCCGGCGATACGAATCCCATCAGAAAAAACATGCCGTCCTACTCACTGCCTGCCATGCTGGCTTCCAGCTTCTACAAAGACAGCTATCTGGCATACGAGTACGAACGCAAACCCAACATCGAACGCCACTGCCTCATCTTCGACATTCTGTGGAGAGACTTGGATTTGAAGGCCAAAGCTCCCGATGACCTGCCGCTGACACGCTATTCGGGAAGTCCTTTCGGCTGGATGATAGCCCGCACGGCATGGGACGAAAACAGCGTGATTGCCGAAATGAAGATAAACGAACAGTTTGTCGGCAACCACCAGCACTTGGACGGCGGCTCTTTCCAGCTCTATTACAAAGGCCCCCTTGCCATCGACGCGGGAGCTTATCAGGGAAGTTCCGGCGGATACAACAGCCCGCACAACAAGAATTTCTTCAAACGTACCATCGCACATAATTCGCTGCTGGTATATAATCCCGATGAAAAATTCGCCTGCTGGAACTATGGCGGAGGCGGCAAGACCGAATTTGCAACCAATGACGGCGGACAACGCATGCCTGGCGACCGCTGGGAAACCTGCCGCTCGTTCGAGCAATTGCTAAGCAAAGACTACACAACCGGCAAAGCCCTGGCGCACGGATTCGGGCCTGATGCCTGCAAACCCGACTACTCCTATCTGAAAGGCGACATCACGCAAGCCTACACGGATAAAGTAAAAGAGGCGAAACGCTCCTTCGTCTTCCTGAACCTGCACGCTGCCGAAGTGCCCGCCGCACTTATCGTATTTGACAAAGTTGTGTCTTCCGACCCCACATTCAAAAAATTCTGGCTGCTGCACAGCATTGAAGAACCTACGATAGAAGGCAACCGTTTCATTGTCCGGCGCACCAAAAACGGCGATACCGGAATGTTGCAGAACCATGTATTATTGCCCGAAGCCGGAAATGCACAGATAGAGAAGGTGGGCGGCAAAGGAAAAGAATTCTGGGTATTCGGAACCAACTACCCGAACGACGCACTGCCCAACCGCCCCGATGATGCC
>PPYF01671341.1_pt1 | contig 23540 bp, 20 predicted proteins | sample 1559871 | NCBI WGS metagenome assembly PPYF01 (sample SAMN08240021, study PRJNA423297) | Human gut metagenome, whole genome shotgun sequencing project. | reverse complement strand
GTCCACACCGGCGGAGGCGAGGGCCTTGAGCAGCGGCTTGGTCTGATCGAAGGCGATGACGAGCGTCGCGTCAGGGTTGGACGCCTTGATGGCGGTGGCAATCGAAGAGAAGTTCGTTTCGGTCGGATCGAAGGTATCCTTCTCGCCGTAAACGATATCGACGCCCGCGTCACCGGCGGTCTTGACGACCGTGTCGCGCAGACCGGTGCCGTATTCGTCGTTGAAGACCGCGATGGCGAGCTTCTGCACGCCATCCTGGGCGATGAGGTTGCCCATCACGGCACCCTGCACGGTATCGGGGGCGACGGTACGGAAGAAGTAGTCGGACAGGCCGGAGAAGCTGGCCGAAGTGGCGCCCATCGACAGCATCGGAACGTTCTGCGAGGTGATGGACTTGTATGTGTTCTTGACCACGGAGCTGGAAGCCGGGCCGATGACGAACGACGGATTCTTGCTGAGCACGGACTGCGCGGCGGACGTGTTCTGATCGGCATGGTCCGCATCGGAGGTGTCGGCATCGACGGTGGTGACGTCATTGCCAAGTACGCCGCCTGCATCGTTGATATCCTTGACCGCAAGCTTCTCGGCGGCCAGTTCAGGAGGTGCGAGATAGGCCAGGGAACCGGTTTCCGGCCACAGTCCGCCAAGCACGAACTTGGTGGTCTTGGCGCTGGAATCCGACGAACTGGCAGTGCTGTCGGAACCGCTGGAACTCGAGCCGCAGCCGGCGAGCGACATCACCGCGGCGGCGATCACGGCGGTCGTCGTGATCGACAGCTTCTTCATGCTCTTCATGTTGATATGCTTCATGCGAATCACCATTTCCTCTCTTGATCCGGCCGAATGCCGAACCCTTGGTGACGATTGCGATCGTCTTGATTGTTCTCGACCGTTCGCAATCTTTACTTCGGAATATAGAAACCCTGCAAACCGAAAGTGTGTGCATAAAGTTAACCTGAGATGAAGCCCGAAAACTGTTGGAAACACAAGGATTTCCAACGGTTTTTAGGCATGGCTGAACCGCCGGCGGAGGTAGGATTCCCGGTACGCCGGCGGTTGGCTGGGACTCGAGGTCCTCGCTTACGGAAGGAAGCCCGGGCTCAGGGACTCAAGGTTCCGGCTCATGGAGGAAACCGCGGAACGCGTGTGCAGACCGCCATTCGGAGCCGAAGACGTACGAAGGTACATCGAGCGGCGAGCGGCGAGAAAGGCGGCATGCGCTCCGTTCCGTGATTCCCAGAGTTCTGCCGTCACTTCATCTCCCTTCCTCTTCCACCTCCTCTTCCAGATTGCCGAGGTAGAGGGAAACGACCTTCGGATCTTCCATCAGGTCACGGCCCTTGCCGGAATATGCGTTACGGCCCTGGTCGAGAACGTAGCCACGATCGCAGATCTGCAGGCAACGACGGGCGTTCTGTTCGACGATAACCACGGAGACACCGGCCTTATTGACCTGACGCACGCGGATGAAGGTCTCATCCTGCAACATCGGGGACAGACCTGCGGAAGGCTCATCCAGCAACAGTACGGATGGCTTCATCATCAGGGCGCGGGCCATGGCCACCATCTGGCGTTCGCCGCCGGAAAGCTGGCCGGCAAGCTGGTTCTTGCGTTGGCCGAGCTTGGGGAAGATGGAGCACACGTAGTCGAACCGCTCGTTGAACAGCTTCGGCGCCTGGAATGCGCCCATATGCATGTTTTCCGCGATGGTCAGGCTGGGGAACACGTTTTCGGTCTGCGGCACGAAACCGACGCCGCGGGAGACAAGCTTGTCGGCACGCAGGTTGGTGATGTCCTCGCCCTTCAACAACAGCTTTCCGGAGTGGATATGCACCAGACCGAACAGCGACTTGAGCAATGTGGACTTGCCGGCGCCATTCGGACCGATGATGCCGACGATTTCGCCCTCATGCAAGGTAAGGGAGGCACCGTTGAGGATGTTCACGCCGGGAATGTACCCGGCAATCAGGTCGACCGCGTCCAGCAGGGGCTCGCCCTCGGGTTCTCCCACGTGGATCTGCGCACGGGTCAAACCGTCCGCGCTCCCACCCTGCGTGTCCGATTCTCCAGAATCGGACAACTGGGAACCAAAATTCCCCTCCTGAATGTCCGATTCTCCAGAATCGGACACAGAGACCACCGGATTCCCCGTCTGGATGTCCGATTCTGGAGAATCGGACAAACCTGCCGGATCGGTGACGCTTGCGATGTCGCTCATCTCAGGCCTCCTTCAAATCTTCAAGCACGGAATCGTCACCCAGGTCCACATTGGCATGCGCACCCAGATAGGCGTCGATCACAGCCGGATCGCTCATCACGCTCTTCGGCTGACCTTCGGCAACGATCTTGCCTTCCGCCATCACGGTGACCCAATCGGCGATATGACGCACCATGTTGATGTCATGTTCCACGAACAGCACCGTCGTGCCTTCCTCACGCAATGCCATGATGTGGTCGAGCAGCGACTGCTTCAACGCCGGATTCACGCCGGCCATCGGTTCGTCGAGCATCACCAGCTGCGGATCCGACATCAGCGCACGCGCCATCTCCAGCAGTTTGCGTTGGCCTCCGGAAAGCGCGCCCGCATAATCGTTTTTCTTCTTGATCAGCAGGAAGCGTTCCAATAGCGCTTCCGCCTTTTCAACGTTCTCTTTCTCCTGACGTTTCCACATTCCGGGAAACAGCGCACGGAACATGCCCTCACCTGGCTGCACGGGCGCACCAAGCAGCATGTTGTCAAGCACGGTCAGACGGCTCATGACCTTCGTCAGCTGGAATGTGCGGACCATGCCCATACGTGCCACCTTCTCAGGTTGCACGTGGGCCATGTCCTTGCCGTCGAACTGCCAAGTGCCGGTATTCGGCGTATCGAAGCCGGTCATCAGATTGAAGAACGTGGTCTTGCCGGCACCGTTCGGACCGATTAACGCAGTGATGCCGTGGCGTTCGATCTCGAAGTGGCCCACGTCCACGGCGGTCATGCCGCCGAATTTGCGGGTCACGTTGTCGGCGATCAGAATCGGATCGGGCTTATGCACGCCCGGCTTGTTCTCCACGAACCTGAGATCCTCGGTGACTTTGTCCTTGTAAGCGGTGGAGATCAGGGTTTCACCTTCTGGCGCCTTGGTGGCCCATTTCGTCAGATCATGGAACGGGACGCCCGGCTGAGGGAAAGACGACACGGCGGGCTGTTGAGTATTCGTTGTATCAGGCATGGAAAGCCAACTCCTTTCGGTCGCCCAACAAGCCTTGTGGCCTGAAGATCACCAGGCACATCAGCGCGACGCCGACGATCACCCAGCCAAGGGCTTCGATCTGGTTGGAGGAGATCAGGGTTTCGGGAACCGTATTGCGCATGACCTCCTTGACGAAGGTGAGCAACACCCACAGCACGCAGGAGCCCAGTACCGGGCCAAGAATCGTGGCCGCGCCACCCAGCAGCAGAATCGTCCACACATAGAAGGTGACGGTACGACCGAGCGAATCCGGCTGCACGGAACGCGGCAGTACGAAGATGATGCCGGCCATCGCGCCAAACAGACCGCCGAGAATCAACGATTCCATTTTGTATTTCGTAACCGGCTTGCCGAGCGAACGGATCGCGTTCTCATCCTCGCGGATGCCCTTGAGCATGCGCCCCCACGGCGAGTGGAACCAACGCCAGCACAGGAACGCCGCGATTGCCACCAGAATCCAGGCCACGATGCGAAGCCACCAGGAGTTCGCGATGTTGTTGCTGTAGGTCCACAACAGGAACGTGGTCGAACCATCGGGCAGCGGGGAAAGCGCCTCGAACTTCTCCGTGAAATCCTGCGGGGAAATGCCGGCGGAACCGCCGGTGAGATTCGTCATGGCCGTCGACCTGCCGATGATACGGATGATTTCCGCGGCAGCCAACGTGACCATGGCTAGATAGTCAGGGCCGAGCTTCAACGTCGGAATGCCAAGCAGCAGTGCGTAGATGACGGCAAGAGCGAGCGCCGCGCATACGGAGGCGAACAGGTTGCAGCCCATCGACTGCGTGACTGCGAAGCCGTACGCGCCGAGCAGCATGAAGCCTGCCTGACCCATGTTCATCAGGCCCGTCATACCGAAGTGAATGTTCAAACCGATGGCGGCGAGTACGTATGCCGCCGTGGTCGGGGCGATCAGCTCGCCCGCCGCATTGGAGATGATTGTCATGATGTCCATGAATCAGCCCACCCTTTGTTGCTTGCCGAAGATGCCCTGCGGGCGCACCAGCAGAACGATGATGAGGATTGCCAGCGCGCTGGCGTAACGCATGTCGTTGGGGATGACGAGCGAGCTCATGTCCGCCACGATGCCGATGACCAGCGAACCGATGAGTGCGCCGTTGGCGGTACCGAGGCCGCCGAGCGTGACGGCCGCGAACATCAGCAGGATCAGGGTCGCTCCGGTGTTCCAGGAGATGCCGTTGAGATAGATGCCCAACAGCACGCCGGATAGTGCGGCCATGGAGCATGACAGGATCCAGACGACACGTACCACCTGGTCCACGTTGATGCCGGAAGCCGCTGCGAGCGCCGCATTGTCGGACACGGCTCGCGTTGCCCTGCCGAGACGGGTCTTGTAGAGGAACAATGTGACGCCGATGATCACGCAGATGGCGATTAGCGCGGACAGCAACGTCGGCATGTCGGTCGTGATCGGGCCGAGCTGGAAGCTGTCCGGCACCGATTTGACGATGCCCTTGATGTCACCGCCGAAGAAGAACTGGAACGTGTATTGCAATGCCATCGACAGGCCGATGGTGACGATCATCTGCTGCATGGTGCCGACATGGCGGCGGCGCAGCGGGCCCCATACGATTTCGTTTTGGATGAGACCTGTGATTGCGCCGATAACGATGGCGAAAATGGCGGAGGCCACGACCGGCATGTGCAGCATCTGCGTGCCGACATATGCCATGAGACCGCCGAGCGTCACCTGCTCACCGTGCGAGAACGACTGCAGGCCGGTGGTGCCGTAGACGAGGTTCATGCCGACTGACATCAGGCCAAGCATCAGACCGAAGATGATGCCGGAGTACAGCTGTTGCCAGATGCGCTTGCCGATGTTGGAGCCGGCCTTCTTCTTTGATACCGTTGCGGTGCCTGAGGAGCTGGAGCTGTCGGAGCCGGATTTGGCCGAGTCGGAGGACGAGCTGCCGGAGGATGCGGAGTCGTTGACTTGGTCGAAGCGGACCACGCCGCGCTGCTTGTCGAAGCTGGCTTTCTTGATGGTCACCGTGGCGCTGCTCGACTTCAATCCGTGCTCTTCGGCCACGGATTCGTCGATGGTGACGGTGTAATCGCCGTCATCCTTGACTGAAAACGCCCACTTGCCGTCGGCATCGGTTGTTGTTTCCGCTTCTTCCGTACCGGAAAGCTTCACGGTGATACCCGCAATCGCTTTCTTGTCGGCATCCTGCAGAATGCCGTTGACGCAACCGTTGTCGGAAGTCGGATTGCAGACATCCACGGCGTCGGCCGCCATGGCTGAGTCGGGTGGCAGAATGAATAGCATCGAAAGAGCGGCGAAGATCGAACATAGTATTACGATTCCCGATCGACGATGCCGTGCAATGTGAGATACGGCTGTCATAGGATTTCCTCTCTTGTTGTTTCCACAACGTAGGAGAAGAAACGGCGTTCTCAGTTGCACTCAGATTTCCGGAAGGTTACTCTCACGCCGGAGTTGTAACACGGAAATTACGCGGGAAGGTCGGCGGAGAGCTCTCTCAGACGGATTGGCTATGGCGCCGGAATGGTCAACCGCTGTCGGAAAAGGGGACACGATTGCCGGCAAAACAACGTTTTGCCCGATTTTTCGGCGTTCTCGCGCATCTGACGTTTTGTTACGCCTGACGTTTGTCAACGGGCGAGCGAAGCCAATCCGAAACCCAATGCGACGCACACGAGCGGCACCGCAACCGTCGCCACGCCATACCCCAACGCCATCGCGAAGCGCTTCTTGCGAATCAACGACAGCACTTCATTGATGGCCGTCGAGAACGTGGAAAACCCGCCCAGAAAACCGGTCAGGAACAGCATGACGGTCTGAGAATCCACCGATTGCGCATAATATGACATCATCGCAATGCCCGCACATAACGAGGCGATACCGTTGATCACCAGCGTAGACAACGGGAAGGAACGATTCCAGCTACGTTGAATCGACACATCAAGCACATAACGGGCCATGGCCCCGATGCCGCCGAAGAAGCAAAGCAGCCACATCATCAGCGCACCTCCCCCGTGGTCGGATCGGCGACCAGCGGAATCTCCGCAGTGATCGGCTTGGGTTCGAAACTCGGCGGATTCACGGACGGTACAGGACTATTCCGCCGCGTCGCGTCGGCAAGCTCCGCCAACCCTGGGGATTCCTGCGATTCCACAGATTCGGATTGTGCGGCCCGCGCGGCCGTGGTCGCAGCCGCCTGCGCCGCCGCAGCCGCCTCCAACGCGGCTTGAGCGGCGGAATGCGCCATATCGGCCACTTTCACCTGCGTATACCCTTCGGCCAGCCCCTTCCTCATCGTCAAGTTGTCCGATTCTGGTGAATCGGACAACCGTGAGTGTCTGTCAGCCCCCTGTTTGTCCGATTCACCAGAATCGGACAAACGTAATGCTTCACGTACGGCTCTGCGGGTGCGGCGCGCCAGCAGCAACTGCATAATCCCGAGGCCCGCCACAGACGCAATCATGCCTCCGACGAAACTGATTGCAAGATACAACAATGCACCCGTCACATGATGTGTGCTCATTCCTTCCATGGTTTCCAACATGAGCCCGGACATGGTGGAAAGCCCTCCGAGCATCCCCAGACCAATGCCGCGACTGGCGATCTGACGCATGCGGCGGGGCCACCATGAAGCGACCGCCATGTATTCAACCAGCATGGCGAACAGGAAACAGGCAAGCATATTCGACACGAAGGTGCCCGGTACGAACGGCTGTCCCTCAGCCGCCGGCATCATCTCATCAAGCACGCGACGAAGTCCCACGCCGACAAAACCGCCGACGAACACCACCAGATACATCAGTCCGTCGGCCAGAGGATTGAATCGTGCCTGCACACGCTTTAACGGGGCGAGAGGAATCTGAGGAGGATTGGAAGCCGCAGCCGCACCTTGAGGTTGAGCATCAGCGTTGGCCGCCTCAACCACGCTGATCGCCTGCGTCGCCGGATTCGGGTCCTCCCCCGCGCCTAGCCACCTGGGCGGCTTGGGCTCGTCATCCGCCTGTCCGCCATGCAACGGACCCCGTGTCTGCGATTCCATGTCGCTCCCTTATTCCAAAACTTTCAGACGCTCACTCATGAACCACACCGTTCTCGCGACTGGTCACACAACGATGCACCAGTCGCAGATACCGTCTTCCCGACATTGCACGAGTGTACACGCTGCCACGACGCAATCCGACCACGTGTCCGATTCTGGTGAATCAGACACGTAATGCCCTCTGCAACGCCCACAGATGTCCGAATCTCCAGAATCGGACAGCCGTGTAGGGCGCTCACAGTCCGACATCGCACAGCCGACGCATGGCGAGACGCACCTTGCGTTCCTCCTCGCCACTGAACAGCACCACCAAATAATCACCGGCACGCAGCGTAGTATCACCGCGCGGCACGATCTCACGCTCGCCACGACGCAATCCGATAATCAGACAGCCTGACGGCCATGCCACGTCACGTACGCGCTTGCCCTCCGCTTCGGCACCCATCTCCAGCGGAAGTTCCATCACACCGCTGCCGACCTGGCTCGCAACGGTTGATTCCATGCCTCGCGCCTTCATATACCGTGCCAACAGTTCGCCATAAATCGGCCTGGTACGCAGCAAATCGGAGACAAGAAGCGCGATGAAGGCCGATGCCGCAATCGGCAACATGTGCGTCAACGTACCCGACATCTCTACAGCCAGCAAAATCGAAGTAATCGGAGTCTTTACGGAAGCGGCCAACGTACCCGTCATCACACAAACCGCGAACACAGCCACGGACTGCGACTGCAATCCGCAAAACTGACGTGCAGCCTCGCCGCAGATGCCACCAGCCAATGAGCCGATTGCCAGAATCGGCATGAAAATGCCACCGGGGGTACCGGAACCAAAACTGGTGCTGGTGAAAATCATCTTCGCCGCAAACAATATGCACAACATACCAATGCCCGATTCGGCCTTTTCGGACAATGCAATGAGATTCGATCCGCCACCAAGCACGTCCGGCAGCCAGATGCCGACCGGCAACGCGATCGCAATGGCAACCATCGGGCGAATCCACGCAGGCAACTTGCCATATAACGTCTGCAATCCAAGCAAGGAACGGTTCACCAGCGAACCGACCAGACCGGCGACGATCCCCAGCGGAATCAACCAAATGTATTCGGCAAGAGGCAGTTGCCCGACGGCGCCGAAATCCAACACAGGACGCAGTCCGAAACAATATTTCGAAACAAAATCGGCGGTCAGCGAAGCAGCGGTCGCACCCATCAAAATAGTGGGCGAAAAACTACGATGAATACCTTCAAGCGCAAACATCATGCCGGAAAGCGGGGCGCTGAACGCGGCGGAAAGGCCGGCAGCGGCACCAGCGGACACCAGATAGTGCTCCTGCGCATCCTCACGACGCCGCCCACGCAAACGATGCGACAGAAACTGCGCTCCAGACGCGCCGATTTGAATGGACGGCCCCTCACGGCCCAGCGACAGACCGAACAGCGACCCCAGCAGACCACCAACGAAACGAACCGGCAAAATGCTCTGCCAACGCATCTTCAAACCATCGATCACCACACCATTGGTTTGAGGAATGCCACTGCCACCGGCCATCGGTTCTTTGCCAACCATCCAAGCGATAAGCAGGGCGCTGCCAGCGGCCGCAGCCATCCACGGCACAAGCAGCCATGGCTGGTTACGGATCTGCGCGTACATCCAACGTGCACAATCCGTGCCATATTCGATACCAAGACGGTAAACAACCACCAACAAGCCGGAAATCAGACCAACAGCAACGCCGGCCGCGGCCATCTTCCATTTCAGATGGTCGAAGCGTGGAATCAGCCTGTCGATGGTCGGAATCGAACTCATCGCATTGCGCTCCCGTCTCCTTGCCCGTTACGTCTTCACACAGACTGTCCGATTCTGGTGAATCAGCCAGTCGCGCCTCCAATATCAACCCCCATGTGTCCGAATCTCCAGAATCAGACACATACGCATCCAAACTCGCCCACGCATGTCCGATTCACCAGAATCGGACAAACAAGGATGTCAGATCACCAGTTGTTTGTCCGAATCTCCAGAATCAGACAAATAGGGGATAAAAAAGGTGCCGGACAGGCGTACACCTGCCGACACCAATCATACGTACACTACCAATGAAGCGCAGCGGGAATCAGTCGACGAGCGAATTGATCTGAATGATGTGATCGCGCTGCGGGCCGGTGCCAATCACGGAAATGCGGCATCCGGCACTTGGGAAATGTCTTCGGTCCAGCCCGGCATGGTCTCGTAAATGGGCTTCGCGACGGCAAATTCAGCCTGATCGGTCGGCATATCGTCGTGGCGTTCACCATTTACGTCGTAAGCCACACAAATCGGAATTTCTTGAAGCCCGGTAAGCACATCAAGTTTAGTGAGCACGATATCGGTCAGACCGTTGACTTGGGATGCGTAACGATTCACGACCGCGTCAAACCAGCCGCAACGACGCGGACGACCAGTAGTCACACCGTATTCGTGGCCCTGGGCACGCAGCCAGTCGCCATCCTCACCGAACAGTTCGGTCGGGAACGGTCCCTCACCGACTCGGGTCACATATGCTTTGGAGACGCCAATCACGCGGGTGATCTTGGTCGGTCCAACGCCGGTGCCAGTGCAGGCACCGCCGGCGGTCGGGTTGGAGGATGTCACGAACGGGTAGGTGCCATGGTCCACGTCAAGCATGGTGGCCTGGCCGCCCTCGAACAATACGGTCTTGCCCTCGTCAAGCGCCTTGTTCAACACCAAGGAAGTATTGGCAACGTAAGGCTTCAGACGTTCACCGAGCTTAAGCAGCTCGTCGGTGGTCTGGTCCACATCAATCGGACGACGATTGTACAGTTTGACCAGCATCTGATTCTTCTGATGCAGGCTCGCCTCAACCTTGTCATGCAGATGCTCAGCGTTGAACAGGTCATGCACGCGGATGCCGACACGATTGATCTTGTCAGCGTAAGCCGGACCGATACCACGGCCGGTGGTGCCGATCTTATGTTTGCCGAGGAAGCGTTCAGTCACCTTGTCGAGTACACGATGATACGGCGCGATGATGTGTGCGCTTTCGCTCACCAACAGTCGGGAGCAGTCCACGCCGCGGCTTTCAAGGCCGTCGATCTCCTCGAACAGTACTTCGGGATCGACCACGACACCGTTGCCGATGACCGGGGTCGCCGTCGGACTGATGATGCCGGATGGCAGCAGGTGCAGTGCGTACGATTCGTCTCCGACCACCACGGTATGGCCTGCATTGTTGCCGCCGTTGAAGCGTGCAACGTAATCGACTTTGGTACCGATGAGATCGGTGGCCTTGCCTTTACCCTCGTCGCCCCACTGAGCGCCAATCAACACGATACCCGGCATAACGCACCTCCACGCTGTCGCCTTATTCCGCCGAAAACAGCGTACCTTGAGCCCTCTACTGCGGGTCGCCAATCCTGTTTGTCCGATTCTGGTGAATCAGCCATGCACGCCCGCCTTTTCACCTCTCATCTGTCCGATTCTGGAGAATCGGACATTCAGGCGCACGCCGAGGCATGTTATTTGGCTGATTCACCAGAATCGGACAAACGGAATCCCGGCATCACCACAACACACGACCCCGTCCGGCGCCATCCACCCCAGGCTCTACATCTCACTCAGCTGCTCGATAGTCACGAACTCGTACCCCTGCTTCTTCAGATCGTCGATAATCCCCGGCAACGCCTCCACGTCCTGTGACCGGTCGCCGCCGCCGTCATGCATCAGCACCACCGCGCCGTTATGCGCATTGTTCAACACCGCATCATGAATGGCCTGCGCACCGGGCATCTTCCAATCCTCCGTATCGATATCCCACAGCACGTTCATGTCAAGCAGGTCGGCGCACTGCTTCCACTGTTCCACGCCGAACGCACCATATGGGGCACGCATCACCTTCGTTTCCAGTCCGGATGCCTTCTTCAGATTGTCAAACCCTGCCGTGATCTCCGCGCGCAACTCGTCACGCCCCATCTTCGGCATGTATGGATGCGTGTTGCTGTGACTCGCCACCTGATGACCTTCTGCAAGCATGCGCTTCTCCTGCTTCGGGTATTGCGCGGAGCTTTCGCCGACGTCGAAGAACGTCGCCTTCACGCCTTTCTCCTTGAGTATGTCCAGAATCGCGTCGCTGTATTGGCTTGGCCCGTCGTCGAACGTCAATGCGATTACCTTACGTCCGGCCGGTCGTGGCGAACGCGACTGTACCACCAGATTCTGCGGTTCCTTCTTGAATCCCTTGTCGACTTCCTTCTTGGATCTCCGCCCGACCCAAATCTCTTTCATACCGTCCTTGCCGAGTTGTTTGACTTCCTGCAGCGGCCCATTGTTGAGATTGATGTCGGTACCGTATTTGACGGTGTCGTACCGTACCGTATGCGCTTCGGTCTGATCCTTACCGGATTCCACGGTGATTACGTCGTTGTCGGCCATACGTGTGCTGCCAAGTTGCGCGGTTGCCACGGCGGCGCCATTACGTTTCACGATGATCGCTCCACCGCCGCGCTTGTCGAGGACCTTGCCGGTGATATCCAGCAGACGGCCTGGCTTGGCGTTGAAATCATCGTTGTCATGGAGCAGGGTCGCAATCGTGCTGTCGATGCGAACGAGACGGTCGACACGATTGACGGTAACCGGAATGCGGCGCAGATGATAGTTCCACAGATACCAGCCGCCCGTTGCGCCTCCTGCGACCAGTACGATCAGCAACATCGCAAGTATGACGCGCAACCAAGTGTGATGTTTGCGCGGCGGACGGACGCTATCCTCAAAAGACAGCTCTTCAATATCGTCTTCCAAAGTCATGCTGGCTTCTTTCGCTGCTATTGCCGTGACGTCGTATTGGGATTACCGCAATTGTAGGCGACGTTGCCGCGCCGGCAAACGATCCGACCGCCGGAGGCCCGCAAAACCACAATGAGAAAACCAAAGTGTCACAAAACGAGACATAATGGAGACATGACTATCGCAACTCCTGAACGTTATGCCGAGATGCTGGATGCCGCACGTCGTGGCGGCTACGCATATCCCGCAATCAATGTGACCAGCACGCAGACGCTGAACGCTGCGTTGCAAGGTTTCGCCGAGGCGGAATCCGACGGCATCATCCAGGTGTCGGTGGGCGGTTCCGCATATTTCTCCGGACAATCGGTCAACAATCGTGTGGTCGGCTCGCTCGCATTCGCCGCGTTCGCGCATGAAGTGGCCGCACACTATCCGAACATTACGGTGGCACTGCACACCGACCATTGCGCCAAACAATATCTGGATGAATGGGTCCGCCCGCTGCTTGCGCATGAGGCGGAGCAGGTCAAGCACGGCGAAGAGCCGACATTCCAGTCCCACATGTGGGACGGCTCGACGGTTCCGCTGGAAGAGAATCTTGACATCGCCGAGGAGCTGCTAGAAAAGTCCGTGAAGGCGCACACCGTGCTCGAAATTGAGATTGGCGCGGTCGGCGGCGAAGAGGACGGCCATTCCGCGGAAATCAACGACAAACTGTACTCCACGCCCGCCGATGGCGTGCGCGTGGCAGAACGACTGGGGTTGGGTGAACACGGCCGTTATATGGCCGCGTTCACCTTCGGCAACGTGCATGGCGCATACAAGCCGGGCGTAGTGCAGTTGCGTCCACGATTACTGCACGACATTCAGTCCGAAGTATGGGCGGCCGCGCATGACGGACGCCTGGGAAGCGTTGATGCCGCGCACGTTTCCACTTGTGCGCTGCCGGACATGCCGGAAGGCAAGCCGTTCCCCCTGGTGTTCCACGGCGGTTCCGGATCGTCGGCGGCTGAGATTGCGGAAGCGGTTAGCTACGGTGTGGTCAAGATGAACATTGATACGGATACGCAGTATGCGTTCTCACGTGCAATCGCAGGACACATGTTCCGCAATTACGATTCCGTGCTGAAGATTGATGGTGAAGTCGGCAACAAGAAGTTCTACGATCCACGCTCGTGGGGTCGTGAGGCCGAATCCTCGATGGCCGCACGTGTGGTCGAGGCTTGCAAGCAGCTAGGTTCCGCGGGGCGGGCGCTGAGGTAGTCTTCCCGCCGTGGCGTTTGGCTGTCTTCCCCCCTCTGTGTGTCCGATTCTGGTGAATCAGCCAAGGCGGAGAGGTAACCAGCGTTCTGTGTGTCCGTTTCACCAGAATCGGACACACAGAACATGATTAAAGGTGTGCGGATGGCTGATTTACCAGAATCGGACACAAAGGAAGGCCCCGCTACGACCACACGCCACCAGAACCGGTTGAAATTCCCCCGGATCAGGCATGCCAAAGGACCGGATTCATCCGGTGGCGCTATAAGCCAAGCGGGCACGGCTCGTGTGCGAACAGAATCAGGAAAGAACAAAGAGAAAGAGGAACAGGACAGGAACTGCCACGCTTCTAGTAGGCGGTGCTTCGGAATCCCGCGAACGGCGAGGCATAAGCACATAGGTCACGTGGCACTCGAGCCGCGTCAAGCCGACGCCGCAATGGTTCCCGGGATCGGACATGCTCCATCTGGAATCTTACGACGTTAATTTTCAGCATATTCAGTTCACTTTCACGGTCCTTCTCTCGCAAAATCACATCAACCGTGTCACCGCCGACCGTCATGGACGGGTCCACACACTTCTGCCGACCATCCAACTCACCGACCACAATGCTGCCATCGTCACGTTCCCATGAAAAATCAGCCCTGATATTGCGACCATCCAACGGACTCACGTAAGTAACCTGCGCCTGCGGCTGTGCGAATCCCAGTTCCAGCATCGCGGCGAGCGCGGCCACCTCACCGCCGTTCTCGCATGCCGGCTCCGCATGCTCCGCAACATAACGTGCACGGATGATTCCGCCGATCTTCCTTTTATTGCCAACGAACTCCTGCAGTTGCGTCTTCGTGAGATTGCCTTTGCGCAAACCCGTGCAGCACACAATCATCGCATTTTCAAAATCCAGCATCCGCGCACAGTCCGCCATAGTCTGAATTTCTGCGGTGACCTGCATGCCGTCCACTACTTTCGTCGGCGGAGGATCCTTGTAAAAATGTGCGATGACGAAGCCGTGACGCCCCGCCTTGGAACGTTCCGTCACTGCAATGTGCACGTACCGCTGCAATTGCAGGGTGGTCGAGTAACCGTACGCACCGGCGGCGGACGGACCGCACAGCACCCAGTCCGGATGTTCGTGGCAAACTGTCCGAAGCGTCCATTTGATGCGATCGGCGTAGGAAAGTGCATTCCACTGCTGCGCACTGATGTAGTAGCCCTTCTTCGGCATGATAATCATGCCGGTATGTACACGACGTTGGCATGCACGGCGATCCTTAGGCTGCTCGGGTACCGCAAGACGGCGGTGCGCATAGGCTTGACGGAGCATCGCGTCTAGACGCTGCTGAGCTTTCGTTGCTCTTGCAGAAGAATTCCTGTGCATGTTCATGCGCACACGATAGGGGATTTCGGGTGGACGTGCCAGCAGAAACAGGGGTTGTGGTCGAAGGACGGGAGTTATCCACATTTTCGGGCGTGTCGCGAGGCTGCGGGAGGAGGTGGACTGTCAATCTTCAGCGGGAATAACAGGAGTTCGCCCCAGTTTGTCCGATTCTGGTGAATCAGTCATCCAATGCTGCCATACTGCACCACATGTGTCTGATTCTGGAGAATCGGACAACCGGGGTACAGAAAACGGAATGTATGTGACTGATTCACCAGAATCGGACATTTGTACAGCACACGGACCAATCAGACTGTCTGATTCGGGAGAATCGGACATGCGGAGAGATGGCTAACGGGCACGCCGCGCGAACCACAGATTGATCAGCGACCCCGCCACCACCAGCACCACGCCAATCCAGAACGGCACGCCCAAAGCCACACCGAGCAGCACCGTGCTGGATGCGGTGGAGAACACGGGCGTGGCATATGAGCCGACCGCCAGCGTCTCCATGTTTCCGTGCAACATGCCATAACCCCAACAAGCGTATCCGCCGGCAATCGACAGTGCACAGGCCGCCAGTGCCACATATCCGCTTATCGACGGCATGGATGTTGGCCAGCCTTGGCCGGACGCGAAGTGAATCGCCCACAGTACTGCGGCCACGCAGCAGAAGAAAATCGTCGTACCATCGTAGCCGTCGGACATCGCAGGTGTCACGGTTGCATACACTGCCCATATGAACGCGCCTGCGAGCGCCAATGCATACGGCAGTGGATTCGATGCGATGTTACGCATGGCCTCATGTACGTCGAGACTCTCACCTCCGACGGCCATCGCCACGCCGATTGTCGCCACAATCGCGCCTGGCAGCGCTTTCCAGACCGCACCGCGCTTATGTGAGACCGCAGCGGTCATCAGTACCAGCAGTGTGGGCCATAGATAGTTGACCAAGCTCACTTCCACAGATTGCGCGGCCGTTGAGGCGAGTCCGATCGACAATGAGATTGACGCTTCGTACGCGATGAACATGGCACCGCCAATGATCAGATATTTACGTGGCGCCTTACGAATCGGCGCCGGTCGACGTACGATCATCAGCATCATGCCACCGACGGTGTAGATCAGCGCAGATCCGAGCGTTGCACCGAATGCGTCGGCGACGAGACGCACCAGCCCGGCCATGAACCCCCACAACACGATTGCACACAGGCCGATAATCGTGCCACGATGCGAAATCGCATGTCCAAGCAACGGATTGCGTAGCGTCTTTCTCTCATCTGCTTTCACGCGCACCACGTTACTTCACACGCCCAACAGATGTCCGATTCTGGTGAATCAGCCATTCAGACCCCAATATACAGGTATCCAAATGTCCGATTCTCCAGAATCAGTCAGGTAAAGGCAAAAGATATGGGTTTGTTTGTCCGATTCACCAGAATCGGACAAACAAACCCATCAGACAACTGCCCGCATGCCACAAGCTGCACACCCCACAGCTGCACAACCCAACGGCTCCGCATCACTCCATTCGCAGCCAGCAATCCCAGCGCCCTACCGTCGGCCGTTACGATACTTCAGCAACTGGATGACTGTGCCGGCAACGCCACACAGGATGCCGCCAATCGGCCAAGGAATCCAGAAAACAGCTCCCCAAAAACTAGGATCGCCCCCAAGCGCGGCATTCGCATTGACGCCCACGAACAGCATGAGCAGCGCCATCACCGTTGCAATCAGCATGATGATACCGCACACCGCTCCGGTGAGTTTGTTGTAGTATTTGTCGGTCACACTCATAGGCTGTGACGGGCTTTCGAAATCATCCTCCGCGGAATCACCCTCCGCATTGCGCTCTTCGCTTTCGCGATTGTACTTGCCGAGCTTTGTGCGATCGAGCCGCATCCCCGTGAAGATGAAGCAGAATACGGCTATGGCCACCAGTGCCAGCATTATGCTGACGGGCCATCCGTTGTTGATGCCGAGTACCTCGTTGCAGTACACCATCACGCATACGCCGACCATGATCAACCCCACACCCACGGCCTTACCGATGCCATTTTCGATGACTGCGCGCGACTTGTCATCATCCGTGTAGAAATCCTGAATGTACGGATGACGCCGTTGGAAATCGCCATGCAGGGCACCGGCAGGAATCAGCAACGCACAGCCTACGATCACACCGAGAATAATCGGCGCGGCGGTCAGGAATTCATTCATCGGACTGTGTCCGATAATTGAGTTTTCGGAGTCGAATAGCATGCCGGCCGCAACGCCAAGAATCATCGCGGCGACGCCAAGTGCAGTCAGCCATGCGTGGATCTTCATATGCCTGTCGTAGCCGACCATGTCTTGCGGCATTGCGGAGCGCGATGCTGCGGCGGAACGCGGCGCCGCTGCAGGGTGATCCGCTTGCAGCGCAGTCGGCGCGTCTTGCGTCGAAGCCGACGATTCCGTCTGGTTTCGCAGCGACGATGAAGCCGCCGCGAAACCGACCGGTTGCGCAATTGCGGCCACAACCCCGACCGACCCGGAATTCGTAGACGTATCGGCGGTCGATTCACGTATACCCGAATTCGGTCTGCGAACGTCACCCATCACCAGGTCATCAAGCGTTACGCCGAACAGGTCGCAGATCATCAGCAATTTGTCCATTTCCGGATATGCTTTCTCGGACTCCCATTTCGAGATGGCCTGCCGTGAGACGCCGAGCAGCATCGCCAGCTGCTCCTGAGTCATATTGCGGGTGCCGCGCAGGTATTGCAGATTTTCCCTGAAGCTCATCTTTGCTCCTTTACTGCGATTGGTTTCATCGTCTCATACCGTTCGATTGGCGATCTTGCCCTCGAAAGTGTGGAACGTGTTTGCGATTGATGATTGCAGATTGCCACATGGCTTCGGTTGCGTGCCACCATCTTGCGGTTGCACGGCCTTGGTGCAACCGGATTTCTCCCTGCAACCGGTAGTTGCGGCGGCGTACGCTCGCCTTTCGTTTGTCCGATTCTGGTGAATCAGCCATCCGTGTACGTTTTGGCACACCCTGTTTGTCCGATTCTCCAGAATCGGACAAACATGCCCATACTTCTGCCCTCCGGATGGCTGATTCACCAGAATCGGACAAACCAGAGCCCAAGGCAACGGTCGTTGGCCCCGGCTTGGTCCCGAGTGCCCGGCTAAGCCAAGTACCCCACCTAAGCCCAGCACTCTGGTCAACTCCAGCCCCAGTCAGGCCCAGCCGAAATTATCGGCTCCCGCCCCTAGTGAGAAATGGTATTTGACCAGACCCAGATCAGCTCCGGAGTATGACGTCTCGTTGGTCAGACGAACGGACACGATCCGCCCGTGTCCTTCGATGAAAAAGTCCTGTTTGTTGAATGCCGTCGGTGCAAGCAGTGCCGCTTTCACACCGTCCGTGAACCATGCAGGGGCCTTACCGTCGTATTTGCAGACTTCGGAAACGGATTTGGATTGGTGCGGCTCGCCTTGCTCCGCTCCGTATCCGATGGCGATGACAGCGGATGGTCCGGTTGCCTTCCGCCATTTTGTCCACAATCTTACGACTGTAGGTACCGCCCGCCCACCAGGTATTAAGACCCAAGGTTTGCGCGTACAACATGAGATCGGCGCCCGCATATCCCAGTCGTTCGTCCAGTTCTCGAGGGTCCTCCCCCTCACGCAGATTCGCGGACATGATGAGGAAATTACGCACACCTTTGGCACGTATCAGTTTGAAGATGGGGCCGAACGCAGTTGTGTCTTCGGTTCGTAGAGTGATGGCCGTGCCATATTTTTGATTGTCATGCGCAACGCGCCTAGTAAGCAACGATACGATGTCGTCAGGTATCGGCTTGTTGGTATAGGCACGTACGGTGTGCCGTGAACGCATCGCTTCAAGCATATCCATACATACACCTTAGCCTTCAATCGGCTTCTCTGGCTATGCTGTTGGAATAATCCTGAAGTTGGAGAAATCGTGGAGCAATGACATGGGTCATTTGCGAAAAATAGAAACAAGTAATTGATTAAATCAATCTAACAATAGTATAGCATATTTTTTTGATATCTGTATAAAATTTTATGCTAGTATAAAATTATTTTAAATTTATATTCTTGTTATATTAATTTATTATATTATATTATTATATTATGTATGACAAAATCATCACCCCCTGATGGAAATTTTTGTCATACCGTGACATTTTCATCACCCTGTGAAATCCAGAAAAAAATTAGTTATATTCTCTCCAACTTCTCCATAGAAATAAGCATCTTTCCATTTTACTGGAATAATGTTATTAATTGAAATTGCGATATCATTTACTATTTAGTCAATACTATTTTCCATAATCATTCTCCTTTATTTACTTTGTGAATCCCAAGTCGAACCTAATAACATTCCAACAGATGTGCCAATAGGAATCCATAATTCTAAATTATTACTTAAATATCCAATTATTGTACCTATTAGAAGACCAAGTCCAACACCAATAGGTAATGCATTATTTTTGTCTTTCATAAAACCCTCCTATTTATTATTCTTATTTTTTGAAATATATCTAACGAACATAATTATTCCTATTAAATTACAAGCGATAGATATTCCTAATAAGAAACCATTTGTAAAGTCACCAAAATTACTATTTGATTCACCTGAGCAAAATTTAATATAGGCTAGATATAATAAATTGCCTAATACAATTAAACATGTACCTGTTTTTAAATTCTTCATAATCATTCTTCTTTCCAGACAAAAGTTAAGACTTCATCTACCTATAATTATACCACCATTTTAGCAGATTTTATCACTAAATTGAATCATCCAAGATCCATCCATTATTTTTTGTGTAAATCCAAAGCATGGATTTTAATTGATACTCAATTTTTCCTTTATTTATAAGACTTTAAAGAAAAGTATGGTAGAGTTCTTCCATATTTTATAATCAATTTTGCAAGTGCAAAATAAGAAATGATAGCACTACAATCCCTTTATTTATATAGTATAAATTAGGGTAGTGCTATCAATTTCCTTATCCTGCTTATTATTTATTTGCTATTTTTTCAACATTCATCTCTTTAATAGAAGGTCTAAATACTAATCCAAATGTCACATCTTTACCTTTAAATGGATTATAGTCTTGTATAGGCATTACTTTTAATAATTCATAGTTCTCAGGTATTGGAGAATCGAATACTGACATACCATTTTCAGATCTATCTCCTTTATCTTCACGATATACAATTTCAAAATATTCTTTTAAATATTCTAAATATTTATTTACTTGTTTTCTTTTCATTGGAGATGATACTAATACCATTTCTTCTTTATGATTAACTTCAAATGGTAGTTTATAATCATAAGCTCCAATTTGTGTTAATTTAACAACTTTATCAATAAAACTACTTCTAAAGTTAATTTGTTTAATATCTAAATTGCCTTTATCATCTTTATCAATAATAATATTATCTATATATTTAGATATGAATTGTTGTTTTTCTTCTTTTGTTTTAATATCCCATTCAAACTTATAAAATTCTTTTTCTTTATAACCATTATCAATAGATATTTTTTCTATATCTCTACGAGCCATTACTTTTTCAGGGGTAAAGGAGTGAACATCTAATTCATTTAATTCTTGTTTTTTATTATTTAATATTTCTAATTTTTCATTTATCTTTTTTAAATCTTCTTCAAAATCTTTAAGTTCAACTATACCTGATAAATAGGCTTTTTAATTCTTTCTTTTTGTTTAATATATCCCTCAATTTCTTTATCTAAATTAAGGTCAGTGTTTTTATCTTTTTTATCTGCCAGTATTGGTAAAAAGAAACTATTACACATTTGTTCAAACTCTAAAAATTCATATATCGCTTTAATCATATATTCCTCTACATAATCTTCTCTTAAATTAAAATGACAAAATTCGCAGTTATAATAAATATATTTTTTCTTTTTCCCACCTGAACCTTTACATTTCATTATTCTTCCACATTTAGGACATACTAATTTTTGAAAGAATAGATAAGTTCTAGTTCTAGTATAAGTCCTTTGATTAGTAAGTTTTTGTGTTTGGCATTCTTCCCACATAGCACGAGTAATTATAGGTTCTACAACATTCATATAAATAACAGTATCACGACCAATTTTTTTAGCAATTCTCTTATATTGTTCATAATCACCCATGTAGATTCTATTATTTATAATCTTTTCAATATCTGTATCATACCAAGATTTATTTAACACTTTTTCTTTATTAAAAATGTTAGATATTTGTTGATAACTATTTCCCTCTAAATAAAGATTGAATATTCTTTCAATAATATGTCTAGTTGTTTCATCTATGATAGTTTTTTTATTACCATCTTTCTTATAACCGAGCGGTACAACACCAGGTAAATGACCAGATTTTATCGCACCGTTAAGTCCAAACTTTGTTCTTTCTGATACGATTTCAATTTCTAGTTGTGAAAGAACCGTTAACATTCTTACAAAGAATCTTCCATTAGCAGTACTAGTGTTAACATCATCTCTATCACATACAAGATAGCAATTATATTTTTCTAGGATATTAATTAGTTCTTCTAAGTCACGAACGGAACGAGTAACTCTATCTAACTTATAAGCAACTATATAATTTATTTTACCTGTTTTAACATCATTAAGCATTTCTTGAAATTTAGGTCTATGTTCCATATCTTTTGCACTTATTCCAGCATCTTCATAAACTTTAAAAACATTATATCCCTTAAATTCGCATAAACTAAGTAATTTTTCTTTTTGCTCTGGCAAACTAAATCCAGCACGAGCTTGATCGTCAGTACTAACCCTAATGTAAATACCTGCATTTTTTACTTCTTCTTCACACATTTTTATCCTCCTTAACAAAAAAGGGTGAAGCAATATTTAGGTTATAAATACTACTTCACCCATAGGTTTGATATTTTTTTCTATAACCATTATAGCACAGATTTTTAATTATTTTAACTTTTTTATGAAGTCTTTTAAATCAGATAGTTTTATTTTGGTATTTAAATCTCTGTAGTAAACAAATTCGTGTCCATTGAATAAAAGATATGTCTTATTATTAATAATTGCTCTATGAGGTTCTAAATAGCCTATATTGGTAGGTTCTAACTTTAGTAAACTACCATTAATGAAAATAGGTTTAGTATTATTAAGCTTACAAGACCATTCAACTTTGTTTTTAAGTTCGTGACTTATTTTTACTTCTTGTTTGATTATTTTTATCATATTATCATCAACACCTTTCTTAAACGACAAAAAAATCAATCATTTCTGATTGATTTAATCATTAACATCGCTTTGGTGCGACGATTTTTGCTTCTGGAGCGGATGACGGGAGTCGAACCCTACCTGACCAAAGCCAGAAAGCCGCTAAATTCCAGTGATTTAGCGGCTTTCTCTGGCTTATCGCAGACCTATATGACAACATGGTGACAACAATTTAAGAACAACTCATTTTGCGCCCTCTCAACATGCAGCACACACACGCTGCCGCACACTCATGGTTGCCGCTCATTATTAGTCACCTTTGATGAATTGGCTGATTCTGGGTGCGATTGCCAGCAGGTAGACCGGATGCGTGATAGCGGCGAGCAGGATCCACCAGGTGGGCCATCGCATCGGGCTGTCGGGGATCGTGGCGAGGCGATCCGCGACCACGAGGCATATGAGCATGAGCAGCGTCCAGAGGATGATGTGCACGCCCATCGTCTGTTCCCGCCACCAGTACATGACCGCCGCTTTGCTTGCCGCCGCGTAGACGATGACGACCAATAGCGGTATGCCGCATACGATGACGAAGATCACTAGCATGACTAAAAGGGTGAGCGGCCCGTTCCACCAACCCTGCGGGATGATTCCACCGATCCACGTGCCGGTGCTGTTGAACCATTTCCCGATCGCGGAAAGCTGTTGGCCGCGCGCATGGACCCATTCCGGCAGCGAAGCCATGAGGGCATGCCACCTGCCCTGCATGATGATGACAAGCAGGGGAATCACGGACGCGCACACGCCCACGCACAGGGCGAACAGGACGCGCCTGTCTTTCCCGCGCTGCCTGTCGGCATCGTTTCGGAGTCGCTCCTGTTCCTGTTCGGCCTGTTGTCTGACCTGTTCGGCGATGTTTTCCCGCAGTCGTTTCCGTTCGCCGTCGAGTTTCGCCCGGTCGCTTTCGAGGCGCGCTTCATCCTGCTTGAGTGTGGCTTCGCGGTTGAGGATGCGCCTACAATGCTCTTCCTTTTCTGCGCAATCGTGTTCCCTCCGTTTGGTTTCTTCGAGCAGCCTGCTCGTCTCGTTGAGTTCGGAGAGTTGTTTCCTGAGCGTCCGATTCGCTGACAAGAGCCTCTGATTCGTTGATCGAAGCTCTCGATTCTCGGATGAGAGCGTCGAATTCCCGTCCCGCAGCTCCGCGATCTGCCGTTCGAGTTCCCTGTTCTCCGCTTCCAGCCGGATCATGTCGGTTCCCATGGTCGGGGTCGTGTTCGCTGGTTCCTGTGGTTTCATCCGGTCGAACATTTGGGAGAACATGTCGCCCATCGGATCGGTTTCCATACTGGTGTTCCTTGCTGTCTGGTTCATGATGCTGCTCCTTGTTCGTCTGTTCGGGCGGTGTGATTCCGGCGAGACGGGCCGCGATCCGAATCTTGTCGAGTTCGCGCTGGCATTCGAGCAATGCCTGTTCGCGGCGTTCGATCTCCTCGCGGGTCTCGACTATGAGGTCGGTGTCGTTGTTGTCGATCGCGTCGTTCAACGCGATGACGGCGGCGCGCAGTTCGCCCCGCGCCCAGTCCGCACGGTTGTTCAGGTCCCTCAATCCCTTGGCGAG
>PPYF01188269.1_pt1 | contig 23541 bp, 21 predicted proteins | sample 1559871 | NCBI WGS metagenome assembly PPYF01 (sample SAMN08240021, study PRJNA423297) | Human gut metagenome, whole genome shotgun sequencing project. | reverse complement strand
ACTTGTTGCCCGCCACGCTTCGCCCTCAGAAATTATCATATTGTATTATCTGACAATTCCTTTTGGGATAGGTTCTAAGGCTCCATCTGGAGCCTTAATTGTTTTTAAAATCAGTGACAGAAAGTCGAAGCATCAGTTTTTAAGGCGACGCGGCAGCATCAGCGCGCTAACCGCAATGGCCCCCAGACACAACATGCAGTTAAACCACAGCGCGTATTGTGCCGCTTTTGCCATGCCGTAGGGTAAAAACAGCGCGTAGAGTGACGCCGTCATCGCCAGGCCAAACGCGCCGCCCAGCGAGCTGCCCATTTTGTAAATCCCGGAGGCGACGCCCACCTTATTTTCCGGCGCGCTGGTGACGGCGGTGTCGGTGGAGGGTGTGGCGTAGCACCCCAGCCCCAGGCCAAACAGGACGTTGCTGAAAAAGACGGTCACGATATAGGTCCAGGTGTCGAGGAAGGTACAGGAGATCAGGAAAATCCCCACCATCGCGATCGCCGGGCCGCCCATCATTGGCAACCTTGCCCCGTAGCGCTGCAGCAGTTTTTCCCCCACCCGAATCATCAGCAGCACGGTCACCAGATAGCCGAGCGTCATCATGCCCGTCTGGAGCGGACTCAGGTGCCGCCCCTGCTGGAGCCAGATGCTGGTGATCATCATCGTGCCAATCGCGCCGTTCAACATCAGGTTCGACAGCACCGCCGCACTATAAGCGCGATTTTTAAACAGCGCGAAATCAATCAGCGCCGCCTCTTTTTTACGCATTCCGCTGCGCACAAAAAAGATCATCGCCACAATGGCGCCTGTCAGCATCGTCAGCGACAGGCCGCTGGTCCATCCCCAGTGGTGACCTTTGGAGATAAACAGATTGAACAGTACCAGCGCCGCCACGAGGCTCAACAGCCCGCTGAGATCCATTTTATGCTGCACGGCGGTGGCGCTGCGGCTCTCCGGCGTGCCGCGAATCAGCAAAAATGCCGCCAACGCCGCCGCGATGGAAAAGACGAAGATCCAGCGCCAGCCCAGGCCAGTGGCGATCGCGCCGCCAACGAACGAGCACAGACCGCTGCCGCCCCACGAACCGATCACCCAGAAACTGATCGCCCGCTGCCGCGCGCGCCCCTCGTACCACGTTTTAATCAGCGCCAGCGTCGCCGGCATGATGCAGGCGGCAGACAATCCCTGAATTATCCGCCCGGTCAGGAACAACAGCGGCCCCTGAGACACCACCAGCAGCGCGCTACCGACCATGCTTAACGCCAGGCCAATCAGCGTTAAACGTACCCGGCCAAATTTGTCGGCCAGCCCTCCGCTGGCAACCACAAAGCAGCCGCTGAAGAGTGCGCTGAGGCTCACCGCGAGGGTGAGCGTCTCCAGCGAAATATCGATACTGTTTTTCACTACCGGGACCACGTTAATCACCGACTGGGCAAACAGCCAGAAGGTCAACACGCTTAACACAATCCCCGTCAGCAGCCGGTCGGTGCCGACATACTGCGTTTCACTCAACGTCACGGTACTCATGGCTCGCCCTCATGTTGCGCGCGTCACTTATCCACGCAGATAGTGTTCCGTCAGGCCGCACCACAGCGCCGCCCCCGTCAGCAGGATGTTGTCGTTAAAGTCATAACCCGGGTTGTGAACCATGCAGCGGTCCGGCTCATCGCCTGCCCCAATGGTGAAATAAGCGCCGTTAGGGTTCTGCTCGAGCATAAACGCGAAGTCTTCACTGCCCATAAACGGATTCACCGTGCCGATAGACTCCGCGCCGAACAGCGACGTCGCCACATCGCGCACCATCTGGTTTGCCTGAGGATCGTTTTTGAGTACCGGGCTGCCGTTGACGTGGGTGAGCGTGGCGGTGGCGTTGAAGCTTTCCGCCTGCGCCACGGCGATGTCGTGAATGCGTTGCAGCACGGTTTTGCGGACCTGCTCGTTCAGCGTACGCACCGTCAGCTTCATCAGGACTTTATCGTTGATGATATTTGGCGCATGTCCCGCCTGAATACTGCCAACGGTCACCACTACCGGATCAAACGGGCTGATATTGCGTGAGACGATGGTTTGCAGCGCCAGAGTGATATGGCAGGCAACAACGGTGGCATCGACGGTATGCTCCGGCACCGCGCCGTGGCCGCCCACGCCCTGCACTTCGATGTGCAACGTGTCCGAGGAGGCCATCATCGCGCCATCACGCAGGCCAATTTTGCCCAGCTTCTGCCCCGGCATATTGTGTAAACCAAAAATGTGGTCGCAGGGGAATTTGTTAAACAGCCCGTCTTCCAGCATCACCCGCCCACCGTACAGCAGCTCTTCCGCCGGCTGGAATATCAGGTGCAGCGTACCGTTAAACTGACGGGTACGCGCCAGGTACTCCGCGGCATACAGCAGCGTGGTAGTGTGACCGTCGTGTCCGCAGCCGTGGAAACAGCCATCCGTTTCGCTGGCCCACGCTTTGCCGCTGCGTTCCTGCATCGGCAGCGCATCCATGTCGGCGCGCAGCCCCAGCGTTTTGCCGCCGTTACCCACTTTAAGCGTCCCCACCACACCGGTCCCCGCCAGCCCATAGTCCACTTCATAGCCCCAGCTGCTTAGCAGCTTCGCCACTTCGGCGCTGGTTTTGTGCTCCTGAAAACCAATCTCCGGCTGCTGATGGAAGCGGTGGCGTAGCGCGATAAATTCGGCTTCCTGACTCTGCAATGCTTCAACGATAGGATGTGTCATTTTTGTTATCCCTTTATTGCTCCACAGTGATAACGTCGAGTTTATGACGTCGGAGCGGTCACAAAAGGCGATTTTTTGTTTTATATTGACGAAAAATGTAATGACTATTTTTCATACGGTTTAGTTATGACAAAAAACAGACAGTTATTTTTTGTCTTCGCTGGAGGGCGGAAAGGTGGCGCAGCAAATCAGCGATTTTTCTGTGGTGGTGCAGGACATTCGTCAGCAGGCATACAACGAACAGCAGACGTTAACGCTGGTGTGGCTACTGCATGGCGAGGTCGTGCTGAAAAGTGCCGACGACACGCGTACGCTGCAAACCAACGCGCTGGCCATCATCAACCCCAACCAGCGCTGGCGTTTGCGCGGCGAACAGGCCAATGCGGTGATGACGCTGATGATAGCCAGCAGTTGGCTAACCCGGCTGGACGCGCATTTTTTTGCCTTTGATTATCAGGTTCCACACCCCACGATGGAGCACGAAGGACGGCTGCGCAGCCTGATGCGCCAGCTACTGGTTAGCCATGTGATCAACCCTGAAAACACCTCCCGGCTGGAGGCAAACCGCTGGCTCAGCGAAATTGCCCTGCTGTTGGCAACCCATTTTCAGCAGCCACGCAAAACGGGCGCATCGCGCCATAACGATGCCACATGGAGCCACCGTATCCGCCAGGTGGTGACGCGGATTGAGTCACAATACAGCCAGCGCCTGTCGCTTGCTGAAATCGCCCGCGGCGAGCGGGTGTCGGAAGCCTGGCTTTCACGTCTGTTTCACAAAGAAGTCGGCGTCAGTTTTATGCAGTACATCACCGCACTGCGTCTGGAGAAAGCCGCCGAACAGTTGTTGACAACTCCCTTACCGGTACAGCGAATTGCCCAGCAGCAGGGGTTTGCCAGCGCGCGCGTAATGAGCGATCTGTTTAAGCGCCGCCACGGCATGACGCCACGCCAGTATCGTCAGCAGTCGACCACGGTGGCCCGTCACCGCACGCGCGAGAACCCGCCCGACCGCACGCTGCCGGTGGCCGCCGAGACGCTCTATGCCCTGCTCAATCACACGGGCGAACAGGACTGGGAAAGCCCGCCACCGCTCCAGCAGTCGCTCCAGGCGCGGCGGATTGTCCTCGACACGCTGCCGTCGCGTCGCGTGCCGCTGCGTCATAGCCAGCTCATTATTACGCTGCGCGAACTTGATGATTTGTTGCGTGAAGATGTCCGCCAGTCGCTGATGACGCTCCATGCGCAGATACCTATCCACGGGATCGATATCCATGAACCTTTCCTGAGCAGCCGTTTGTTCAGCGACGGCTGGGACGATCCGCAAATGGTCGGCTACGCCTGCTGGTACCATTTGCAGCAGGTCTTTACTTTCCTTACCCGTATGGGATGGCAGGTACTGCTCCACACCAGCCTGACCACGCGTCCCGATCTGCTGCGCCAGTTTTTACGCCTTGCCGCGCAGCACTTCCCACCGTCAACGCTGGCAAGCTGGCAGTTCGTCTGGCACTGGTCGCCACAGGCGAGCGCCGAGGTCTGGGCACAGCAAAAAGCGGCGATCCGGCAATGGTCGCCGGACTCGCAGCTGGGCATCTGCCACCGCTTTACCGTTACCGATAACGATACCGTAGCCGACGCAATCCTCACCTCCCCGCTGCTGAGAGAGGCCGATTTTCTCGCCTGTTCGGCCAATGCTAACGAACGCTTCCACCAGCAGCCATTCGAACGCACTCGGCTGGCCGCCGCGGAAAACTACCCGGTCCATAAGGTGCGCCAGATTCAGCGCGCCCTGCGCCAGCGTCAGCTCGCCTTGCCGCTCTGGCTGCTGTCGTGGAATACGCTTACCGGCTCAACCCGGCGAACCAATGGTGAATTCTTCCGCGGCGCGCTGCTGATGAATAACCTGCTGGGGCTGGCCGATCGGGTGCATTTTACCGGCTTCTGGCTCAACTCCAGCCAACAGGGTGAGGCGCGAAGCAATGGCACCTTCGATACTTCCAGCCTGGCGCTCTTCTACCATCACGGATTGCCCCGCCCCATCTATTGGGTGCTGTGGCTGTGGCGACGTTTACAGGGCGACGTGTTGGTCAACGACAAAAACGTGCTATTGCTGCACCAGCGCGGTCGCTATCAGCTGCTGCTACGCAACCCGGTGGTGTTTAATCCGTGGCTATCCAGCGAAGAGGCCTTTATCCAGCGGTTTCGTCAGCAATACCCGGTGCAGCTTCAAGGGCTGAGCGGTAAGTGGAAAATCAAACGCCACCTGTTCGATCAGCACCATGGCGCGCTTTTCCCTCGGCTGGAGGCGATAGAAAGCAGCAGCGGCCCGGACGAGGAGAGCTGGACATGGCTGGCGCACACAACCCGGCCCGCGCTCAGCGTGCGCGAGGAAACGCTGGAAGAGCGTTGGCAGGTGGTTGAGGCGCTGGAGAGCAATGCGCTGGTGTTATACGAGTTAACCCCACTGATTTGATGACTTTTAAAGCAGTTGCACGCAGACATTTGTACCTGGTAGCCGTAAGTGCGATACACTTTGCAGATCAATCGAAAAAACAATGAAACTATGCGCCTGAATTTGTCACCTTTCCTGGCAGCGTTGGGGTTAATCTGCAGCCAGGCGATGGCCGCGCCGCAGCCGCTCGCCCCACCCCATGCCGACATTCGCGACAGCGGCTTTGTCTACTGCGTCAGCGGACAGGTCAACACGTTTAACCCGCAAAAAGCCGGTAGCGGGCTGATTGTCGACACCCTCGCCGCCCAGCTCTACGACCGTCTGCTGGACGTCGACCCGTACACCTATCGTCTGGTGCCCGAGCTGGCGGAAAGCTGGGAAGTTCTGGATAACGGCGCAACCTACCGTTTCCACCTGCGCCCTAACGTACAGTTTCAAACCACCCGCTGGTTTAAGCCGTCGCGCGCGCTGAACGCCGACGACGTGGTGTTTACCTTCGAGCGCATCTTCGACCGCCAACATCCGTGGCATAACGTCAACGGCGGCGCGTTCCCCTATTTTGACAGCCTGCAGTTTGCCGACAGCGTGAAGAGCGTACGCAAACTTGATAGCCACACGGTAGAGTTTCGCCTTAATCGTCCCGATGCCTCATTCCTCTGGCATCTGGCGACCCACTACGCGTCGGTGATGTCGGCGGAATACGCCAATCAGCTCACGAAACAGGACCGTCAGGAACAGCTCGACCGCCAGCCGGTAGGGACCGGGCCGTTCCAGCTCGACGAGTACCGCGCCGGGCAGTACATTCGCTTGCAGCGCCACTCCGCCTTCTGGCGCGGCACGCCGCTGATGCCGCAGGTGGTGGTCGATTTGGGTTCCGGGGGCACCGGAAGGCTGTCCAAGCTGCTGACCGGTGAATGTGACGTGCTGGCCTGGCCTGCCGCCAGCCAGCTCACTATTTTGCGCGACGACCCGCGCCTGCGCCTGACGCTGCGCCCGGGGATGAACATCGCCTATCTGGCCTTCAACACCGACAAGCCGCCGCTAAATAATCCGGAAGTGCGTCACGCGCTGTCGCTGGCGATTAATAATCAGCGTTTGATGCAGTCCATTTATTACGGCACCGCAGAAACCGCGGCCTCAATTTTGCCTCGCGCCTCCTGGGCCTACGATAACGAGGCTAAAATTACCGAATACAACCCGAAAGAAGCGCGTCGACGTTTACAGGCATTGGGGCTGGATAAGTTGACGCTGCGCCTGTGGGTGCCAACCAGCTCTCAGGCGTGGAACCCGAGCCCGCTGAAAACCGCCGAGCTCATTCAGGCGGACATGGCGCAGATTGGGGTGAAGGTCATTATCGTGCCGGTAGAGGGCCGCTTCCAGGAAGCTCGGCTGATGGACATGAACCATGACCTGACGCTCTCCGGCTGGGCCACGGACAGTAACGATCCGGACAGCTTCTTCCGTCCGCTGCTGAGCTGCGCGGCCATTACCTCGCAGACCAACTTCGCCCACTGGTGTAACCGTGAGTTTGACAATGTGCTGCGCAAAGCGCTGGACTCGCAGCAACTGGCCTCGCGCATTGACGCCTACGACGAAGCGCAGCAAATTCTGGCGCGCGAGCTGCCGGTGCTGCCGCTGGCGTCTTCGCTACGCCTGCAGGCCTATCGTTACGATATTAAAGGGCTGGTGCTGAGTCCGTTTGGCAACACCTCATTCGCCGGCGTGTCGCGGGAAAAAGAAGAGAAGGTGCAAAAACCATGATTATTTTCACCCTTCGTCGCCTGTTATTGCTGCTGGTTACCCTCTTTTTCCTGACCTTCGTCGGCTTCAGCCTGAGCTATTTTACGCCGCACGCGCCGTTGCAGGGCGCGTCGCTGTGGAACGCCTGGGCCTTCTGGTTCGATGGCGTCATGCACTGGGATTTCGGCGTATCGAGCATTAACGGCCAGCCGATTTCCGAACAGCTGCGCGAAGTGTTCCCGGCCACCATGGAGCTGTGCATTCTGGCGTTTGGCTTTGCGCTGCTGATAGGCATTCCCGTTGGCATGCTGGCGGGCATCACCCGCAATAAATGGCAGGACAAGGTGATCAGCTTCTTCGCCCTGCTCGGCTTCTCGATTCCGATTTTCTGGCTGGCGCTGCTGCTGACCCTCTTCTTCTCCCTGACGCTCGGCTGGCTGCCGGTTTCCGGGCGTTTCGATCTGCTGTATGAGGTGAAAAGCGTCACCGGCTTCGCGCTGATTGATGCCTGGCTCTCCGACTCGCCGTGGCGGCATGAAATGATTATGAGCGCTGTGCGCCATATGGTGCTGCCGGTACTGACGCTGGCCGTCGCGCCCACCACTGAGGTGGTGCGCCTGATGCGTATCAGCACCATTGCGGTCTACGACACTAACTACGTGAAAGCAGCGGCCACGCGCGGCGTTTCGCGTCTGACCATTCTGCGTCGCCATGTGCTACACAACGCGCTGCCGCCGGTGATCCCACGTCTGGGGCTGCAGTTCTCCACCATGCTAACCCTGGCGATGATCACCGAAATGGTCTTTAGCTGGCCGGGGCTGGGGCGCTGGATGATTAATGCCATTCGCCAGCAGGACTATGCGGCGATCTCCGCCGGAGTGATGGTGATTGGCGCGCTGGTGATCATTGTGAACGTGATATCCGATATTTTGGGTGCTATGGCTAACCCGTTGAAACATAAGGAATGGTATGCCTTACGATAGCGTCTACCTCGAGAAACGCCCGCCGGGTGCGCTGCGCACCGTGTGGCGCAAGTTCTATGGCGACACCACGGCGATGATCGGCCTGTACGGCTGCGCCGGGCTGGCGGTCGTGTGCATTCTGGGCGGCTGGTTTGCGCCGTACGGTATCGACCAGCAGTTCCTCGGCTATCAGCTTCTGCCGCCGTCATGGTCGCGCTATGGCGAAGTCTCTTTCTTCCTCGGTACCGACGATCTGGGCCGTGATGTGCTGAGCCGTCTGCTTAGCGGCGCCGCGCCCACCGTCGGCGGCGCGTTTGTTGTCACACTCGCCGCCACCGCCTTCGGGCTGGTGCTGGGCGCATTTGCGGGTTCAACCCGTGGCCTGCGTTCGGCGGTGCTGAACCATATTCTCGACACGCTGCTGTCGATTCCATCGCTGCTGCTGGCGATTATCGTCGTCGCCTTTGCCGGGCCGCATCTCAGCCACGCGATGTTTGCCGTCTGGCTGGCCCTGCTGCCGCGCATGGTGCGTTCAATCTACAGCATGGTACACGACGAGCTGGAGCGTGATTACGTCATCGCCGCCCGCCTCGACGGGGCGACCACGCTCAATATTCTGTGGTTTGCCATTCTGCCGAACATTGCTGCCGGGCTGGTCACCGAAATTACCCGCGCGCTATCGATGGCGATCCTTGATATCGCCGCGCTGGGCTTCCTCGATCTTGGCGCGCAGCTACCGTCACCGGAATGGGGCGCGATGCTCGGCGATGCGCTGGAGCTTATCTACGTGGCGCCGTGGACGGTAATGCTGCCGGGCGCGGCAATCATGATTAGCGTGCTGCTGGTCAACCTGCTGGGCGACGGTATTCGCCGCGCCATTAACGCGGGGGTGGAGTAATGCCGTTACTTGATATTCGCAATTTAACCATCGAATTTAACACCAACGAAGGCTGGGTGAAGGCCGTTGACCGCGTCAGCATGACGCTGGCCGAAGGCGAAATTCGCGGCCTGGTGGGGGAATCCGGTTCAGGCAAGAGCCTTATCGCCAAAGCCATTTGCGGCGTCACCAAAGATAACTGGCGCGTCACCGCCGACCGCATGCGTTTTGACGATATCGACCTGCTGCGCCTGTCCAACCGCGAGCGGCGAAAACTGGTCGGCCACAACGTCTCCATGATTTTCCAGGAACCGCAGTCTTGTCTGGATCCTTCTGAACGCGTGGGCCTGCAGCTGATGCAGAACATTCCCGGCTGGACCTTCAAAGGCCACTGGTGGCAGCGTTTCGGCTGGCGCAAACGCCGCGCGATCGAACTGCTGCACCGCGTCGGCATTAAAGATCACAAAGACGCGATGCGCAGCTTCCCGTATGAGCTAACGGAAGGCGAATGCCAGAAGGTCATGATTGCCATCGCACTGGCTAACCAACCGCGCCTGCTGATTGCCGATGAGCCGACCAACGCCATGGAACCGACCACCCAGGCGCAGATCTTCCGTCTGTTAACCGGCCTCAACCAGAATAACAACACCACCATCCTGCTGATTTCTCACGATTTGCAGATGCTGACCCACTGGGCGGATAAGATCAACGTGATGTACTGCGGGCAAACGGTTGAGACCGCGCCGAGCGAAGAGCTGGTGACCACCCCGCACCACCCGTATACCCAGGCGCTGATCCGCGCGATTCCGGACTTTGGCCGCTCAATGCCGCATAAAAGTCGCCTGAATACCCTTTCCGGCGCCATTCCGCTCCTTGAACAGCTGCCGATGGGCTGCCGTCTGGGGCCGCGCTGCCCGTACGCGCAGCGAAAATGTATTGAAACCCCGCGTCTGACGGGAGCGAAGAACCACCTGTTCGCCTGTCATTTCCCGCTGAATATGGAGAAAGAGTGACATGGTCGAAACGCTGCTTGAAGTGCGCAACCTGAGCAAAACCTTCCGCTACCGCACCGGCTGGTTCCATCGCCAGACGCTACAGGCGGTGAAGCCGCTGAGCTTTACCCTGCGCGAGAAGCAAACGCTGGCAATTATCGGCGAGAACGGTTCTGGCAAGTCGACGCTGGCCAAAATGCTGGCCGGCATGGTGGAGCCCACCACCGGAGAGCTGCTGATTGACGATCATCCGCTGGAGTTCGGCGACTACTCATTCCGCAGCCAGCGCATTCGCATGATTTTCCAGGATCCGAGCACCTCGCTGAACCCACGTCAGCGTATTTCGCAGATCCTCGATTTCCCGCTGCGTCTGAACACCGACCTTGAACCCGAGGCGCGACGTCAGCAGATTATCGATACCTTGCGCCTGGTCGGCCTGCTGCCGGACCACGTCAGCTACTATCCGCACATGCTGGCCCCGGGGCAGAAACAGCGTCTGGGCCTGGCGCGCGCGCTGATTTTGCGCCCGAAGGTGATCATCTGCGACGAAGCGTTGGCCTCGCTCGATATGTCAATGCGTTCGCAGCTGGTAAACCTGATGCTCGAACTGCAGGAAAAACAGGGTATCTCGTACATCTATGTGACTCAGCATCTGGGCATGATGAAGCACATCAGCGACCAGGTGCTGGTGATGCACCAGGGGGAAGTGGTCGAGCGCGGCAGCACCGCCGACGTGCTGGCCTCCCCGCTGCACGATTTAACCAAACGGCTGATTGCCGGTCACTTTGGCGAGGCGCTGACCGCCGATGCCTGGCGTAAAGACCGCTAATCGCCGCTATCACCATCAAGAGAAGGATGATTACGCTATGGGTTTTCTTTCCGGCAAACGTATCTTGATTACCGGCGTCGCCAGCAAACTGTCCATCGCCTACGGCATTGCCCAGGCGATGCACCGCGAAGGGGCCGAACTGGCGTTCACGTATCAGAACGACAAACTGAAAGGCCGCGTGGAAGATTTCGCCGCCTCGCTGGACTCGCACATTGTGCTGCCGTGCGACGTGGCGGAAGACGCGAGCATTGAAGCGCTGTTCAGCGAGCTGGTAAAAGTATGGCCAACGTTCGATGGTTTCGTTCACTCGATTGGCTTTGCTCCCGCCGACCAGCTCGACGGCGACTACGTCAACGCGGTCACGCGTGAAGGCTTTAAAATCGCCCACGACATCAGCTCATACAGCTTCGTGGCGATGGCGAAAGCCTGCCGTGGGATGCTGACTCCAGGCGCTGCCCTGCTGACGCTCTCTTACCTCGGCGCAGAGCGCGCCATCCCGAACTACAACGTGATGGGCCTGGCGAAAGCGTCGCTGGAAGCTAACGTCCGCTATATGGCTAACGCCATGGGGCCGGAAGGCGTTCGCGTAAACGCCATCTCAGCGGGCCCGATTCGTACACTGGCCGCCTCCGGTATAAAGGATTTCCGAAAAATGCTCGCCCATTGCGAAGCCGTCACGCCGATTCGCCGCACCGTAACCATTGAAGATGTCGGTAACTCCGCAGCCTTCCTGTGCTCAAATCTCGCCGCCGGTATCTCGGGTGAAGTGCTGCACGTTGACGGTGGCTTCAACATTGCAGCAATGAACGAGCTGGATCTGTAGCCCGACTGTAGGCCTGATAAGCGCAGCGCCATCAGGCAAATTGGCGCAAATTGACGCATATTGCCGCATGGCGGCGTAAACGCCTTATCCGGCCTACGGCCCTCTCTGCCTTTGTTATTCCAGTCAGTTATTAATTATCGCCGAACAATATTTTCTCCCTCGTCTCGCATGCGCCAGGATATTTATCCATAACGATCCGGCAACATCTCCTTCGACGCTGCTGGCTCGCCACCTTCAGATCAAGGAACTCCCATGGAGCCACGCCGCGTTTCCGGCAAAAACCACTGGTATCACGAAACCCAGTCGAGAACCCAACACAGCGACGTGATGCCGCTGGTTCCCGAAGCCGCGCACGTTGACGACCGTTTTTTACTCGACCTCACCCTGCCCGATGCGCTGCTTAATGCCAATCTGCGCTGGCTGGACGCTGCCCGTAAGCTAGCTAATTTACTGTTCCCGGACACCGTTCCGGTGAACCGTCTGCGCACGTTCAGCGATTACGACCGCCTGAGTACCGCCCTGACCGTGGCGCAGGTGTTCGGCGTTCAGCGGCTGTGTAACCACTATGCCGCACGTCTGGCGCCGCTGCAGGGGCCAGACTCATCGCGAGAAAGTAACCGTCGGCTGGCACAAATTACGCAATACGCCCGCCAGCTTGCCAGCTCGCCGTCCATCATCACCCCGCGCTCACGCCAGCAGCTGGACGATGTAGGGCTCACGCTGCACGACATCATCCTGATTAATCAGATTGTGGGCTTTGTCGGCTTCCAGGCTCGCGTCGTCGCCCTCTTCCAGGCGTACCTGGGCTTTCCGGTGCGCTGGATCCCCGGCATGCCGGTGCAGGAGGATTCAGACGCCGATCGCTTCAATAATGAAAGCACGCTGTGGCATACCGATCTGGCGGTTATCGAAGCTCACCAGGCCAACACGCCGCAGGGGGAAGCGCTCTCCCGCTGGCAAAATCTGCCAGAACTGCACGCGCTGGCCCCGGTGCTGGCCCATGAGGAGACGCTGCTGGCGGGATTCGGCGCGCTGCTTGAGGCTTTGACGTTTACCCATCCGCTGCTGCCGCTGTCGGCGCTCATTCCCGCGCGCATAAACGGCAGCGTGAGCTGTTTCAACTACAACAGCGGATTATGGCAAGGCGCAAGCGGCCTGCCCGAAGCGGTACGCAACGGCGAACGAGCCATTCTGGCCTGGAGCCATCACTTCCCGTGCGAGCGGGCGCTCGCCCAGGCCACACAGCTGCTGACCCGCGCGCCGGACCGCTTTAGCGCCGCGCAGTTGAACCCGATTATCGAGCACGGGCTGTCGATGCCGGACGCCATCACCCTGCTCACCTGGAGCGCATTGAGCGGCTGGTTAAATCGCCTGCACATCGCGCTTGGCGACGCACAACAAGTTACGTAAAAGGTGAAACAGCGCTTGCTGCGTCCTATGGATTCGCGTAAAAATGACAGCCGCTCTTTTGGCCACGAAAATAGAACAATATGCTTCAGGACAACCCGCTGCTTGCGCAGCTAAAACAGCAACTCCATTCCCAAACGCCCCGCGCGGAAGGGGTCGTCAAAGCCACGGAAAAAGGTTTCGGTTTCCTCGAAGTCGATGCACAGAAAAGCTACTTTATTCCGCCGCCGCAGATGAAAAAAGTGATGCACGGCGACCGTATTATTGCGGTGATCCACTCTGAACGCGAAAAAGAGAGTGCTGAGCCGGAAGAACTGGTCGAGCCGTTCCTGACACGCTTTGTGGGTAAGGTGTATCGTAAGGACGATCGTCTGTCTATCGTGCCTGACCATCCGCTGTTGAAAGACGCCATTCCTTGCCGCGCCGAACGTGGCGTAACTCACGACTTTAAAGAGGGTGACTGGGCCGTTGCTGAAATGCGCCGTCATCCGCTGAAAGGCGACCGCAGCTTCTATGCCGAACTGACCCAATTCATCACCTTTGGTGACGACCACTTTGTGCCATGGTGGGTCACCCTCGCCCGTCACAACCTGGAAAAAGAAGCGCCGAACGGCGTCGCCACCGAGATGCAGGACGAAGGGCTTGAGCGCCGCGATCTCACCGCGCTGGACTTTGTCACCATCGACAGCGCCAGCACCGAAGATATGGACGATGCGCTGTACGTGGAAGAAGCCGCCGATGGCAAGCTGCTGCTGACCGTCGCCATCGCCGATCCTACCGCCTGGATCGTGGAAGGCAGCAAGCTGGACAACGCGGCGAAAATTCGCGCGTTTACCAACTATTTGCCGGGCTTCAACATTCCGATGCTGCCGCGCGAGCTGTCTGACGACCTCTGTTCGCTGCGCGCTGACGTGGTGCGCCCGGTGCTTGCCTGTCGCATGACGCTGGCCACCGATGGCACCATCGAAGACAACATTGAATTCTTTGCCGCCAATATCGAGTCAAAAGCCAAACTGGTGTACGACGACGTGTCCAACTGGCTGGAGAACACCGGTAGCTGGCAGCCGCAGAGCGAAGCCATTGCACGCCAGATTACCCTGCTGCAGCGCGTATGCCAGGCACGTAGCGAATGGCGTAAAACCCATGCGCTGGTGTTTAAAGACCGCCCGGACTACCGTTTCGTGCTGGGGGAGAAAGGCGAAGTGCTGGATATCGTCGCCGAGCCGCGCCGCATTGCCAACCGCATCGTTGAAGAATCCATGATTGCGGCGAACATCTGCGCTGCTCGCGTGCTGCGCGACAAACTCGGTTTCGGCGTTTATAACGTCCACACCGGGTTCGCACCGGATAACACCGAAGCGTTGGCGGCCCTGCTGAAAACGCATGATGTGCACGTCGATCCGCAGGAAGTGCTGACGCTGGCAGGCTTCTGCAAGCTACGCCGCGAGCTGGACGCGCAGCCATCTGGCTTCCTCGACAGCCGTATTCGTCGCTTCCAGTCATTCGCTGAAATCAGCACCGAACCGGGTCCGCACTTTGGTTTAGGCCTTGAGGCCTACGCCACCTGGACCTCGCCGATCCGTAAGTATGGCGATATGATTAACCATCGCCTGCTGAAGGCGGTGATCAAAGGTGAAAGCGCCTCACGACCGCAGGATGATGTGACCGTACAGATGGCCGAGCGCCGTCGCCTGAACCGCATGGCAGAACGCGACGTCGCAGACTGGCTGTATGCCCGTTACCTTAGCCCGATGGCAGGTAAAGAGACTCGCTTTGCCGCTGAGATTATCGACATCAGCCGCGGCGGTATGCGCGTGCGCCTGGTCGATAACGGCGCGGTCGCCTTTATTCCGGCTCCGTTCCTGCATGCTGTGCGCGACGAGCTGGTCTGCAGCCAGGAAAGCGGCACCGTGCAGATCAAAGGTGAAGTGGCCTATAAGGTCACCGATGTCATTGATGTCACCATCGCGGAAGTCCGTATGGAGACACGCAGCGTGATTGCCCGCCCGGCCGCGTAATCTGCGCCAAACGGCCCCTTCAGGGGCCGTTTTTTTATCTACCGCCCACCGACGATCTTTTTTCTCGGCGAAAAAGCCAAAAAGCATTCACACTGAATATCATGGCATCCGAACGCAGAGGGATGAGAGGAAGGTATGGTCAAGTCTCTGGCACAAAATCTGCTCGACCCAAACTCCAGCGAAACCAGCCTCTACTGGCGTTTATCGCGTGCCGAGTCGACGCTGCTTTTAGGGTCGGACCCCGATGCGAATGCCGACGTTGCCGTCCCGTTAAGTGAAGAAAACGCCAGCCGCATTCGAGCCATGAGCGTCACTACCTCCAGTATCGCCCTGAATATTCAGCTTAACGGCTACGACGTCCCTATTCATTTAATTGGCCGCAAGGTTAGCAGCACCGAATGGGCCGGTACCGCCTCCTCCTGGTTTGACACCTCTTCCGTCGCCCGCGATCTGTTACAAGGCCTGCTGTTTGCAGAACAGGTGGTATCAGAAGCCAACGCCGTGATCGTCATTCTCGATAGAGAAGGCAAAATTCAGCGTTTCAACCGCCTGTGCGAAGAGTATACCGGTCTCAAAGAGCAGGATGTCATTGGTAAAACCGCGTTCGAGCTGTTTATGTCGGCACCGGAAGCCGCAGCGGCGCGGGAAAACGTCAGCCGTTTTTTTACCAACGGCGGGCCGTATGAAGTTGAGCGCTGGATCAAAACGCGTAAAGGCTCGCGCCTGTTTTTATTTCGCAACCGCTTTGTGCACAGCGGTAGCGGCAAAAACGAGATCTATCTCATCTGCTCCGGAACCGATATTACTGAGGAACGCAAAGCCCAGGAACGCCTGCGGATGCTGGCCAATACGGACACCATTACCGGCCTGCCAAACCGGCATGCTATCAATGAGCTGATTGGTCGCGCGTTAGACAATCGCCAGGGTGATAATCAGATTGGCCTCGTCTATTTCGACCTCGACAACTTCAAGAAGGTGAATGACGCCTACGGCCACGTATTTGGCGATCAGCTTTTGCAGTCGGTTGCGCTGTCGATTTTAAGCTGCCTGGAAGACGGGCAGACGCTGGCACGGCTTGGCGGTGACGAGTTTATTGTCCTGGCGGTAAATACCTCGCAGAGTGCGCTGGAGGCGATGGCATCGCGGGTGCTAACCCGCCTTCGCGACCCGTTCCGTATTGGCCTGATTGAGGTCTACAGCGGCTGTTCACTCGGCATTTCACTCGCGCCGCAGCACGGCGAAGACCGTGAGAGCCTGATTCGCAATGCCGACACCGCGATGTACACCGCGAAAGAAAAAGGCCGTGGACGGTTTAGCGTCTTCTCCCCCGAAATGAATCAACGGGTGTTCGAATACCTGTGGCTGGATACGAACCTGCGCAAAGCGCTGCAAAGCGATCAGTTGGTCATCCATTATCAGCCCAAAGTGGCGCTAAGTGGTGAGATCCTGAGTCTGGAAGCGCTGGTACGCTGGAATTCACCGGAGCGTGGGTTAATCCCGCCGCTCGACTTTATCTCCTACGCAGAAGAGTCCGGACTGATTGTGCCGCTGGGACGCTGGGTGATGCTCGAAGCCATTCGCCAACTGGCGCAGTGGCGCGACCGCGGTATTCACTTGCGCGTCGCGGTCAACGTTTCGGCGCGCCAATTGGTCGACCAATCCATTTTCAGCGACCTTAAACAGGCGTTGAAGGCGCAGCACTTTGATGAATGCCCGATTGATATTGAGCTGACCGAAAGCTGCCTGATTGATAATGCCGACCAGGCCCTCGAGGTCATTCAGCAATTTCGCTCCCTCGGCGCACAGATTCACCTCGACGACTTCGGCACCGGCTATTCATCGCTGTCACAGCTGGCGCGTTTTCCCATCGATACCATCAAGCTGGACCATAGTTTTGTGCATCACGTGCACAAACCGTCGGTTTCGCAGTCACTGGCGCTGGCGATTATCGCCGTCGCCCGCGCGCTCAATCTGCGTATTATTGCCGAAGGGGTGGAGGATGCTGACGACGACGCTTTCTTATTGCAAAATGGCGTTGACGAGCGGCAGGGCTACTATTTTGCTCGACCGATGCCCATCGCCGAACTGGAACGCTGGCTGGAAGCGCGTCGGGGGTTATAAGGTAAGCCTTTTTTTCACTTCTCTTTTGTCTGTAAATTTTGCATCATTGATTTCAATCGAATTTATCAACAGGATCCCACCATGTCCGAGCTCGATGCGCGTCAGGTAGCCCAACGTATTGATACCGTATTGGATATTCTGGTCGGCGGTGACACCCACTCCGCCATCAACAATCTGGAAATATTAAAAGCGGAACTGCTGGCGCACGCCGCAGACGAACGCGACAGCAGAACAGGTCAGCCTAAGTCCCCGTGGGAAATCTGACGTCCTTTGCCCAGCGGACGGCGGCGCTGAGCCTGACAGCCGCCTTCGCGTAGAGAAATTGATCGATTTAATATGAATTCCCGACAGCAAACAATTTTACAACTGGTCATCGATAAAGGCCGCATGAGCGTCGCCGACCTGGCAAAAATGACCGGCGTCTCGGAAGTGACGATTCGTCAGGATCTGAATCTGCTGGAGAAACAGAGCTATTTGCGACGTACTCATGGTTACGCGGTCCCGCTGGATAGCGAAGACGTTGAAACGCGCATGATGAACAATTTCGCTCTCAAGCGCGAGCTGGCCGAGTTTGCCGCGTCTCTGGTGCACCCGGGCGAAACCGTGTTTATCGAAAACGGCAGCAGCAATGCTCTGCTGGCGCGGGCGCTGGCGACACAGCCGGATATCACCATTATTACCGTCAGCAGCTATATCGCCCATCTGTTGAAAGAGACGCCGGGAGAAGTGATTCTGCTGGGCGGTATCTATCAGAAGAAAAGTGAAAGCATGGTTGGCCCGCTGACGCGTCAGTACATTCAGCAGGTACATTTCAGCAAAGCCTTTATCGGTATTGATGGCTGGCAACCGGAAACCGGGTTTACCGGTCGTGACATGATGCGCGCTGATATCGTCAACGCGGTACTGGAGAAAGGCACCGAAGCCATTGTCCTGAGCGACAGTTCGAAATTCGGCGCCATTCATCCGTATGCACTGGGGCCGATGAACCAGTTCAGCCGGGTGATTACCGACGATAATCTGGCAACGGAAAAACAGCTACAGCTTGAGCAGGCTGGTTTGACTGTGAATATTGTGCCACGTCCTTGATTGACTCAACCCGGTGTGCAGCCACATCGGGTTTCCTCTTCCCCTTCCCGCCTCGCTATGAGAGTTTTCCGACCCCTGAATTAAGACTTTTTACCTGTCAGCAACATCACAAAATCGTAAAATTAATGTTAGCGATATAACAGGAAGTAACTATCACTTACGTGACTTTTAGCAATAAAATTTACAACCTGCGCAACAAGCTTCACAGGAGGAACCTCTGGCAATGGCTATACTTAAGGTGCTCTTCCGTGAATAGAATATTCAGGAGAAATAAAATGACTTCAATGAGCAAGAAAATGGCTGCCGCGATGGTAGCAGTAACGCTGGTCATGTCGCTGAGCGCATGTTCTAACTGGTCCAAACGCGATCGTAACACCGCGCTGGGCGCCGGTGCAGGTGCCATCGGTGGCGCCGTATTAACCGACGGTAGCGCGCTGGGTACACTGGGCGGTGCGGCGGTTGGTGGGATCATCGGCCACCAGGTTGGTAAATAAGCTATTTCAGCAAGATTATCAGGGCCCTGAGAATTCTCGGGGCCCTTTTTATTGGTCGTTTGGCAATCAGACCAGGGGGACGCTTTAACCGCCTGCCAACTTCACCTTCATACCTTTTGCTTCCAGCAGCGTTTTCAGCAGGTCGCGTTTGTCGCCCTGAATTTCAATCACGCCATCTTTCAGCGCGCCGCCGCAGCCGCATTTTTTCTTCAGCTCGGCCGCCAGCTTCGCCAGCGCGTCGTCATCCAGGTCAATCCCGGTAATCAGGCATACGCCCTTTCCTTTACGCCCGCTGGTTTGACGTTGAATGCGTACGATGCCATCCCCCCTGGGGCGCTCGGCAACGGCTTTAGGTTCGTCAATACGCCCGGTTTCCGTGGAATAGACCAGACGGCTGTTAGCATCGCTCATCATGCCTCCAGATTTAATGATGCGTTAATGTCGCGCAGCGTCTGCGCCGGGTCAGCAGACTGGGTGACAGGACGACCAATAACCATATAGTCAACGCCCGCCGCCAGCGCCTGCTCCGGGGTCATAATGCGACGCTGATCGCCCGCCGCGCTGCCGGCCGGACGAATCCCCGGCGTCACCAGTTTGAATGCCTGGCCCAGCTCCTGCTTGAAGCGAACGGCTTCCTGTGCTGAGCAAACGACGCCATCCAGGCCGCAGTTTTTGGTCAATGTCGCCAGCTTCGCCGCGTAGTCCGCCGGGGTTAAGGTAATCCCCAAATCCTGTAGGTCGCTGGACTCCATGCTGGTCAGCACGGTAACCGCAATCAGCAGAGGCGCATCGTTACCAAACGGTAGCAGCGCTTCACGCGCGGCGGTCATCATCCGCGCGCCGCCGGAGGCATGCACGTTTACCATCCACACGCCGAGATCGGCCGCCGCCGCTACCGCATGCGCCGTGGTGTTTGGAATATCGTGGAATTTCAGGTCCAGGAAGATATCGAAGCCACGCTGCTGTAAATCACGCACCAGCTGCGGGCCAAACAGCGTAAACATCTCTTTACCGACTTTCAGGCGGCAATCGCGCGGGTCGATACGGTCAACGAAGGCCAACGCCTTATCACGATTATCATAGTCGAGGGCGACAACAACGGGAGAAGATGTGGTAACACGAGAAGAAGATGAAGCAACGGACATGACTGGACCTTCTTGTTGATGGGCACGCGCGGTGCAGAAAAGGTAAACGGGCAGCATTCTACCTGCGTGACCCAGCAGGCACAATGGCAGAGGCGGTCACGGTTGGGGAAATTAAAGTATGTTGTAACTAAGTGGGTCGTTTTTTAGAAATTACTGACCATCAAGACCGCGAATCGGCTTAATGGTCGACCACGCGCGGCATGACGGACAGTGCCAGTACAGCGTATAGGCCGTGAAACCGCACTTTTGACAGCGATAACGCGGTTTGCTGCGTACCTGTTCGCCGACCATATCGCGCAGCACCATCAGGCTCTCTTTCGCGCGCCCTTCTTCCGCTTCATTGAGGTGGTAGTCCATCAACTTGTGGAAAACGCGCATCGTGGGATGACGCTGGAGCTGGCGGGTGACGTAGGTTTGCGCCGCGTCGCCGCCTTTGCTCTGCTCAACCACCTGCGCCAGCATCAGTTCTGCCGTCGCGCCGGTATTCTCTTCCACACAGCGTTGGAGGAAATGTTCCCACTCTTTGTCCTTGCCAAGCTGCTGATAGCAGGTTTGCAGCATTTCCAGCGTTTCGCTGACCAGCTCTTTATCCTGATCAATCACTCGCAGCAGGCTGTCCATCGCTTTGGCATAGTCACCCTTCGCCATCCACGCGCGCCCCATCATAATGGATACACGCGCGCTGGAAGGATCCGCCGCCGCGCCGCGTTTGAGTAGCGACATGGCTTTATCCAGCTCGTCGTTGCCCATCTGCTGGAGCGCCAGTTCGCACCAAAAATGCGCGATATCACCACGATGCTTATCTTTACCCAGCTTCACCAGACGCTCGGCGGTATCAATCGCCTTCTGCCAGTCGCTGGTGGCCTGATAGATTTGCAGGAGCTGCTGAAGCGCACTGATGCGGAAATCGGTTTCGTCAACCAGCTGGTTGAACATATCTTCAGCACGATCGTACAGCCCGGCGGCCATATAGTCGCGGCCAAGCTGTTGTACCGCCAGCAAACGCTGATCGTACGTAAGAGAGGCGCTTTCCATCAGCGTCTGGTGAATGCGGATAGCCCGGTCAACCTCACCGCGCGAGCGGAACAGGTTCCCCAGGGTCAGGTGCGCTTCCACGGTGCCGGTATCCTCTTTGAGCATATCGAGGAACAGGTCAACCGCTTTATCCTGCTGGTTGCTTAAAAGAAAGTTCACCCCTGCCACGTAATCACGCGACAAGCGGCTCGCTTCGTCCTGTTTGGACTGTTGCGCACTTCTGCGGCCCATATACCAGCCATAAGCGGCGGCGACGGGCAAAAGCAGAAACAACAACTCCAGCATAGATGATTATTCCTTCGCCGCCGGAACTGCCGGCGCTACCGTAGTCGCCGTCTCAGGGGCAAGTTGATGTTCCAGGCGTTTAATTTTACGTTCGGCACGCAGCAGTGAAACGCGCACGCGCAGCCAGAACAGGCCGCAGACCAGCCAGCCAATCGCTAAGCCAACGGCAAACAGCACCGCCAACAGCGTTGAAATTCTGAACTCGCCCTGCGCCAACAAGTAGTTGAAGGTCACAAGCCGATCGTTTTGCGCACCCAGCGTCACTGAGATGACGAAAATCGCTAACACCAATAAGAAAATGAGTAGGTATTTCACATTACTTCCCGTTATGCGGCTTCTGCAGTGTCGACACAGCACCTAGCCTTATAAAATAACATCTTCACCGCGACGACGAAATGGAAAAGCGTTCCGCAGGCCTTAGATCTGTGGGTTAGCATGCTGGAAATCAACCCTTTTCCCCTTTTCGTTCTATCGCGCCCTATTTTTCTGTCTCTTTTTTCCACGGCCCGCAGTATCTCACCGCCAGCCAGCCTGCGATTGTCGCCAGCAGCCACGACATAACCGTCGCCATCATCAGGTCCAGCGGCCAGTGCATCCCCAGCAGCAGGCGGCTGCCCATCACCGTTACCGCCCAGGCCATGAGCACGACGACGGCGCACGCCCGGCGACGCGACCACAGCAGCCCAACCGCCAGCAGTGCCCAGGTCGCGGCAAACATGGTGTGCCCTGACGGAAAGGCAAAGCCGGTCTCTTTTTGCCAGTGATGGCGTAAAAACCCCGGGATATCATGCTGTTGTGCCAACTGCTCCTTGACCAGCGCCGAGCGTTCACCTCGCTTTAAAGTGTAGAACTGCTCGACCGGGATCTGCTGCGTTTTTTCCAGCCAGATAACAAACGGCCTCGGCTCTTGTACGACCCCTTTCACCAACGATTTTGCGCCCTGCCCCAGAAGTACCGCCGCGCTGAGAACGATCGCCAGTATGATTGCCCCACGAAGACGCGGCCGTAGCAACCAGACAAACAGCGCGCACAGCAGAAGATGGGTGATAATCCCCCACGGTTGGGTGACCGTTTCCGTCACCGCGTACAGCGCCTGCAACCACCAGCTGCCGGGCCCCGGTAGCCATTGCCAACCGGAGATCCAGACCGTCAACGGCATGACTAAAAGTAAGATGGCTCCGATAAGCGTTCGTCGGGCGATGGTCAGCATTTTTCTTCCTTTTTTCAATGAGGTTACCGCGCGAAACCTCAAAAATGTTCAATTTTGTGCGCTTTCCCGGCGGTCACCCGCGCACGATTAGGTGAAGTAAAGCACGTTGTGGCAAAATAAGGAAAACAGAAGGCGTCGCTGGCGCTAACATAATCTGGAGAATCACATGCAGCTTAAACGTGTGGCAGAAGCCAAACTGCCAACCCCCTGGGGCGATTTCCTTATGGTGGGCTTTGAAGAACTGGCAACCGGGCACGATCACGTCGCGCTGGTTTTTGGTGATATTACCGGGCAAACGCCGGTGCTGTCGCGGGTACACTCGGAATGTTTAACCGGCGACGCGCTTTTTAGCCTGCGCTGTGATTGTGGTTTCCAGCTTGAGGCCGCGCTGTCGCACATTGCGGAAGAAGGCCGAGGGATTCTGCTTTATCATCGCCAGGAAGGTCGTAACATCGGCTTGCTGAACAAAATTCGCGCCTACGCGCTGCAGGATCAGGGCTACGATACCGTAGAGGCCAACCACCAGCTCGGTTTTGCCGCCGACGAACGCGACTTCACCCTGTGTGCCGATATGTTCAAACTGCTGGGCGTTGATGCGGTGCGTCTGCTGACCAACAACCCGAAAAAAGTCGAAATTCTGACCGAAGCGGGCATCAATATTGTGGAACGCGTGCCGCTGATCGTCGGACGTAACCCGAAAAATGCCCACTATCTCGACACCAAAGCGGCGAAAATGGGGCACCTGCTCAGTAAGTAATGCCGTGGTTGCCGTTTTGCTTTAAAACGGCAACCTTTTCCTGCCTTACAGCGAGATATTCTGCTCGCTCTGCGCATCAAAGATGTGACACTTCTCCATCTCAAAACGGAACCATACCTGGCTATGCAGGCCAGCGTCGAGAATCCCTTTAGCCTCGTCCGAGGGCATCCGCGCCGTCATCTCAAATTCGCCAACCTGTAGATAGAGGAAGAATTCGTGCCCCATATTTTCCGCACGAATCAACGTCCCTCGTCCACAACCCTGCGCAAAAGGCTGAGTGGAGACGGTAACATATTCCGGGCGAATGCCGAAAAAGACTTCTTTATCAACGTAGTTCACCACTTTACTCTGCTGCTGGGCGCTCAGAGGCAGTGTGTCATGACCTACAGTAATGTGCAGACCATCGTCTTTGAGGACGATTTTCGCCGGTTTGATGTTCATTTCCGGCGCGCCGATAAAGCCAGCCACAAACATATTTTGCGGATAATGATAGAGGTTGTCCGGGGTATCTACCTGCATGATGTGGCCGAGCTTCATCACGCAGATACGGTCGCCCATGGTCATCGCTTCGGTCTGATCGTGGGTAA
>PPYF01612239.1_pt1 | contig 23542 bp, 17 predicted proteins | sample 1559871 | NCBI WGS metagenome assembly PPYF01 (sample SAMN08240021, study PRJNA423297) | Human gut metagenome, whole genome shotgun sequencing project. | reverse complement strand
ACTTACTAGTAAATGAGAAGTTGGCTTTCGTGAATATAAACGTCGCAGATTTGTTAAACGGGAATTACATCCTGTTATTGTTCGTTGTACTTGCACTGGGACTCTGCCTCGGGAAACTGCGTCTCGGGTCGGTACAACTTGGTAATTCCATTGGCGTTTTAGTGGTTTCCCTATTATTAGGGCAGCAGCATTTCAGTATTAACACTGACGCCCTCAATCTCGGCTTTATGCTGTTTATTTTTTGCGTCGGCGTAGAAGCGGGACCCAACTTTTTTTCTATTTTTTTTCGCGATGGGAAAAATTACCTGATGCTCGCGCTGGTAATGGTCGGCAGCGCAATGCTGATCGCCATGGGACTGGGTAAGCTCTTCGGCTGGGATATCGGCCTGACGGCCGGGATGCTCGCCGGCGCGATGACGTCCACTCCCGTGCTGGTCGGCGCCGGGGATACGCTTCGCCACTTCGGCATGCCCAGCGATCAGCTCGCCCTTTCGCTCGATCATCTGAGCCTCGGCTATGCGCTGACCTATCTGATTGGCCTGGTCAGCCTGATCGTCGGCGCCCGCTATATGCCGAAGCTGCAGCATCAGGATTTGCAGACCAGCGCCCAGCAAATCGCCCGCGAGCGCGGTCTCGATACCGACTCCCGGCGTAAGGTCTATTTGCCGGTGATCCGCGCCTACCGCGTCGGTCCGGAGCTGGTGGCGTGGGCTGATGGTAAAAATCTGCGCGAGCTGGGTATTTACCGCCAGACCGGCTGCTACATTGAGCGCATCCGCCGCAACGGCATTCTCGCGAACCCGGACGGCGATGCGGTGCTGCAGATGGGTGATGATATCGCCCTGGTGGGTTACCCGGATGCCCATGCCCGCCTCGACCCAAGCTTCCGTAACGGCAAAGAGGTCTTCGACCGCGATCTGCTCGATATGCGCATCGTCACCGAAGAGATCGTGGTCAAAAACCACAATGCCGTCGGCCGTCGCCTGGCGCAGCTGAAGCTGACCGACCACGGCTGCTTCTTAAACCGCGTCATTCGCAGCCAGATCGAAATGCCTATCGACGATAACGTGGTGCTCAACAAGGGCGATGTGCTGCAGGTCAGCGGCGACGCGCGTCGCGTTAAAACCGTCGCCGATCGTATCGGCTTCATCTCCATTCACAGCCAGGTGACCGACCTGCTCGCCTTCTGCGCCTTCTTTATCGTTGGCCTGATGATCGGCATGATCACCTTCCAGTTCAGTTCGTTCAGCTTCGGCATCGGTAACGCCGCCGGTCTGCTGTTTGCCGGCATTATGCTCGGCTTCCTGCGCGCCAACCATCCGACGTTCGGCTACATCCCTCAGGGCGCGCTGAATATGGTGAAAGAGTTCGGCCTGATGGTATTTATGGCCGGCGTGGGGCTCAGCGCGGGCGCCGGGATTAACAACGGCCTCGGCGCCGTCGGCGGTCAGATGCTGGCGGCGGGCCTGATCGTCAGCCTGGTACCGGTGGTTATCTGCTTCCTGTTCGGCGCGTACATCCTGCGCATGAACCGCGCGATGCTCTTCGGCGCCATGATGGGCGCCCGTACCTGCGCGCCGGCGATGGAAATTATCAGCGATACTGCCCGCAGCAATATCCCGGCGCTGGGATACGCGGGGACCTACGCCATCGCTAACGTATTGTTAACCCTGGCAGGTACGCTGATTGTCATCATCTGGCCGGGACTACAGTGAATTTTTTAAGAAAAAAAACGCGCATACGCAGAACTTTTTTTGCTGGCATCAGTCATAAGTAGTGCCACTGCTTTTCTTTGATGTCCCCATTTTGTGGAGCCCATCAACCCCGCCACTTAGGTTCAAGGTTGATGGGTTTTTTGTTTTCTGCGCCCCGCTCACTCTCCCGCCAGCCTTCCCACCATCAGTCGAATTGCTTCTCTGGATAGCGGCGCTCTGTCGGTCACGAAGTGCAGCGTCATACCCTCGATAAAGGCGTCAAGCCCGCGGGCCGTTGCTGGTTCAAACCACTGTTCCAGAGTCTGCTGGCTGCGCAGCATCCAGTTTTGCATGACTGCTTTTAAATTCGGCTGGCTGCTGCAAAAAGCATACAGCTGATACATCAGCTCCATATTGCGTGCGGTGGTCACCTGGGCGCTGAATATCAGCTCGGCAATCGCGTCACAGGCCTCTTCGCGGCTATGCACATCGGCAAAAAACAGCTGATACTGCGCCGACATCTGGCCGGTAAACAGGCTGAACGCTTCTTCGACCAGCGCCTCGATACCGCTGAAATAGTAGGTCAGCGAGCCCAAAGGCACGCCCGCACAGGTGGCGATTTTCCGATGCGTGACCGCGTGGATGCCGTGTATCACGATCGTGTCCAGCGTCGCCTGCAAAATCCGCTCCCGACGCTGCGGGTCGTTTGGTCGACGGGCCATCAGTGTTCCTCTCTCATTTAAATAGGCGCTTAATCCCTTAGCGGATGCTGGGCGCATTCCTCAGGCTGAATCGAATCATAGAGGTCAATAAAAAAACATTCTTCAGCAAGCAGCCTGGATGTACAAATGTACACAACCTTGCTACTGTTGTCTGCATCTCTCCACTCTCGGGCATTTACGGATGACAGCGCAAACCTCCCGCAGAGCCCTTCAGCTAAGGCTGTGGGCGCTCTTCATGTTCTTTTTTATCCCTGGATTACTCATGGCCTCATGGGCGACCCGCACGCCGGCGATTCGCGATCTGCTCGCGCTCTCGACGGCGGAAATGGGGATTGTATTATTTGGACTATCAATAGGTTCGATGAGCGGTATCCTCTGCTCAGCGTGGCTGGTCAATCGATTCGGCACCCGAAAAGTGATTCGTACCACCATGTCCTGCGCGGTGGTCGGCATGCTGGTCCTCAGCGCCGCGCTATGGTTTACCTCGGCGGTGCTGTTTGCTGTTGGCTTAGCCATCTTCGGCGCCAGCTTTGGCTCAGCGGAAGTGGCGATTAACGTTGAAGGCGCCGCCGTTGAACGCGAAATGAATAAAACCGTGCTGCCGATGATGCATGGTTTCTACAGCTTCGGCACGCTCGTCGGCGCCGGAATAGGCATGGCGGTCACCGGCTTCGGCCTGCCCGCCGCGCCGCACATTCTGCTGGCGGCGCTGGTGGCTGTCGCCCCCATCGCTATCGCCATTCGCGCAATTCCGGAAGGTACCGGCAAGATTGCAGCGGAAGCGGCGCGCCATGAAGGCAAAGGCCTGCCGATATGGCGAGATGCTCAGTTGCTGCTGATTGGCGTCATCGTCCTGGCCATGGCCTTTGCCGAGGGTTCCGCCAACGACTGGCTGCCGCTTCTGATGGTGGACGGCCACGGCTTCAGTCCGACTTCCGGGTCGCTGATTTACGCGGGCTTCACCCTCGGTATGACCCTCGGCCGTTTTACCGGCGGTTGGTTTATTGACCGCTACAGCCGGGTGACGGTGGTTCGCGCCAGCGCGGTCATGGGCGCGCTGGGCATTGGCCTGATTATTTTTGTCGATAACCCGTGGGTCGCCGGCCTCTCCGTACTATTATGGGGCCTCGGCGCATCGCTCGGCTTCCCGCTGACCATTTCCGCCGCCAGCGACACTGGCCCGGATGCGCCGAAGCGCGTCAGCGTGGTGGCGATTACCGGCTACCTCGCCTTCCTCGTCGGGCCGCCGCTGCTGGGCTTCCTCGGCGAGCACTTCGGCCTGCGTAGCGCCATGATGGTAGTGCTGGCATTGGTGCTGGTCGCGGCCATCGTCGCCCGGGCGGTTGCGAAGCCACACTCTGAACCCGTGATGGAGAACAGTTAATGAGCATCAAATTGATTGCGGTAGACATGGATGGCACCTTTCTGAGCGATGCCAAAACCTATAACCGTCAGCGCTTCCTCGCCCAGTATCAGCGGATGCGCGAGCAGGGCATCCGCTTCGTCGTCGCCAGCGGCAACCAGTATTACCAGCTTATCTCCTTCTTCCCGGAGGTAGCGCACGAGATCGCCTTTGTCGCCGAAAACGGCGGCTGGGTGGTCAGCGCCGGAGAAGATGTATTTAACTGCCGGATACCGCAGGAACATTTCAATACCGTCATCGATCATCTCCAGACGCTGACCAACATTGAAATCATCGCCTGCGGTAAGCGCAGCGCTTATACCCTCAACCAGTATAATGATGAGCTGAAAGCGGTCGCGGCGAAGTACTATCATCGCCTCGAACTGGTCGACGACTTTAATCATATTGCTGATGATGCGATTCTGAAATTTGGCCTCAACGTCCCGGACCAGCTGATCCCTGAGATACAGCCGAAGCTACACGCCGCGCTTGGCGATATGGTAACCGCAGTCGCTACCGGCTACGGCAGCATTGACCTGATTATTCCTGGGGTACATAAGGCTAACGGCCTGCGCATCCTGCAGGAGCGCTGGGGGATCGAGAATCATGAAGTGGTCGCCTTTGGCGATAGCGGCAACGATATTGAAATGCTGCAGCATGCCGGATTCGGTTACGCGATGGCCAACGCCGCCGCGCCGGTGAAGGCCGTTGCTGGCTATCGTGCGCCGCACAATAACGAAGAGGGCGTACTGCATATCATTGATAAAGTGCTTAATCGCGAAGCGCCGTTCGTCTGAGACAGCGCCTGCTGCGGCGCGTAACGTCGCAGCAGGTCATTGGAGAGTTACTGCGGTTCGAGGGAGCGGCCTACGCGTTTGTCCTTCAGGAAGTAGACCGTCATCGCCAGCCAGAGCACCCCGCTAAGCAAATTCAGCAAACTGAAGAGTCCGCTGCCGCCAGACTCATAGGCGTGCTTGCTCACTTCAATACCCACGGTAAAGATCAGCATTTGCAGCATCCCCATCGCCGCCGATACCGTCCCCTTGCTCATTTCGCTGGCAAACAGCGTCAGGCGCACCAGCCCGGCGTTAGCAAGCCCAATGCCGAAGGCGTAAACGCTCAGCCCGGCGGTCATCCACAAATAAGCGTGCGTCGAGGCGACCGTAGCGACGGCGGAGATCAGCAGGCCAAGCATAATTGGCCAGCCGCCGAGGATAATCAACGAACGCACCGTTTTGCGGGAAGTCTGGCGCGCCAGCACCAGGTTACCGGCGATCAACGCGCCAAAGATTGGCACCTGCAGCAAGCCATATTCGTAGCTGGTCGCCTGCTCGCCGCTAATGATAATCACCGGCGACTGGGCTATCCACGCCAGCAGCGGCAGGCTGACAAAACCGGTGGCCAGCGCGCCGGCGACAAAGCGCAGGTTTTTCAGCACTTCACGATAATCACGCCCCAGCTCTTTGACCGATAGTTTCTCGCCCATGCGGGTGGCGGTTTCCGGCATCGCCCGCAGTAGCCCGAAGAAGGCGATAGCGGCCAGTACGGCAAACAGGACAAACATCATCTCCCACGGCAGGATATGTACCCAGGCCGCGCCCACCAGCGGCCCAAGCAGCGGCGCAATCAGCGCGACGTTGGCCATTAAGGCGGTAATCTTGATGCATACCGCCTCTTCAAAAGACTCCTGTATCGCCGCATAGCCAACCGCGCCAATAAAGCACAGGCTGATACCCTGCAAAAAGCGCAGCAGCGTGAACTGCTCAATAGTTTGCGCCAGCAGCGTCGCCAGGCAGGTCACGATAAACCACACCACCCCGGTCAGCATGACCGGACGGCGGCCGATGCGGTCCGAAAGCGGGCCCAGCAGCCACTGTAAAAACATACCGCCGGCGAGATAGGCGGTCATGGAGGTCGGAACCCATTCATTGCCAACGCCAAACTCTTCCACGACCGAGAGCATGCCCGGCTGGATCATATCATTGCCGATATAGGTGGCGAATTCGTATAACACCAGGCACAGCGGAAAGAGCAGCGCCTGACGTCCGAGGCGTTTGCCTGAAAGTGAAGAATTGTGCATGAAATCTCTTATTTAAATAAAACCGCGCAAAGTTTAATGAAAGTCGTGCCGGGGAGATAGCGAATTGTGAGCGATGACGAAAAATATCGCCATTCTGCAACCTCTTCGCCACCAGCGAATAAAAAATCCCGCTGTATGTATTTCGTTTATGTTTCAATTAGATTACACACTATATACTCCTTTATTCAGTCTGTTAACGAAGATACATGCAAGATTTCACTCATAACAAACTGATAATTAAGAAAATACTGCTTTACCTTAGCGCCACCGTTTCTTAGGGTGGGCGGCTTGTTGATAACGGATTAAAGAGCCCGGACGTATGCTGGAAAATATTAACTACTCGCTGTTTGCATTACTCAATGCCACTCCCTCGTCCCCGTGGTGGGCGATAGAGATCGCGACGTTTATCGCCAAAGACCTGATTATTATTGTGCCATTATTAGTATTAGCCTTATGGCTTTGGGGTCCAAACCAGCGTCAGCTAGTATTTAAGGTGATGATGGCATTAGCCATTAGTCTTACGCTGTCATGGATATTCGGCGCGCTTTTTCCGCACGAACGGCCGTTCGCCGCCGGTATGGGTTATAACTTCCTGCACCACTCGCCCAACAACTCCTTCCCGAGCAATCACGGCACCATCTGCTTTACCTTTGCGCTGGCCTTTATGTTCTGGCACCGCCTGTGGTCGGGAGTCCTGCTTTTCGCCGTTGCCTGCGCAATTGCCTGGTCCAGGGTCTATCTCGGCGTTCACTGGCCGATAGATATGCTGGGCGGACTTCTCACCGCGATGAGCGCCTGTCTAAGCGCCCAGCTTTTGTGGCAAAGCGGCGGAAAGGCCCTTTATCAGCATCTGCAGCGGCTGTACCGCCTGTTCTTTTCGCTACCGATTCGCAAAGGCTGGGTGCGCGAATAACCTGTTTCTCAGCCGCCGGTAAAATGCGGCAGAGCCCAACGCCTGCGCGTGACTAACCCTCTTTCGGCAGGTAAAATCGCCGCTGACGCCCTGTCGATGCAGGGCGCTTTAGCCTAGAGGGAATATGGAAACTCGTCGTGACGAACGCATCAGCCAGCTTATTCAGGCACTCAAGCGCAGTGATAAACTGCATCTAAAAGAAGCGGCCACCCTGCTTGGGGTGTCGGAGATGACTATTCGTCGCGACCTCAACGGCCACAGCGGCCCGGTCGTTTTGCTGGGCGGCTATATCGTTCTGGAGCCGCGCAGCGCGACGCACTATCTGCTAAGCGACCAGAAAACGCGCCTTGTTGATGAAAAACGCCGCGCCGCCCGCCATGCGGCAAAGCTGCTTGAGGCTCATCAGATGGCCTTTTTCGACTGCGGGACCACCACGCCGTGGATTATCGATGCCATCGACAACGCCCTGCCGTTTACCGGGGTCTGCTATTCGCTCAACACCTTCCTTTCCTTGCAGGAAAAGCCACAGTGCCGCGCGATTTTATGCGGCGGCGAGTTCCACGCCAGCAACGCCATTTTTAAACCGCTGAGCCTGCAGGATACGCTAAGCCATCTTTGCCCGGATATCGCGTTTTATTCCGCCGCGGGCGTCGATTGCGAGCAGGGAGCGACCTGCTTTAACCTCGAGGAGCTGCCGGTTAAACACTGGGCGATGAAAAGCGCGCGCTACCACGTGCTGGTCGTCGATCACAGTAAATTTGGCAAAGTTCGGCCGGCGCGGATGGGCGATTTATCGCAGTTTGACGTGATTGCCAGCGACGTGTGTCCGGATGACGAGCTGCTTACGCTGGCGAAAGAAAAACAAATTTCACTCCTTTACTAAAACCGCGCCCCGCAGGGCGCGGCCTGCATTTTACGAGAACCAGCCGCCGAACCAGCCGTGCAGTTTCATCAGCACGAAATCGATCATCCGGCTAAAGAACCCGCCTTCATTGACCGCTTCCATAACAATCAGCGGCCGCTGTTCAATGGTTTTATCATTCAGTTTAAAGTCGATGGTGCCGACAACCTGCCCTTTAGTCAGCGGAGCGGTCAGCTGCGTATCATTCAGGGTGTAGCTGGCCTTCAGGTTTTTCAACTGGCCTTTCGGCAGCGTGATGGAACCGGCCTCGCCCGCGCCAAGCTTCGCTTCACTGCTATCGCCAAACCAGACGCGCTGGGTAATGAAGGTGGCATCAGGTTTAATCGGCGTCACGGTTTCATAAAAGCGGAAGCCCCAGGTCAGCAATTTTTCAGATTCGTTAAATCGGATACGGTCAGTTTTGGTGCCGAGCACGACGGCAATCAGGCGCATGTCGTTTTGCGTTGCGGAAGAGACCAGATTGTAGCCCGCACCGGCGGTGGTTCCGGTTTTCACGCCGTCAGCGTTAAGGTTCGTGCTCCACAGCAGGCGGTTACGGTTCGGCTGACGAATTTTGTTGAAAGTGAACTCTTTTTCTTTGTGGATCGCATACTCTTCCGGCACATCATGGATCATCGCTTTGGTCAGCAGCGCCATATCGCGGGCGGTACTGAACTGACCCGGCGCATCAAGCCCGTGCACGGTCTTAAAGGTGGTATTGGTGAGGCCCATCTTCTGCGCATAGCCGTTCATCAGGCTGACAAACGCATCCTGGCTGCCCGCCACGTAGTCGGCGATCGCGATGCTGGCGTCGTTGCCGGACTGAATGATAACGCCCTTGTTAAGATCTTCCACCGACACCTGCATTCCAGGCTTGAGGAACATCACCGAGGAGCCGCGCAGCGCCGGGTTACCGGTGGCCCACGCATCGCGCCCGATGGTCACCATATCCGTAGACTTAATCTTACCCGCCTTTAGCGCCTGGCCGACAACGTAGCTGGTCATGATCTTGGTCAGGCTTGCCGGATCGAGTTTTTCATCGGCATTGCCTTCGCTGAGTACTTTGCCGCTGGCATAGTCCATCAGGATCCAGGCGCGCGCGTCAATGGATGGCGCATCGGGGAGTTGTTCCGCAGCCTGCACCGCAGGCGCGACGAGAAATAAAAGCGCGCAGCCTGCCGCGAGGCCGCGAAGGGAAAAAGCATCATGCGTCATAAGAGCCACCCAAGTATCCTTTCCAAACAAAAATATGCCGCCACACTCGTTCCGCGCCGCAGCAGCCGGTGAGTAAAGCGTACAAATGACCTTAAAGAAACAGCGAGTTGGTAAAGTTTTTAAAGTTTACGCAATAACCTCGCGCGGCGCTGCAAACAGCGCAATTTTTTTGATCGCGGTTGCCTAAATATTAACTTTATTATGGCATGCAAAAAATTAGTTTAGCAAATTCAATGATCTGCAATATTTTCAACGATATAGCTCGGTTGACTTCGGGACAAATGCGGACAAATGCGGACATTTGATTGCCCCAAACCGTGCCCCAAACGCCATTTTGCCCCAAAATCTGCCCCATTTTTACCCCCTTCAAACAGGGCTATCATCCTACCTCATATCGTTGATCACGTGCGTTGCAACTTCGAGCACTTCAACCTCATCCATGGCATCTCCTTCAATCGATTCTCCTTCGACAGTGATGAACGATCTACCCATTAGCTTTGCAAACTGAAGTTCGCCAGCAGAACGTATGAGCAGAATACTCCCCTGCTTCACTTTCATGGACAAATCAAGAACAACATACCCACGGTCAGTTGCGATAACTCGTGAGTTTACTGTGATGTTGCACAGAGAATTCACAGTCAAAGCAGTTTCAATGTAATCCGCAGCCGGTGACGGGAATCCCACGATTACAGCCCTCCGTTCGGGTTATAGAGCTGGAAAGTTCGCTCGTCCCCCTCTTTCGTTGAGACATCCCGGAACGTCGTCACATAATGCTCTATCCACTGGTTTGCCTGACGCGGAGACCATATCCAGTTAACCTTTGTAAGTTCCAAGATAAACCTGGATGTTGTCACTGTACGGCGGCCATTTGATTCAATGACAATTGCCTGACGCCAGGCCATTTCGATATCTGAGTTTCGCGGCATAATTTCACCTCACATAAACACTGTTTATATATACAGTAGATTTAACCCGGTCACATATCAATATAGGTTCAGGCTATCAATTCGCGTCATTGACGTAACGCATTGATGTAATAAGTAAGGTAAGTCTTAAAGTGTTTTCAGTGCTTAACTGTTTGATGATTTTGCGAACAGTGCGACGATAAAATTTTGCAGCTATGGCACCGCCTCCATAGCAAATTGCTCATCTGCGGGCTCTTGCGTACGGTTACCAGGTAGGGCACAGAAGTGCCTGGTAGCAATACTTAATTGTTTTGTAAAGCTCAGCAACTATTTTTATGTCGTGGTGTCTAATATGTAATCAATAAAAACACAGGCTCTTAAATGACTACTTTACTTGTTGCCGCAACGCTCTTTACTGTCTCAGGACTCATGATGTTTGGGCTTTTACAACTGTGGGAAGGCATATCGAATAATCACGAAAAGTTTTGATAGCCATTAGGCTTAAGCTCATCCTGATACTGGCAATTATTTACAGATCGTCTTCCCCCTACGTCGATCATGTCTTGAGCCTTCCTCCTGAACTTGAAGTTTTTTCTCCAGAGCTTCAACTTGCTGAACTAGCACTTTTACCGCCGCCAGTGTATCCATCAGGATCACGTTGTTATCGAGTTGCAGGCGATCATCGTCAACTCTCTCGCCGTTTAGCATATACGATGTATTAATCTGCTTAACATACTGAGGATCGACCTGCTGCGCCTGCTGAGCGATTATTCCCCTACGCGTCCTGTTCTGCTCGTCGTCGTTGTAGACGAACGTCACCAGCTCAAGCTGACGAATGCGATCGACTGATAAATGGCCGTTAGTCGGTTCAATGCTGTGTTTCAGGCGCGCGTCAGAGGTGCCCAGGAACGATACACTGCCGCGCTGGCTGCCGTAGATATTCCCGTCTGCGAGAAATTGCCAATACTGAACTGGCTGGGAGAATCCCCCAACCGACAGGATCAGCCTATGGTTTGTCCCCACCTGCTCTTCAAACCACATCGCCGCCTGTCCGCCATCAACGTTGCTATCACTACCGCGCGTATTAAATCTTGACGTGAAACGTGGCGCTTGTAACACGGTGCCATTTGCTATGTTTCCAGGGTCAGTGTTTAATTTGGCAATGAAGGCTTGCCCGTAAAGATCCCCATATTGTGTAGCGACGCCGTAGATCCCCAGGCCACCACGAACACGCCACCCTGGTGTGACAGACAACGCGCCGTTTTCGGCGATAATCCGGTGCGTATAGTCCGTCGTGGTGTTCTGGTAATGGAAATCGATGTAAGGACTCGCCTCCGTTAGCTCAATATGTCCGCCAGCTAATTGCTTTCCGGTCAGGTTTCCGTTAACAGTAAATGACCCGGAAACCGAAAGATTGCCGCTTACAGTCAGGTTACTCTTGAACGTTGAAGCGACATTCCACGTTTGCGCCTGCGTCCAAGTATTTGCGGCCGTCACCTTCGCCTGGTTTTTATTGGCTGCGGTGATTGATGAGTCGATAGCTGTCTGTCGCGTAGCGTATTCGCTTTGGAACTGCGCCCACGCTTTCACAGTCCCGGTCGTGCCATCCGGTTTAGTTACCGTCACGTTACCGGAGCCGAATAAAAATTGCTGCTGATTGGCCAGATCCACGTAGGTACGCTCAAAGCACTTTTGAATACTGGCCGCCAGCTCATCACTGATATTTGCCATAGTTACTCGCCCCCGAAGGGGCGCTCCTTTAAGGTGCGGAAATAATCTGATTGCCCATGCGGAAAATGGTAAAAATTAACTTTTCGCGCTGGCTTGTCCTGGCTGCCGAGGATGGGTCAAACACCGTGCCGTTCCATACCTGTGCCAATGGGGTATATGTCCTATAGCTGAACCCACGCCCATTCTTACAGTTGATCCATACACGGTTACGCTGACCTTTACCTGCGGCGTAGATTTTCAACCCCTTCAGCGGAATTGCACGTGACCCACCATCGTTCCCGGCGTCCCATGAATAGTGAATGTAATCTTCACGGCCAGGGGTACTCACGACAATGTCACCATAGGACCTGAACGATGATGACATCTGACAGATCAGGTTGGTGTCCAGGAAACGGTCGAAGGTCTCCCCGCTGATGTAAAACAGGTCATACTGTCCGGAACCCAACATATCTTTCTCAACGAATGGCAATGTTGCTACCTCGCCAATCATCACATCGCCTTCAATTTTGTTGGCGTAAACGGTGCCGTTAAAATAGCCGTCAGTCGCACGCACGGTACCCGTAAAGCTCCCGCTGGATGCTTCGACATGTCCGCGTATGGTCACGTTATTAAACACAGCTGATCCGGCCTTGTTGATCGCCCACCCGACTGTGTCGCCGTTCCAGTTTGTCGACTGGATATTATTGCTAATCTGCGCAAAGTCGATGACAAGATTTCGGGCCATCGCCTGCTGCATATATGCGCCGTTACCGTCGACACCGAAGACCAGATTGCTTTTATCACCGTTGGGCACATAAACACCGAACTGGTCAGCCTGCACCAGGAACTGTGATTGCCCGCTGCCGTTAATCCCCAGCTGAATCCCCGCAACGTAGTTCTTGCCGCCGGAAGATGTGTTGACCTTCACACCCCATTGCGCACCCAGTTTTCCGTTCAAATCCGCCACGGTTGATGCCGCCTGCTGAACGGTCGCTGACATATCCCCGACCTGAGAGGTCAGCGTGGTGATCTGCTCAGTGGTTGATTTTTCCAGGTCGGCAACGGTTTTGCTCGTTGTGGTAATTGCGGCGCTGTTGTCGCCAATCATGCTGCGCATCTGATTGAAACCAGTTGTCATTGCCAGCCCGTTGGCTGCGATAGTTTCATCCTGCCGGGTTATTCGTGATTCAGCGTCACCTACACGTGAGACCAGGCTTGTGATTTGCCCTGCCTGTGCTTTGATATCCTTGCCCTGCTGCGTCACGGTGGCAGAGAGCGCTGTCGTCGCATCGGCAGCGGCTTTTGCGTCCGCTTTCGCATCCTGCGCGTCGGTCACGTCGACGATTGACAGGTTATCGATAAACAACGAATAGCCGATACCGCCGGACGTACCACGGCACGAGACCCATAAGACGCCTACCGCGTGCGTATCATTGATTGTGGCAACGCCGGTTACCTGCACCCATTGATCACGTTTGCCGCCTAGCGACCCGGATGCATCGGAGACTACGATCCCGGCAGGCCACGAGTTCGGCGTGCCACCCTCCCCGCGCGTCATCATACCGATAGCCGTAGACCATCCCGAGGTGGGTTTTTCCGTGCTTTGCATCATCACCCAGGCGGAGAAACGGTATTTACCTCCCGCCCTGATCGCCATCCATGTTCCTGTTGTCTTATCGCTGTTCCCTGTCTCGCCGCTGTTACGTGTCACCTTACCGGACTTGCTGCCGTCACGTTTGGCCTGAGTCGTGGCGATGAACTGTGCGCCCGCCACCCTGTAGTTGTCCGCATACGACTCAAACGATCCGTCAATGAATGGGTTCGTCATCTTAGAGGATACGGTAGACAGGTCGGCTTTAACCTGCGTCACTGCGTCCGCCTGGGCCTTAATTTGATCTCCCTGGCTCTTAACAGTGGTCTGTATGGTAGACAGTCCTGCTGCGTTTGCGGCGATGTCCACGGCATCGGTGACGTCCATCAGATAGAGATCATCAACATAGAGGTTACCTTTGGACAGTAACGCCATGAAGCTGACCTGGGCGAACGTGGTGGCCGTCGCTTTCCAGGTCTTACTAATCTCTGTCCACTGCGATCCGGTCTGGTAGTTTTTCGGGTCAAACTGGACTTCAATAACCGGGTTGGTCTGGCCGGTGATACCCATGCGTATTTTGTTATTGCCCTGCGCCGTCGATGGCATCCCGGCATTGCCATCGGCACGAATCCACCCGCCCAGCTTATACGTGCGGCCTTTCTGGATCGGGATGTCATACTTCTGCGCAATGGTGTCCTGCGCGGAGTTGTGTGCGGACAGCTTCAGAATACGACCGCCTGAGTGCGGCGACTGCGCGTCGATAACAGTGGCAACGGTGGTTGAGCCTTGCGTCCAGGAGTCCAGGCCTCGCTCGAAGCCACCATTCGCGACAAGATTACCGGCCATCTTATTATCGATGTCCGCCAGCGCAGCCGTGAGGTTAGAGGATACTGCGGTGGTAGCTGCTGCGTTCGCGATGATGTCCTGCTCTGTCTTCGTCACACGCTGCGTAAGCTGCTGCGTCGCGCTGGTGTTGGCCGCGATTAGGATGGCATCGGTGATGTCGTAGATCGCCACGTAATCGATATCCACCTCGGCGGCGTCCGGGAAGCAGTAGATCCCGAAGGTGACCGCCACGGTGCCGTCCGGGCAAGCGTTGAAGTCGTATGTCTTGACGTCGAACGCCGTGGCAAACTGTAGCGTCTGCTGCTCGTAGCCGCTGGTGCCATCCGGGCGGTGCGCCCAGCGTCTGACCATCAGGTTACCTGCCCCGGAAACTTTCTTCGCTTTGACAACAATGCGGTATTTCTTATTCCCGCCATCCACCTGAAATTTGTGCTGCCCATTTGGGAAGATCCCGGAGTAGTTACCGGAAGCCCACTTTATGCGGACGCCCGCTTTACCCTCTCCATAATCACCGAATTTAATCTGCCCGCCTTCCTGAGTGGTCCACGCGACAGACCCCTGGCGAAAATCGTAGTTTGGGACGAGATTAGCGCCAGCGTCGCGTAGAGACTCGACCCATCCCGCGACGCTGGTTAGCGCCTGGCTGGTCGTGTCGATGTCTTTGCCCTGCTGCGTTGTGGTCTGCTCAAGCTTCGTGATTGCCTGACTGTTCGCCGTATTCCCTTTTTCGACGTTAGTCACGCGGCCGGTGACGGCGGTAATTGCGTCGCTGTTCGCCTTGATATTTTTGCCTTGTTGCTCGACGGTACCGGACTGGCTCGACACACTACCGGCAGCGGCATCTGCAGCGGCTTTGGCTTCTTGAGCGGCCGTGACTTCCCGCAGATGCCAGTCGGTAGCGTACCAGACAGACTTAAACGGGCTGCTTTGGTTAATCTGCAGGAACGGGCGCAGATATCCATAAGTCCAGCTGGCCGGGACCGTCCAGCGCCAGACAACCTGTCTCCAGGTCTGTGTCGGGGCCACGTTGCCGTTTGAATTGCGCGCCGTACCGCCGCCTGTGGGCGTCGTTGTGCTGGCGATATACAGGTTAAACGGCGCCGTCGCGTCTGCGCGCGCTGCAACCCATACCGACATCTCAAAGACCTGGCCCGGTTTAACGGGGATCGCCGCGAGGTTGGCGAAGTGGTCACGGCGATCCAGACGGACGACATAGCGGTTAGGGCATCCCGCCGGGATGTCCGCATCATAAGGGATTGAGTCGTCGGTCGCGTCGTCGACGGTATCGCGACGCGTAAAGCCGAAGCTGCTATAGGCCGGGTCAAAGGTCGGATTCGGGATGTAGTCCCCACCGGACGCCGTTGCAGCGTTCAGGCTGGCGTTGATGCCAGTGATCTGCTGGCCTGTCGTGGTCAGCTTGCCCTCGGCGGTCGACACGCGGGTGGTTAGCTGATTCAGTGCCTCAATGGTAGCCGCCTTAGCCACTTCACCTTCTACTGTGCTCACGCGGCCTTTCAGCGATGTGACGGCGTCGCTGGTCGTCTTAAGGTCTTCGCCCTGTTGCGTAACGGTCTGTGACAGCGCGGTGACCGTGGATCCATCCGCTTTCGTGGCGATAGTTTTGCCGAGGTCGGTTTTTACGTTGTCGATCTTGCCGTCCAGGCTGGTGATCTGTCTTGACTGCGTAGACAGAGACCCTTCGGCAGCAGTAACACGCTGGGTCAGACCAGTGATAGCCTGGCCCTGCGCGGTGTTTTTGTCATCCGCGTCTTTCTTGTTCGCATTGACGGTGTTAGACAAGTTAGTGGTTCGCTCGGCCTGCGCGGTAATATCTTTGCCCTGCTGCGTTACCGTGGCCTTCAGCGCGTCAACGGCTGCCGTGGTCGCCTTCTTCGCGACTTCTGCGTTAGTCGAATCGATACGCCCGCCCAGGCTGGTGATTTGCCCGGCTTGTGTGGTGATATCCTTCTCCGTCTTCGTTACGCGGGATGATAGATCCGTAACGGCTTGCGCCGACGCCATCCCGGCGATCCCGTTAGATGCTGACAGCATGAAGTTGCGGAAATAGAAGCGGGCCGCCGCCGGAGTCCAGCCGCCGCACGCCAGGCGCAGATAGACCCACTGTCCGGGGAAATCATTCGGGATCTTCAGAGTGATAGTTTTCGTCTGCCAGCCGGTGGTAAGGCCGGAATTCCAGTCGAATTTATTCACTAACCACGTGGTCGGGTCGCTCCACGTTTTAATCAGGCCAATATTAAACATCTGCGTGCCGGTGCTGATCGTGGCATCTGACACTTTGACATCAAAGGATAGGGTAAGCGTCTGCCCGGCTTCTACGGGTACTTTCGTACCGTTCGCTACGCGGCACGCCGGTTTATCGGTGGTCAGCGCCTTCTGCGTAGCGTCGAATACCGGCGCGCCGTCGCCTGAGCCGGATAACGTCCACGATGAGATACTGGCGGTCGCGTCACCGTTCAGTAGCAAGTTGCCGGTGTTCAGGCGGTTGATAAGGTTCGTCGTCTGGTTTGACGTCGTTTCTAACTTACCTTCGGCAGCGGTTACCCTGGTGGTTAGCCCGGTCATGGCTTCAGCGGTGGCGTTGTCCTGCGGCGCTTCGCTCCACTCGGTGGCGACGTTACCCACTTCGAATTTAGGCGAGTTGATGAACAGCGTACGCGCGACATTAGCCGGTTGCAGACGTCCCAACAGCAAACGTTTTGTGCCGGTTCCGGCGGTCTGTTTCCATTTGACCCAATAGCGCTGCCATCCGGTGGTAATATCGAAAGTCACACCACCATCACCGGCAGATCCTTTCTTGCCCTGGCTGGTTTCCCATGATCCGGTGGTATTCGGGTTGTAGAAATAGGCGTTAAATGTCAGCGCAACGGACCCTTTCGCATAGAACGAATAGACGTACTCGGTACCGTCAACCGGTGCGGCAAGTGTGACCTCTGTCTGATTGTACGCGGTGCCGTTCGCCGCGACCGAGATAGCCAGGCTGGCATTGCCTTTGAACCGCTCTGATTTGCTGGCGTTGCCGTAGCCGATCAACTCGCCCGAATTCGGCAGCAGGTTGGCCCCGCCCACGCGCATGTTGTCCAGCCTCGAGTTAAGACCGGTAATGCTCTGACCCTGGGATGCGATCGTGCCGTCCTGCGCGGTATTCTTCGCTTCGATGTTCTGAATCGCGGTCGTATGCCCGGCGATAACACCGTTAGCGGCGGCGAGATCAGCGGCTACCTGGTCCGTTTTGCTCGCGGTGGCTTCGAGATCGCTGGCGATAGTGTCCATGCGAGACGAGGCCGCTGCCGTTGATTTATCGTAGTCCACGCGCAACGTGTCCACGCGGGAGCCGATCGCCTTCTCCGCTGTTACGCGAATTTTGCGCTCTTCGTAAATCAGGCCACTGGTCAGCAAGTCCGGGTTGGTGCCAGTCTGCGTGCCGCGAAGCTGGACCGCTAATTGATTGCGGGTGGTAGCCTCGGCGCTATCGGCATCGGTCATTGCCTGGCGTAGTTCCTGAATCTGAGCCTGTGACGCCCCCGGAGTCGGGCGGCCCACAGCGAACCAGTCGACCTCAAAGTGGTTAGCCGTGGACAGACCCGCCGTATTGAAGTCCAGGCGTACACGACGGATGTCTGCCGATCCGGCCCAGGGGATGTCCGCGATAGACACCACGGCGATCCCTGTGGCCGGGTCGAATTGTGGTTCTGGTACGGTGATTCGGCGAGCGTCGACCCATCCTTGTTCAGTCTGGCCGGTCCACCACAGGCGAAGATTCCACGACGGCGAGCCGATTTTGCGGACGCGAAAGCGAATGTATTTATACGCTGTGGCGTCGATTTTGGTGGCGTTCGGGCTGCGCATTGTGCCGGTTGACCCTGCCGGAATCAGCCAGCCATCAGAGGTAATCGGCAGCGGTAATTTCCAGCTATCATCCTCGGCCCATCCTTCGGAGTCTTTATCGAAGTAAGAGATCGAGGTGAAGTCGAATTGTTCTCCAGATCCCGCGCTGAGAGACGCGATTTGCAACGCCAGTGAATCGTTGACGTTCTGAATCGTGGTATTTACCGTCTGGATCTGCGCGTCGACGGCGTTCTTCTGTGCCAGAAGGTCATCGGCGGCTTTCTTAGCCACGGCAGCGTCATCTGTTTCGGCCTTCGCTACTGCATCGGCGACTTTCTTCGCAGCGTCGGAGGCGGTCGCGGCGTCGCCTGCTGCGCGGTCTTTGACTTCCTGCGCCAGTCCTGCAGCAGTAGTGTTGCCCTTTGAGATTGCTGCCGTTAAGTCTTTGCCCTGCTGCGTGACAATAGCACCCTGCGCGGCAACGTCCTTCGCTGCCTGGTCAGCGGTGACCTGGGCGGCGTCCGCAGCCTGCTGCGCAGCATCGGCGGCAGCGCTATTGTCCTGAATACCTTTATTCAGTTCATCGTAAGTATCCGAGCCTTTAAGCGCATCGTCGAGCTGCTGGTAATAGTCATCAACGTTATCACTGGACATCCCCTCAACCCATCCGGTCCACGGCGAGACATTTCCCAGGCGGTCGACAATACGCGCGCGATACCAGAAATGCGTGGCAATCTGCAGGCCCATCTGCTGATACTGCTTGCCTGGATACGCTAAATCGGTCAGCGGCATCGCACCGTTCCCGCTCTTGTCCGGGCTGTACTGCAGCTCTGTGCGCTGGGTATCTTCTGAACCTTCCGGGAACTCCCAGCGAATCTCGATACCTGCGGTCAGTGAAACGGTCGTCAACGACAGCGGCGGCTGCGGCTCACCGACTTTCCCGGTCAGGGTCTTTTCTTCCGAGTACGCCCAGCTACTGGAAATTTCCGCCGCGTTGATTGCACGGACGCGTACCAGATAACGGCCGGCATAAATGCCGCTGACCTCAAATGACGTGGTCGAGCTGCGCGGCACGTTAATCCAGTTACCATCATTGCGGCGCCACTGTGCCTCATAGGCGATAGCATTTTGCACCGCGTCCCAATTGGCCTGCAGGGTTTCGACGCTGATCCCCTGATTCACCACGGAGAATGACGTCAGGAGGATGCCATCTGGCGGAGCCTGATTGCCTGGCGGGATAACACTAATCGGGCGCTGGTCGATGATTGCGCCGGTATCGATACGCGTAAATTTATCCGGGTCGTGAGCCACGCCGGTAATGGTGAGCGTGCCGTTATTGTTGTCCTTTACACCGATAACGCGGTACTGCTGCGGCACCAGGTCGGTATATTCCACGATCCAGACGCACTCCGCCTCTGGTGTCTCGCTGTATCCCGTTGTGACCGTTACCTGCCGGCGGCCATTCACCGACTGGATGGTCCTGGCCTGCGAGATACCCGATGGCAGATTCAGATGCAGGCGGTCGCCCTCTTTTGCATCGATATCACGGTCGAGCGTGATGACGCGTCCATTCACCGCGCTGATACGACCACCATTAACTCGCCCGGCCAGCCGTTCGTCGCCCAGCCCAATGATGTAGCCCGGCTGCGGGATCCTGCCGTCAAGACCAACATCAATCTCGACCATGCGGTCCTTGTTATTAGTTAGGATCCCCCATAACCCTTTACGATGGGCTTCACTCTGCCGCGTACACCCAATGGCCGTGACTTCCAGTTGGTTAAAACTGTATCGGGAAACCAGTTCCGGGATAAATGCGGGCTCCATCGCATCGGCATAGGCGTTATCCGGATCAGACCATGAGATCAGCGCATTGGTGTATCGGGCCTTACTGGTGCTGCTGGAATAACGAGGGCTACCGATAATATTCGCGCGCGTATAGTTGAAATCAACATCACGCGGCATATCGGCCTGCACGATAATCTGTTCGCCACTCCAGCAGGTCATCCCCCGGAAAATAGCAGCGAAATCACGCAATACGGTGTAGGCGTCGTTGCGCTCCTGAACATAAACATTACAGAGATGGCGAGGTTCCATGCCATCGCCACCCCTGCCATCGGGTATCAGTTGATCGCAATACTGCGCAATCGGGTAAAGCGCCCATTTGGAGATATTCGCACTGGTTAGACGATCGCCAAGACCGAAACGATCAGAGACAACGATGTCGTAATAAATCCATGCCGGGTTGTCAGTCCATGCCCATTTGAAGCCCCCTGTCCATGTGCCGGTATATTCACGCGTTTCCGGGTTATAGTTGTCCGGGACGCGGACAATACGCCCGCGCGGCTCGCAGGAGATTTGCGGGATAGAACCATTGAACTGGCTGGAGTCGAATTCGATATAAAGCAGCGCTGTATGTGGGTAACGCAGCTTCGCGTCAATAACTTCGGTATAGCTCTGCAGCGTCATGACGTCGCCGATTTTGACGCTGTTTGCGTCCGGCGATACCTTGCGAAGACGCAGCGTCCAGGTGCTACCTGCCTGCGGTAAATCGATGCGGTGGCTACGTTCATACCCGGAAGTTGTTTTTCCTGAGACGGCGGTCTCCAGTACGGTCTGCCAGGCGCCGCCGTCGGTCTGCAGGTCAATCGCATACTTGACGGTATTCCCCACTACATCGCCGTCGTCTTCCTGCTTCATCAGGGAGGGCCATTTCAGGCGGACACGAACGGCAGAAAGCTGGGTATTGGTAAATGTGTGGGTCCAGGCGGTCTCACTGGAAACTTCCGTCCCTACCGAAATTTCATTTTCAGTACCTGGAATACCCTGAATATAACTTTGTGCCTGCGTCCCAGGTCGGAATTCCCAGGCCACACCACTGAAGTTTTGCGAACCATCGGCATTCTCAAGAGGGGTACCGTCGAGATAAATATCTTTCCCGGTTAAACCACCAGCAAACTCCCCCTCACCCAATGCGATAAGAATTTTGGCTTTTGCTACAGACTGTAAATCGTCCGGCTGTTCCGTGGGCGTACGCTGTTTAGAGCTGCCACCCTTACGCCCTTTAATGATGTTATTTGCCATATTACGCCCATAAAAAAAGCCACCGCACGGTGGCCTGAATGGATGGTATTACTTATTAAAAATATTTATTGCTGGTCTTCGACATAAATACCGGCGGAAATAATCGCGCCGCCAATTCGTCGTTTGCCGTAAAGAAGGCCAACCGGATAGCCCTGCGAGGCGGTATTGGTTACGCCGCCAAAGGCATAGCTGGCTTTATTGTCGGAGGATTCTTTACGGGCAAGGCCACCGGGCTGAGGAGAGAGCATCTGGATCACGCCTCCAAGCATCATTGATGCGCCCATACTATAAAGATATGGTGCGGCCGCAGCAGCGGGAGTGAATGTGGAAATGAACCCCGCGACCACAAGCACTGCCCCGAGAATTGTTTGTAAGATGCCAGCCTTTTTACTACCAATGACTACAGGGACGATGCGGATAACCTCTCCACTTACAGGGAATCCTAAATCATCCTCACTAATATTTTTCTTCCCTTTGAATACAGCAAAGGTTAATCCTTTTTCTTTGCTGTTATTCATGAATTTTTCAAATCCCGGAATTGTTGCGGATAATGCTGCTCCAGCCTCATGAACAGTCGAAATCAATCGATGATGAACATTCCCAAAGGTTTTACCAAGGACTCCAGAAAGTTCGATTTTTGTCATTATTTCCTGCATAACAACTCCAGTTAGTGAAAAAAGTTTAATTAATGGTTGTCGGCCTTATATCCACATTTGCATTAGAATCCGTAAATATTCTTACTACTTTCCTCTCCCCAGCTTTCACAATGAATATTCGCTCTTGCCGCTCAGGGCTCAAACTACATAATCCTTTCCCTGTCAGATTAGCACCAACAGCCCACTCCCCTTCAGATATATAAAATGTAGCCTTTTCTTTAGGGTTCAGTTTTGCCACTTGCTCCCCATTTAAATAAACCGCTGCATAGCATCCGGACCCAACTATTCCCGCATCGCGAATGATAGTCAGAGCTGTATTATTACCAGCATTTATTTGATATTTAAAAACCCTTTCCTTTGGGGCAGAAATCGCTTTACTTGGAGGTACTACAGTACTTGCACACCCAGTTATAGATAAAATCATTAATGCCAACGCTATTTTTTTCATCTCGGTGTCCCTTCTGTCTTTAGTTAAAATTCCATAAAAGATTAACACAGAGAATGATATCGGACGATTTTCATCGTCCTGTCTAACCAGTATCCACCATACGGCACGCGCTGACTTAGATGACCATAAAGGTGGTGTAGCAGCATGTTACCCTCCAGCAGAATCCCGGCATGGTTCCACTTGTTCGACTGCACCTGCATGATAACCATATCACCCGGCTGCGGCGGGCCATCAAATTCACGGAAACCACATTCATACCAGCAATCGTGATAAAAATTTTCGGGATAGTCGTTTTCCCACCAGGGGTAATCAACGCGGTAATCGTGCAGCTCGATACCGTGGGTCTGCCGGAAATAGCTCATCACCAGTCCCCAGCAATCATAGTGGCCAAGAACGAACGGACGCTCGAGGAGGGGCAACTCGCCTCGTGGGTGTATGGTCCGAAGATCACCTTCTGGCCAGCTGAAAATATACCAGGGGAGCAGCGTAGCATCACACTGCGCCTTATCCAGTTCGCTGGGTTGCGTAGTCGCATCCGGATGGCTGTGAACAATGCCGATAATCGTTCCCCAATCCTCGACTTCTGCGTAATCCTCTGGCGCCAGAATAAAATTATCATTCGACTCGCTGGCCAGGTTACGGCAGGGGAAATAGCGCTCCACTCGTCCCCTTTGAGCAATCAAGCCGCACGCTTCACGCGGGTAATCAGCTGCAGCATGAACCTGTATAGCCTCAATCGTTTTCTGGCGCATATCAGCTCCTTATCAGCGACGTGCCAGGGAACCCGCCAAACGGCAGTTCGTTATGCTCGCCAAAACGCAGTTTGCAGGCAGTGAGTGTTCCGTTGCAGACGTCCTTCGATGGGTCATCAACCGGCTTGTTATTCTTGTCGAAATACTTTGTCCCGGCATAATCGCAACCATCGCCACTACGGTATTTATTGCGAATACACCAGGTACAAACAGAATGATACTGACGGGTTGGGATCAGCTTCCCCTGCAGCCCCATCGGGCTATCTAGCGCGAACTCTACCGTTTCATCGGTTTCAAGACTTTTGGTATCGATAAAATAGAGGTGCCGTTTCTCCTGCGTTGGATCCGCGGTGGCATTACCCTCAGGGAAATTTCGCGCATCAAGATACTGCTTTTGTGTCTCATGGATAATGACCCGAGCCATCGCCAGATCGTCGTAATGCAAACACAACGCGGAAATCGAACTATCAATGTTGCCCACCCTCAGTGTCGGCTGCGCGTCGCTTCCTGAAGTCGAGGATTCGATCCCCTCTAATTCACACGGCCACGCTTTATATTCGGTTCCCTGCCACCAGATACTTTTAGCTGGCAATTTCGATTCATCGCCACCAGCGGCTAAAATTTCCGCTTCAGTATGGGGAATGTTATACCCGTGGAAATATAAAATATCCCCCATATTAAAAGCACTACCATCAATTTCAAAAAGCCGGATTTCATCTCCCGGCTCCAGTTTCTGATAATCAGCGTGAAGACTCATGGTACGAATGCCTGTTCAAATGT
>PPYF01411408.1_pt1 | contig 23552 bp, 19 predicted proteins | sample 1559871 | NCBI WGS metagenome assembly PPYF01 (sample SAMN08240021, study PRJNA423297) | Human gut metagenome, whole genome shotgun sequencing project. | reverse complement strand
ATGTTAATATTACAATCATATGTCACAATCCATTTTTTACCAGACATATATTTTTCAATCGTTTTGACTAAACTCTCATGGTCTTTAGGTTTATAAAAGTTTGTATAGAGACCTGGACCTTTTTCGTAATATGGTGGATCAAAAAATGTGAAAGATTTTTTTGTTCTGGATATTGATTTTTTAATAAATTCTTTAGCATCCAAATTATAAATTTTAATACTTTTTTTGTGTTTAGCTATCTCTTTAATACGTTCTACAACACTATCCTTATTAAATCTACAGTCCATTTTATAATTTCCAGACTGACTTTTTCCTCCAATAACACCACCTTTGATAATCCCAGAGTGATTAACTCTATTTAAAAATAATGTTGAAAAACCCAATTCTAATAAATCTTCTGTTTCTTCTTTTATTTTTTGTATCTCTTTCTGCCTATACCATTCTTCAATACAAATATCTACAGATTGTATCTTAGTAATGAGCTCATCAGTATGATACAACACAGAATACCAAAAAGCATAAATTGACTTATCGAAATCATTTATCATAATTTTTTCGACATCTCTATTTAAAAGCAATTTCACTGCAACACCTGCTCCACCTGCATAGGGTTCAATATAGGTTGTACACTGATTAAGCTTTACTAATTCTTTTATGTAACTATAAACTTTAGATTTCCCACCTGGATATCGTAAAGGAGTGACAACTGCCATAAATATCTCACTTTCAGTTATTATAAAGTATCAGATTTTAATTTACTATATAACATTTTCATTTTATCATGAATTTTTTCATAAGTATACTCAAGACTAAAGTCATCATTCTCTCTCTTAGATAAGTAATTTATTATCTGACTTTTTTGAACGAATTCCTTAAGATTATTAACTAATTCTCCACATTTTTTTATATCATCATTTTTCGTACTAGAAGTTACTGTCAATTTAGTCAACTGTTCTTGCAGCCAACTAACACTATATAGTTTTGCTTCGGGATTATTATCTAAACCATCCCAAAAATCTCTGTACCCTTCCTTATCATTACTTATTTTATGACAAATATAATACAAGTATGACTCTGGAGCTAGAAAAGTTGGTAATGAAACTATATTATTAGCAAACTCTTTTAAAGTAAATGTTGTTTCATCAATTTCGTTATATATATATTTATATAAAAATCCTGACTTATTGTCTATTTTTGCATCACCATCAATAACAATCAATACATTTTGAAAATGACTATCAATTTTAGGTAATTTTTTCAATTGTTCACACCCAAGATGAACAGGTAAAATATTATTTTTAGGTAATTGTTCAGATTTAGTTCTTTGATAAACAGCAATAATCTCGCGAAAAATAAATTCCGTCAACTCATCTTCACAGTATATTTTTACCTCAGGATCAAAAGTTGATACTTGATTAAAGAGATTAGCTTTAATATCTTCATATTTCCAATCATCATTAATCCTTGGCATTTCTAAATCTATAAAATAATTCAATACAAAATCTTCATCATTTCTATTACGTGCTCTTACTATTTCTTTCAAAATGGTTAGAGAATGTGTAGTAATAAAAATTTGTAAATCTAACTCGTTACTTAATTGTTTCAACAATCTGAACATTTTAATTTGAATATCTGGATGAAGAGATGCATCTATTTCATCAATACAAAGTATCCCGCCTTTATAATTATCACTTAGTTGCTTTAAAACATAAAAATCTACCAAAGCAGATATTATTTGTCCTATATTATCTTGTCCTACCGATTGTGTTTCTGGAGATGCATCTTTTAGATTGCCATAGATCGTCTGCTTTGATCTATTAATTTCTTTTTGAATAAGCGAAATACTACTATCTCCACTTTTATCTAATGAATTTGGCAAGATTTCTTCATACCATTCAATAAATTTTTCATCAGCTTGAAAAGTAAGTAAATTATTATTTCCTCGAATATTGTGTTTAGTAACTACTGTTTCCCCGACTGGATATAACCTAGATAAACTCAAATAAATTGAAGGAGTTGGTATCCTAGCATCTGGTCCAATACCATACTTATCCTTGACAATTCTTCCTAATTCTTTTTTACTAATGGAATCTTGCGAATAGTACTTTGACTGTCTAGGAATTATTCTAACCCCTCTACTTCCACTATTATCACTCTTACAACTTTGCTCCTTTTCTAAAAATTCATTACTTCCTTCTACACAAATTTTTAGATAGCTTTTATACGTTAGATACTCTTCATCATTAGTAATAGTAAAAAAATCATCAAACTCAGGTTGAAAAGTACCACCTGTTCTACGTCTTTCTTTTGTCCCAAATGTAGATGCTATCAAGGACATTACATTAGATTTGCCTACACCATTTTGACCAGAAAAAACCGTTATTTTCTTTCCAATCTTCATTTTTCTATCTTTAATTTTCCTAAAATTTTCAATATAAAATTCTTTGGCATAAAATTCAGGCATGTATGCTCTCCTTAGAAGATATAATTCACAACTATATTATACCAAAAAAGCAAGCTTTCTAGCTTACTTCCTGTCTATTTATTTCTTCAAAACATATTCCCAGTCACCTATAAAACCTAAGTGATGTAGATGAATACTGGATTGGTATTTAGCAAATAATGCTCTTAAACGTGGGATAAAATTGTTATTCCATTTGTCACCATCAATATATAATTGTTTAATGGCATATAATTGAGCCATGAGGCGATTTTTAATTTTGACATTTTCAGTCATAAAAGGTGGCAGCTGTCCAGGAACCTTTGTGAAGCTTCTATAGTACAGCCTACTGTAATGTGCGCAATAGTTTCTAAGAACAACTGCAACTTCAAGGTAGGTACGAACTTGAGTTATCTTGATATTCAAATCTTTAGCAATGAGACTTTGAACTGAATTTGGACTATCGGCATAAAACTTAGAAGTCATACCAAATGAAAAAAATTCAACTAAGACCCATAAGGGAAATTCACCATCATACTTAAACTGATGATGTTTATAAATAGGATCCTTTCTTCGATAACTCAGTTCTTTTTCAAGATTCTTCATAAATTCATCGTGTTTGTGATATTTGTTAAAGTTCTTGCTATATTTATAAGCTAAGGCGTCATACTGTTCAGAATGATGGTAAGCAACTTGCGTTTTAAAATATAACTCAATATCTTCAAGATACTCCATTAGCAAAAGTCTGAGCTCTGAATCAAACTGATAAATGCTGTAAATCTTCTCTAAAGATACCTTGTTGCTGTCATATTTTTGAGACTCCTCATCTCTAAAAGGCAAAAAATAAGCAGTTAGCCGATAATAATTAATACGTTTTAGAATAGTGATGGCATACTCCTTGGAAGTTATATCCTCACATCCGTGCTCAATTAATTTGGCTACCTGCTCTTCAAAAGTCTTAAATTCTTTGATTTCCATTCAATCATCCATATAAAAAAATGTCCGCCTTGTCACATCAGAGAGAGGTGGGCGGTCCTATTAACATCATTTTACTAAAGTTATCAGTAATTTGTCAAGAAGGAAATGCTTATTGCCACGACGTATACCTGAAAAATCCACCCTTCTCAGCTTACTTCTTATAAACATCTTTCCTATGTCCGCCGTTGACAGCTACAATAGTCAGTTCCTCATATTAAATAGGGCAGATGATGCGATAGTGTCCGACGCGGTAATGCCAGAAATCTTTGATATTGCCAATTAATGCCTTGCTGTCTTGTATTGTCAATACCATCAATTTCTCAAACCAAAATGAAAAACCCGCTTGAAGCGGGCTTTTTAGGAGATTTATGAAAAAGAAAAGTTTTAGGATTCCTATTGCTAGGATGACTATAGTATATAAGAACTTTCTTAATCGCTCCTTAAACTTTTCTTTCAGAAAGCTTAAAATAGTTCTCAATTAATCATTTTTTATTTTATGTATTTTTCTAGGCTTAATTGAATTTTTGGCATGATTTGGTGCATAACTTTAAGATTAGTATAAGCTATTGCCATAGCTATGAAAAGATAGACAATGACTGGTAGCAGGGAAATGTCAGAAAGCCAATAGCGGAAAACAAGCATTAAAACAACTGGCAATTCTAGGCTTGCCGTGACGACTTCGGGAACATAGCCCTTAAATCGCAGGCACATGATATAATGGAGCATGAAATGAGATGTATAAGCTATTACAAAAGATAAATAGAGTAAGGTATTGTGGGTCATTTGACAAAGACCAGAAATAAACAGCAAAATGATAAACTCCTCTAAAACGCCTACTGCAAAGGCAGAACCCTGCGTAACAGAACCAAAGAACGGTTTCTTAAAAGTCATTAACTTTTGATGATGCCGTTTTTTCCACAAGGGCACAAAGATCATTTCTTCAAAATCATGTAAAATAAATAAAATAGGCAGCATCCAAACATTAAAAAGAATGCTCATATTTTTACCTCCTTGATAACAACTAACCATTGTACAATGCTAAGGATAAATGATAGTAATGTATCACGCGCAACACTTTTAGTATAAAGACAAACCGTTACAAAAACAAGAGACTAAGTGAAATTGGCACAGTTTGACCAGAAGTGTGACAGGAAAGGAGAATTACCATGGAATATCAAACACGGCAATGGCTGGAGGAAGCCTTGTTCGATTTATTAGCGACTAAGAAATCTCTGCATAATATCAGCATTGCAGAACTCAGCGAGCATGCCCAGATTGCTAGACGAACGATTTATCGTTATTACCATTCAAAAGAGCAAGTCCTTACGAACTATTTAGACCGCCTGATTCAAGACTACATTATTGAGCTTCAAACAGAAAAACTGATTAATTTTGACGATTTAGTGAACCTTTTCTTTCAGTATTGGAGCCAATACACTGAATCATTAAAAACTTTACAGGATGCAAACCTGCTAGTGCTTGTCTTGCAAAGGTATTATGGTAAGCTTCCTGCTGCTTATACCACTGTCATGGCACCTTGGCACATCACAAACAGTGATCAAAGACAAATCACCTATGATAGTAGATTCATTATCGGCGGTCTCTACAGTATTTTTGATGAATGGTTAAAAACAGATCACCAAACAATGCCTGTTAATGAACTGGTCACGACAGCCTTAAACACCATAAAACGTATGAAGGATAGTTAAGCGAGAAGCTGGATTTTTCGAGATTAATCATGAGCAGATTCAACAAATCGTTTTAATCATTTCTAAAACTAAAATGATCATTGTTTTAGACATACAAAAAGAGAAGACCACTTGCATCTCCTCTCGTTGTTAGTGATAAGTCATTCATCACAGTTAATAATGAGCTAATTTTTAAATACCCATCAATGTCTAAAATGTCTCACACCCGTAAATACCATAGCAATGCCGTATTTATCAGCCATATCGATAGACTCTTGGTCACGGACAGAACCGCCGGGTTGGATGATAGCTTTGATACCAGCAGCTGCAATTTCTTCAACGTTATCAGCAAACGGGAAGAAAGCGTCAGAAGCAAGAACAGCCCCGTCAAGGCGATCTTTAGCTTGGTCAATGGCGATGCGAACAGAAGCGACACGATTGGTCTGACCCGGACCGACACCAAGTGTCATGTGGTCATTGGTCACGATAATGCCATTAGACTTGACATACTTGATGGCTTTCCATGCAAATTCAAGAGCAGTTTCTTCCGTTTTAGTTGGCTGGCGCTTGGTAACGACCTGCCAATCGGCTGGACTTTCCTTGACCACGTCTTGATTTTGCACAAGGAGGCCACCAACCACGCCAGTATACTCTTTTTCAGCCTCGCTAGCTTCTTGAGCGTCAAAGGGAAGTTGCAGAATACGCAGATTTTTCTTTTTGGTTGTGAGAATAGCTAGCGCTTCGTCTGTATAAGATGGCGCAATGATGATTTCTAGGAAGATAGCGTGCATCTTCTCAGCTGTCGCTGCATCAACCTCACGGTTTAGGACAACAATGCCGCCGAAGATCGAAACTGAATCAGCCTCATAAGCGTAATCCCAAGCTGTTTCAATGTCATCAGCCTGACCGATACCACATGGATTCATGTGCTTGAGCGCCACAACGGTTGGACGGTCTTTAAAGTCACGAATGACACGGATAGCCGCATCAGCATCGCGAATATTGTTGAAGGACAATTCCTTACCGTTGAGCTGCTGAGCAGAGGCAATAGAATAAGCAGTTGGCAAAGCTTTTTGGTAGAAATCCGCATCCTGCTGTGGATTTTCACCGTAACGCATTGGCTGCTTGAGGTCATAAGTCAGCGTTAGTTTTTCAGGTTTTTCTTCACCCACTTGAGCAGTGAAATATTCAGCGATGAGGGCATCATAAGCTGCGGTGTGACGGAAAACTTTTGCTGCCAGACGTTTACGAGTTTCATAAGTTGTTTCGCCGTTCGCTGACAATTCGTCAAGAACCTCAGCGTAGTCAGCAGGGTCAACCACAACCGTCACACTGGCATGGTTTTTAGCTGCTGAACGCAGCATAGATGGTCCACCGATATCAATATTTTCAACCGCATCCGCATAGGTCGCATCTGGTTTAAGAATAGTCTCCTTGAATGGGTAAAGGTTGACAACGACCAAATCAATCGGTGTGATTCCATGTTCCTTCATAGCATTAACATGACTATTAAGGTCGCGGCGCGCCAATAGACCGCCATGAATGTTTGGGTGAAGAGTCTTGACACGACCATCCATCATTTCAGGAAAGCCAGTCACATCGTCAATAGCGATGGTGTCAATCCCTGCCTTGTCAAGGGCAACCTTAGTTCCGCCGGTTGAGACGATTTCCCAACCCAAGTTTTTCAATTCTTGAGCAAATTCAACAATGCCCGATTTGTCTGAGACGCTGATAAGTGCGCGTTTAGTCATGTTTTTTCCTTTCATTTTATCAATAGATTCCTTCAAATTATCTAAACTAAGGACTGGCGATTATAGTCTGTAATCTGATTTCCAAGCTCTTGCAACAATTTCCTTACCTCAAGCTTACTTGTTTCACTTTCATAAACACTTCGCAGTTCTGCATCTGTCGCACCAATCAGAGTGACAAATTCTACTTTTCCATGAGGAGTATCTAGAGGCTTAGCTAGATTGTCACTAGCGGTCAGAAAACCTGTCAGTTTAGATTTCTGCTGGATATCGATTCCTACCGTTTGCTTCATATAAATATATTCTTCTGGTAAAACTACTTTTCCTGTTTTAAAAATATATCTTGCAACATACTGCAATAAACCACAGCCATTTTTGATTTCTTCTTCGTCATTAGTAGATTTCTTTAACTTAAAAGTCAATTCAATCCCATAACCACTGTATTCTGAGTCGGTGCTTTCTTTTGTATATAACTCCGACAAGCCATAGCTGACAAAATGCCAAAAATCTCCCGCATCGTAGACACTTATACCGTCAAGCGGATCTGGACCCCCAAACATATACTTGACAACCGTCCCATAATGAAGAGGATTAGGCTGATCAGGATATAAACGATCAAATTCTGCATCAATCGCTTCCCATCCTGGAGCGCTATCATCTGTATCTTCAGATTTAACAACAGTCTTATCTCCATCTTCAATTGGTGTCTCTTCACTGGAAGATTTCTTCTTAAAAAAATCAAATAGACCCATAAAATTCTCCTTAGCTAACGCCCCTACTCATGATTTACCAACCCTGATAGAAATAGTTTATGAACAGGTCTTTACCTTTACCATAAAATCATCTCTCACTACCTTCTTATCTTCTCTCGACCCCAAAACTCTCCAGCACTTGAGGATAGAGCTGATACTCGGCAGCATGGATGCGTTCTTCAAAACTTTCAATCGTGTCATGAACTAGCCGTGGGACACGAACTTGTTTAATGACCTTGCCAGTATCCACACCTGAGTCCACCCAGTGAATGGTCACTCCGCTCTCAGTGACACCGGCATTCCAGGCATCTTCGATACCATGAGCACCTGGAAATTCTGGCAAATAGGCTGGATGGATATTGATAATGCGACCTTGATAGGCAGCCAGCAAGGTTGGGCCAACGATTTTCATGTAACCAGCTAGGCAAACAAGATCAATAGCATATTTTTCCAAGAGGTCAATGATAGCCTGCTCATAAGCAATTTTGTTGTCAAATTCCTTGAGTTCAAAGGCGTAACTTTTGATACCGAGATTTTTAGCACGCTCCAAGACATAGGCATCACGATGGTCAGAGAAAACAAATTCTACTGGGAATTGCTCGCCGATAACCTGAAAATTTGACCCATTACCGGAAGCGAAAACAGCAATTTTTTGAGCCATTATTTGATCACCACACTTGCGTCAGCTTTTTTCACGATACGCCCAAGCTCATAAACAGGCTCATCAAGGACTTCCTTGACACGGTCAACCTTTTCAGGACTGACAGCCAGCATGAGCCCGATACCCATGTTGAAGATTTCAAACATTTCATCGTGCTTGATTTCACCGTACTTTTCAAGCGCCTTGAAGATTGGCAGAACTGGCACCTTGTCTTCTTCGATTTCGGCTGCCAAATCGTCCCCAAACATACGTGGGACATTTTCGATAAAGCCGCCACCTGTGATGTGGGCAATACCGTTGACTAATTCTTCCTTAATCAATGGCAGAGCTGCTTTGACATAGATACGAGTAGGTTCAAGTAAGACATCTTTGAGTTTTTTACCTTCCAATTCTGGCAGTTCTTCCTCACCAGTATAGTCTGCAAAGACACGGCGGACAAGCGAATAACCGTTTGAATGGATACCGCTGGAAGCCAATCCCAGTAGCACATCTCCTTCTTTGACTTTTGAGCCGTCGATGATTTGTGATTTTTCAGCCACACCAACCGCAAAACCGGCCAAGTCGTAATCGTCTTTGCCATACATACCAGGCATTTCAGCTGTTTCGCCGCCAATCAGACCAGCACCAGCTTGGACACAGCCTTCAGCCACACCAGCAACCACCTGCTCCAGTTTAGCAGGTTCATTCTTACCCGTTGCAATGTAGTCTAGGAAATAAAGAGGTTCAGCCCCCGCTGCAATGATGTCATTAACACACATGGCTACACAGTCTTGGCCAATAGTGTTGTGCTTGTCATATTTAATCGCAAGCATGAGCTTAGTTCCGACACCGTCCGTTCCTGAAATCAAGACAGGCTCTTTGACGTCCAGCTGGGACAAATCAAACATCCCACCGAAGCCACCGAGAGCTCCCATAACCCCAAGACGCTCCGTACGCGCCACGTGTTTCTTAATCCGAGCAACAACCTCGTATCCCGCCTCAATATCAACACCAGATTGAGCGTAAGCATTTTTTTCTGTCATAATATTTTTCCTTCTTTTTTTCTTTGAAAATAGCAGAGCTGCTAACTATTTTACCTTGGAAATTTTGTATCGTTTTTTCAATTCAACCATTGTTAAATCAATACTCTTTAATAATTCCTGCCCCTTAGATCTCTCATCATCAACAAGTTTAGGTTCTAGATTTTTTACAAATCTAAACAATTTGATTAATTCTTGTTTTAATTTTCTTTGATTAGCTACTGTATAAAAGCTACCAGCTACTAGAACCACGGGGACTGCTACAGAAACTGTCAAAGTTGCAATTCCTCCAACTGCTCCACCAAAACCAAAACTAGCTAATGCAGCCATAATCTGAGCACCTGACATTCCAGATAACCAAGTAAAAATTGTGGAGATACCTAAAAATCCTGTGCCAACTCCGCCTAGAATAGCAGCTAGTTCTGGAGTTATTGCTTCAGAATATTCTTGCTTGAAGGGATCCTCAACAAAGCTATTCAATTCTAATGCAAAAACTCTAAACTGTTCAACTTCTTTTTTCTTTATGAAAGCCACTTATTTCCCCCATCAATAAAAGCTAACCTTCTCATCCAAGCTTCTACGATACTCTTCTTCGTAATCGTAAAGCGGTGTTGGGTACTTGCCATCAAAGTAAGCAACACAGAGACCGCCGTTTGGGGCATCTGTTTCAAGTCCGATAGAGTCAATCAAACCGTCAATAGACAAGTAAGTTAGGCTATCCGCACCGATAATCTGGCGTGTTTCTTCAACAGAATGATTAGCCGCAATCAATTCACGCCGTGTTTGAATATCAATCCCATAGAAACATGGATAGGCCAGCGCTGGGCTACCGATAGCCACGTGAACCTCTGTAGCACCAGCTTCTTTCAAGAGCTGAACGATACGACGTGAGGTTGTCCCACGCACGATGGAGTCATCAATCATGACGACACGTTTGCCCTTAACCACTCCAGATACGGCAGAAAGTTTCATGCGAACCCCTTGCTCACGCAGTTCTTGCGTTGGCTGGATAAAGGTTCGTTGGGTGTATTGATTTTTGATGAGACCCATTTCATTTGGCAGTCCTGATTCTTCGGCGAAGCCCATAGCTGCGCTGAGTGAGGAATTAGGTACACCGACCACAATGTCTGCCTCATGTTTGAACTCACGCGCCAGCTGTGCTCCCATACGTTTACGAGCAGTGTGGACATTGACCCCGTGAATATTTGAGTCAGGACGGGCAAAGTAGATGTATTCCATTGAACAAATAGCCAGCTGCGTATCTGTCGTGTAAGTGTCGTACTGGATACCACTGTTATCAATGATAACCACTTCACCCGGCTTGACATCACGAATCCACTCGGCACCCACCACTTCAAAGGCACAGGTTTCGCTGGAAACAACGATGGCACCATTTGCCATTTTACCAATAGAAAGCGGACGAAAACCGTTTGGATCAAGAGCTGCAATCAGCTTATCTTCCATCATCAGAAGATAGGCAAAACCACCTTTGACCGTATTGAGCGCTTCCTTAACCTTGCCCATAAAGCTTGGATTATGGCTGCGGCGAATAAGATGAGCCAGAATTTCCGTATCAGATGAAGAAGAGAAGATAGCGCCGTTATGTTCTAATTCTTTCTTCAGGGTTTTCGTATTAGTCAGGTTACCGTTATGTGCCAGACCAAATTCCATATCGTAAAACTTGAAATGGAAAGGCTGGATATTATCAATGGAGGCTTCTCCAGCCGTTGCATAACGGACATGCCCAATAGCAGCCTGACCTGTTAATTTTTCCAAATTAGCTGGATTTTTGAAAACTTCTGAAATTAATCCTGTATCACGATGTCGTATCAATTTGCCAGCATCATTTGTCAGAATGCCAGCACCTTCTTGACCACGGTGTTGCAGACTATGCAGTCCAAAATAAGTGACTTGAGCTGCTTGAGGATGTCCCCAGATACCGAAGACCCCACATTCTTCGTTGAGAGATTTTACTTCGTATGTCATTTTATATACCTTTTGTACTTAAATTCTAGGCATCAATAAATTTACTTGCCAATTTATAAACTTGGTTAATTTCTTTACTTTCTAATTTCCAATTTTTCAACTCAATTTTAACTAAATCTGGAAATTTTTTGCTAATGTCTCTTAAAGCATTCCCTACTGATTTTCTAACATATTCGCTTACATCCTCTTTTAAGTCAGCTATTCTTCTGATAGCTTCATTAGGGTTCTCTTTAAAGTATGGTCTATTTGTCCATATTCTTAACCCTTCTGTAGCAGCTCTCCTCGTATGGAGATTGCTACTTTTTAACCATTCATCAATAATTGGAAGTGCTTTTTTATATCCTATTTTCTTACAAAATTCATCAAACGCCTTTGCTAACACTTCTTGAACTCTCCAGTTATTATCTTTAGAAACTTCATCTCTCATGAATATTAAAATTTCTTTATCTTTTGATAAGTATCCGAAAAGGAATACAGCGTACATTCTTACTTGGTAAACATCAGATTGATAAGCTAAAAATGCTAATTTCTTGATATACTCACCATCATTGGATTTATAATCAGTTAAGGCTCTTTGTTCTTCCTCTTTAAATCCGTGTTCTATGAGTGAAAAATCTTTTTCTAGCCTTGCAACATACTGTTTCATAATATCCCTTCTACAAATAGGCTATTTCCCAGTAAAGTATTTCACTGCACTTTCAAATAGGCCTTGATCTTTGTTACCTGGGATGTTTTGAAAGAGCCCGTTTTCATAGCGTTCCGAGTGTCCCATCTTACCAATGATTTGACCGTTCTTGCTCGTAATCCCTTCAATAGCGTTGAGCGAACCGTTTGGATTGTATTTAGAATCCATAGAAGGCTTACCATCAAAGTCCACGTATTGGCTCCAGATTTGACCATTGTCACGCAGTTCCGCAAATTCTTCAGCTGTCACGACAAATTTCCCTTCACCGTGAGAGACTGGAATCGCATGGATATCACCGATCTTAACACCTGCCAACCATGGAGAGTTAGTATTAGTGATACGGGTTTCTACCATCTTAGCCACGTGCTGATTGGCATCATTGTAGAAGAGGGTTGGGCTTGTCTCACCAACTTCTTCAAAGTCACCATAAGGCAGAAGACCGGATTTGACAAGAGCTTGAAACCCATTACAGATACCGATGATGAGGCCACCCCTTTCAATGAAGCTGTCAATAGCAGAGCAAACTTTTTCATTAAGTAAGATATTGACGATAAACTTAGCCGAACCGTCTGGCTCATCTGCCGCTGAGAAGCCGCCGACAAAGAAGATAATATTGGCTTTAACAATGTTGTCAACCATGGTGTCAACAGAAGCCTCAATCGCTGCTTCATTAAGAGTCACAAATGGCACTGAATTGACTTTGGCACCAGCTTGTTCAAAGGCCTTAGCTGAATCGTACTCTGAATTGGAACCAGGGAAAACTGGGATATAAACCAGAGGCTGTGCAATTCTTTCTTTAGCTTTAATAACAGCATCAGATACCACAGCAGGTATTTCTTCAAGAGCTGTTGACTGTTCAAATTCGGTTGGGTAAACCTCCTCTAACCTGCCCTCAAAAGCTGCAAGTAATTTCGCAGCGGACAAGTTGACACCGTTGACAGTTACTGTAAAGTCTGCCACAGTTTGACCAATTTTCACTGCGTCAGCAATGGCTTCATCAGATGTAAAGACAAAACCACCAAGCTGCGTTGTCAAGCTGCTGTCAAGCTCTGTCAATTCTACAGAAGCACCAATATGATTACCAAAGCTCATGAGTGCTAGGCTTTCAAGAACACCGCCGTATTTAATAGCTGAAGCTGCTGTTACTTTATGTTTAGCTTGAATGGCTTCAAATTGTGCAAAGTTAGCCTTGATATAATCAAAATTAATGTCTTCTGAAATAGCCTGTCCTGGGATGTAGTAAATGTTCTCACCAACAGTCTTGAATTCTGGTGAAAGAACCTGACGACTATCTACTGTTGTCACACCAAAGGCAACCAAGGTTGGCGGTACCGTCAATTCTTCAAAGGTCCCTGACATGGAGTCCTTACCACCGATTGATGGCAAACCAAGTTGGATTTGTGCCTCGATCGAACCAAGCAGAGCAGCTACTGGCTGACCAAAGCGATCCGCTTGTTTATCCATGCGTTCAAAGTATTCTTGGTAAGAGAAACGCGCACGAGACCAATCAGCACCTGTTGCTACCAAGCGAGCTGTTGCTTCAATAACAGCGTAAGCTGCACCATGATAAGGTGACCACTCCGCAATATAAGGATTGAATCCCTGTGCCATGACAGAAGCTGTCGTTGTGACACCATTTTGTACTGGCAATTTTTGCACAGAAGCTTCAGTAGGCGTAATTTGATAACGACCGCCGATTGGATGATTAACTGTTGAACGCCCAACCGAGCTGTCAAAGATAGTTTGCAACCCTTTTTGACTAGCGTGGTTAAGATCAGACAGAACTTTCACTGTATCTGCTTCAAGTGTTGCTGCTGATGTTGTACGCACCTCAGGAAGGGCAACATCCTTATCCACAACGTTTGCATCAACAACCACACGCACACCGTTAGTATCAAGGAAAGCACGTTCCAAGTCAACGATGGTTTCACCATTCCAAGTCATGACAAGGTTTGGTTTTTCAGTAACAGTCGCGACAACAACTGCATCAATGTTCTCTTTATGACATGCTGCAATAAAGGCGTCCACATCACTTGGACGAACAACAACAGACATGCGTTCTTGTGACTCAGAAATGGCAATTTCGGTACCGTTAAGACCTTGGTATTTTAGTGGCACTTTGTCCAAGTCAATTTCAAGACCATCTGCCAATTCACCAATAGCCACACAGACGCCGCCAGCACCAAAGTCATTTGATTTCTTGATGAGACGAGTGACATTGCCATTGCGGAAAAGACGTTGAATCTTACGTTCTTCAATAGCATTCCCTTTTTGCACTTCGGCACCTGCTGTCTCAACCGATTCAACCGTTTGAACCTTAGATGAGCCTGTAGCACCACCGACACCGTCACGTCCTGTTTTTCCACCAAGAAGGATGACCACATCACCAGGTTCTGGTTTTTCACGCACGACATTTTCTTTTGGTGCTGCACCGACAACAGCACCTAGCTCCATACGCTTAGCAACGAAGCCTGGATGGAAGTACTCTTTGACATAGGTAGTCGCAAGTCCTATTTGGTTCCCGTATGACGAATAGCCGTGCGCCGCCGTTTTAGAGATGACTTGTTGTGGCAATTTACCAGAGCGTGTTTCTGCTATTGATGCGGTAATATCACCTGCACCTGATATACGCATAGCTTGGTAAACATAAGAACGACCTGACAATGGGTCACGAATAGCACCACCAATACAAGTTGCAGCTCCACCGAAAGGCTCAATTTCCGTTGGGTGATTGTGGGTTTCATTTTTGAACATGAGCAGCCAAGGTTCTTTGATGCCATCTACATCTACCTCAATTTCAACCGAGCAGGCATTGATTTCGTCCGACACTTCCATGTCGTTCAAACGACCGTTAGCACGCTCATAACGACCAAAGATTGTCGCCATATCCATAAGCGTCTGTGGCTTTTCAGAACGTCCCAATTCGTCACGCATGGCAATATATTTATCATAAGTTGCCTGCAATTGTTTTTGGAACTTAGAAGCTGAAAAGTTAATATTTTTCAATTCTGTCTCAAAAGTCGTGTGACGGCAGTGGTCAGACCAGTAGGTATCCAAAACTTTCAATTCCGTTTCTGTTGGCACACGCCCAATTGATTTAAAATAATCTTGAATAAAAACAAGATCATCCACTTCCATAGCCAAACCTTGTTCCGCCTTGTAAGCCGCAAAATCTTCAGCTGTATAAGTCTTAAAGAAATCCAAATTTGGAATTGTTTTGTCAGAATTTGAAAATTCCTGTGGACGAATAGGCAAGGTGATATCTTTGAAACGCGAATCAACTGGATTCAAAAGATAATGCTTCACCGCTTCCAACTCAGATGCATCAATATCCTTATTAACCAGATAAAGCTGGGCAGTATTAACCGTTACGTTGCTGTCACTACCAAGTAAGAGCAAAGCTTCTTGTGAACTTGCTGCCCGCTGGTCAAACTGACCCGGCAAAGCTTCAATAGCAAAAAAAGCATGGTTGTTAAGATCCGCCTGCACAGTTGCTTCATCTAAAATTGTATCTGTCACCTGCTCAGAAAAGACATGCTTTTGCGCACGCGCAAACAGGCTTTCTTCTAAATTAAAGATATCATAAACCTGCACAATACGTAAAATTTTTAAGGAGGTTAACTGCAAATTATGTGTTAGTTCTTTGACCAGTGACTCCGATTTAATGCTAAAGTTAGCTTTTTTCTCAACAAAAATACGTCTATCCATGTTCAATCCTTACTTAAGTTCTTGCAATTTTTCCCATACCACTTCGTAAACATCCGTTAATTCTCCTAACCCTCTTCGGAAGACATCTTTGTCCATGTGATGCCCTTGCGCATCCCAAAGACGACAGTTATCTGGTGAAAACTCATCTGCTAGGATAATTTTACCATCTTTATCAAAACCGAATTCCAATTTAAAATCAATTAATTTAAGTCCGATTTGATGGAACCAATCTGACAAGAGTTTGTTTATCCGACGTGTTTCAGCTTTAATATAGGCAATATCTTCATCGTTAGCAAGCTTTAAAAATTTCACATGCTCATCATTAATAAAAGGATCATCCAAATCATCATTTTTATAGTAAAATTCAACAATTGGCTTTTCCAACTGAATACCTTCCTTAACGCCAAAACGTTTGGAAAAAGAGCCTGCTGTCACATTACGCAAAACAACTTCAAGCGGAATAATCTTAACTTTTTTATTCAATTGTTCTGTTTCTGAAATCTTTTTAATAAAATGCGTTGCAACCCCAGCCGCATTTAATTTTTGAAAAATTAAAGACGAAATCTGATTATTAAGCTGCCCCTTACCTGCGATTTGTTCTTTTTTCACTCCGTTAAGAGCTGTCGCTTGGTCTTTATATTGTGCAATAATCACATTTTCGTCTTCTGTCGTCAAAATATCCTTAGCTTTACCCGAATAAATAAGTTCTTTTGCCATCAAATTGTTCGCCTTTCATAAAGTATTCAACTTATTTTAACATACCCTCATTTTAAATTCAACAATCTACAAACTTTATAATAAAACTAAAAAAGATTGTTCGTATTTAACGAACAATCTTTCAAAGAGTCATCATCAAAAATGAGAGAGGACGATGATTTATTCTATCCTTAATTTTCTCTCCAGAGTCAATCTCAACAATTCGATCAGCATAATAAGAAACACTGCCTCGGTGAGCAATAAAAATAATCGTGCGATCCAATTTAGATAAATTGGCAATAACTTTTTCTTCGGTATCACGATCTAAACCACTAGTTGCCTCATCAAAAATCAACACAGGCTGTCTGGTTAAGAGAGCACGTGCAATAGCTAAACGCTGTTTTTGACCACCAGATAAACCGCCGTCTTCTGAAATCTGTGTTTGAAAACCTAAAGGCATTGCCTTGATATCGTCTAAAATTTCAGCAATTGAACAAACTTCCATTAAGCGATCATCCGTTACTTCCTCTTCAGCACCAAGAAGCAGATTATCTAAGATTGTTCCTGTAAAAACATAAGACTGCTGTGGCACATAAGTTACTAATTGGCGCAGCTGGGAATAATTTATCTTTTCTCCATCTAAGAAAGAGTCACCGCTACTAACAGTATAATAACCTGCAAGAATTTTTGCCAAAGTTGTCTTTCCAGAACCACTTTTCCCCATAACAGCGATCTTTTTACCACATCGAATAGATAAGTCTAAATTGCGCAGTGTTTCCTGCTGATAGCCAAAACGATGTCTAGATGTCTACTCCTTCAAGCTATGATATTATTATAAAAGTGGCAATGCAAAAAAAGTAGTGACAAAAATGTCACCTGAGAAATTTAAAAAAAGGATTTAGCTTTCATATAACTAAACCCTCCATTATTAACAATATTAGTATTATTTATCTAAGAACTCTTTAAACGCCTAGAAAGATAGTCGACTAATTCTCCCATGGTCTGAATATCTTCCACATCTTCATCAGGAATGTTCAAATTAAATTCATCTTCAAGCGTAATGATAAACTCCATAAGTGCAATGGAATCAATTCCTAAGTCCTCTTGAATATTGGTCTTCACAGTAACTTCTATTTTTTCATTGTGCAGCTGTTCTTTAATGAGATTAGAAATCCTGTCAAAAATCTCTTCATTAGTCATCTTAGTCCCCCCTGTTTGAAAATTCCTCTACTAATTGACCAACAACATCAGTTTCAAGCATGATTCGGATTTGCTTAATAGTGTAGTAAACAGATTTAGCATCACTTGAACCATGACATTTAACAACAGGAGCCTTAAGTCCAAAAAGTACAGCCCCGCCTGCACCTGAATAATCCAAAGAATCTTTCAAATCATAAAGACTATTTTTGAGTAAAAGGGCTCCTAATTTTGCTCTTAAACCAGCTTGCTTAATGGATGTTTTCAGCTGTTCCATAATGCCAAGCGCTGTTCCTTCAATGGATTTCAAAACAGCGTTTCCCGTGAAACCATCTGTTACAACAACATCTGCGACACCGTTCATCAAATCGCGTGCTTCAACATTTCCTATAAAATTGAGGGTTTCATCTGCTGCTAAAAGAGCAAAGGTTTCTTTACGCAGTGGATCTCCTTTAGTTGTTTCTGTACCATTATTAAGTAGACCAATCCGCGGATGAGCAACGCTTCTGACATTCTTAGCATAAAAAGAGCCAAGAATAGCATATTGATGCAAATGATGAGCTGTATTTTCAGCATTAGCTCCTAAATCAAGCATATTAAATCCTTTACCATCAATCGTAGGAAGTGATGACATCAAACCAGGACGGTCAATATTTTTGATACGTCCAACAACAAGAAGTCCAGCAGCTAGCAAAGCTCCTGTATTCCCAGCAGAAAGAACTGCATCAGCCTTACCATCTTTAACAGCCTGTGCTCCTAAAACCATTGAAGCCTGTTTTTTCCTCCGAATAGCCTTTACAGGTTCATCATCTGAATTAATTTTTTCATCCGTATGGATAATAGACACACGATCATTTGCTTTTAAATAAGTCTTTATTTTTGCTTCATCACCATAGAGTTGAATTTCAATATCTGAAAAATCTGCTAAAGCCTGATTAACTCCTTCGACAATAGCTTGAGGGGCATTGTCTCCACCCATAGCATCAACTGCAATTTTCTTCATAATCCAACTCCTCGTTATAGTTATTCTTAATTATACCATGAATAAAAGAATCTTAAACGTTACAAAAAAATAACAAATAAACAATTCAGCAAAATTAAGGCTACTTTTTACTAATAATCAATTATTTTAGCATATCATTTTTTTCATGACAAACTTAGTGATTTTAAATGCCTATCATCAAAAGTGTCTCTTTTTTGAAATTTTCCTTTATTTCATAACTTGTCCCCAGTGATCTAAATCATCAATAAATTTTTTACTTTTGAGACGAAGACCAATATAGTCCTCATAAACTTCATCAATAAATTTTCTCAGCTTTTGTTTCATGTCAGGTTTAACTGAAATGGTCTTTAAGCTATCAAAATGTAAAGTTTGAAATTGGTTCAAAAGGTAAGGGACATTAGGATCTAAGTGACTACGATAAGGATCTTTTTCATAATGTTCAGGACACAAAAGACCTGAATAGCGATGTGAAAAATCAAAAGCTAAACCGACACGATGGCAAAAAACACAGTCATGAAAATTAAGTTGAACGCCAAAGCGATCTAGAATTTGGATTTCAAAAATATTGGTCAAAATTTCATAATCAAGACCTTCATCCATCAATTCTAGGGTCTTAATTAAAAAAGCAAAAAGAGGGGCATCATAGACAGCATCTGAAATAGCAGCATCAGCCAAAGACACAAGGTAAGTAGCATAAGCTAATTTATAAATATCTGCATTAATTTCCTTAAAAAGAGAGACTCCCTTATAATCTTCAATATAAGAAAGTCCACGATTATTAATTTTTAAAATAAAATTAGCTAGAATCAATGGTTGAATGACAGAAGACAATTTTGAATTAGTAGCATGACGCACAAAAAACATGTGTTTGCCGGAAGTTTCCGTAAAAATTTTAACCAGCTTATCATCTTCTCTAAATTGCCGATTATAAAGCACTAAACCTCTTGTTTCTTTAGTCTGCATATTGCTCCATAAATTCTTTAAGGCGTTTCATCGCTTCTTTTATAGTCTCCATGCTTGCTGCATAAGAAATTCGTAAGTAACCTTCTCCATATTTTCCAAAAGCAACACCAGGAATAAAAGCTACTGCCTTCTCTTTAGCAAAATCTTGTAGGAACTTAAAGGAATCTTGTCCTTGCGCAACTGGTATTTTAGCAAAGATATAAAAAGCACCATCAGGTTTGATGATTTTAAACTTCATTGCTTCCATTTTTTCAATGATATAATCACGGCGCTTAATATATTCTTCTTTCATTGGCAGAGCATCATCTTTACCATTGGTCAAAGCTTCTATAGCAGCAAATTGTACACTGGTGGTCGCTGCAGTTACCAAATACTGATGACTCTTAATCAACTGTGCTGTCAAAACAGCCGGTGCAAAAATCAAGCCCAAACGCCAACCTGTCATGGCATGTGATTTCGATAAACCAGAAATCAAAATCGTTTGATCAGGCAAATACTCAGCAATAGAAACATGAAATTCTCCTGTATAAGTCAGCTCAGCATAAACTTCATCACTGATGACAAAGATAGGATATTTTTTAAGAACCTCAGCCAAATTTTTGATTTGCTGGCGCGAATAAGTTACTCCTGTTGGGTTGGTTGGATAGTTGAGAATAACAGCCTTAAGAGCCTCTCCTTCTTTTAAAATAGCCTCTTCAAGCATCTCTGGTGTTAGGACAAAATCATTAGCTCTGGTATCAATCTCAACTACTTCAGCCCCAACCAAATTAACAACAGGCTCATAACCGGGATAAGCTGGTGCAGGCAAAAGCACTTTATCACCAGGTTCCAAAATAGCTGTTAAACTAGCTGATAAAGCTTCTGTAGCTCCAATTGTTACTAAAATTTCATTATCAGGATTATAGGTAAGATGATATTTTTCTTTTACAAAAATACTAGCTGCCTGCCTCAATGCCAAAAGTCCTGCCATTCCTGTATAGTGACTTTCATCAGCATCAATTGCCCTTTTAGCAGCCTCCTTAATATGTTTTGGAGTTGCAAAATCTGGTTCACCCAAAGTCAATTTCAAAACATCTGGAATATCTGAAATAGATTGATCAAACTGACGAATCATAGAGACTTCAATCTTATTTAAATTTTTATTAAAACGTTTACTCAAATCCATAAAATACCCCTTACAAATAGATTAACACTATTATACAAAAAAAAAGCAGGTTTTTCATCCTATAAAAAAATCGCTATTTCAGCGATTCCTAGTTAAAAGTTGTAAATTCAAATAAAGGTGATAGCGGTCGTTTTTCATGAATACGAATAATAGCCTCAGAAATCAAATCAGTAATTGAAATTTGTTCAATTTTATCTATCAATTTTCCTTCAGGAAGGTCAATTGTATCCAAAACAACTAATTTTTCAATAGCCGAATTTTGAATATTATCTAAAGCAGAACCAGACAGAACTGGATGTGTACATGAAGCATAAACTGCAGTAGCACCTGCTTCAGCAAGGGCGTCAGCTGCATGAGCAATTGTTCCTGCAGTATCAATCATATCATCAATTAAAATACACGTTTTCCCAGAAACATTGCCAATGATATTCATGACTTCACTTGTATTCATTTTGTTAACATTTCGTCGTTTATCAATAATTGCTATCGGAGTTTGAAGAAATTGGGCTAATTTACGCGCACGTGTCACGCCTCCATGGTCAGGACTAACAACGACATAGTCGCTGCCACACATACCACGACGAACAAAATAATCCGCAATTAAAGGGGCTCCCATCAAATGATCAACAGGAATATCAAAAAAACCTTGAATTTGTGCTGCATGCAAGTCAACAGTCAAAAGACGATCAACTCCCGCCACAGCAAGCATATTAGCAACTAACTTGGAGGTGATGGGTTCACGCGAACGTGCTTTTCGATCTTGACGAGCATAACCATAATAAGGCATGACAACACTGACAGTCTCAGCACTAGCACGTTTAAGAGCATCAACCATAATCAAAATTTCCATTAAGTTATCATTTACAGGTGAACTTGTTGACTGTAAAATAAAAACATGGTTTCCGCGAATAGATTCTTCAATATTAACTTGAATTTCTCCATCAGAAAATTGACGAACAGTTGATTTTCCAAGACTAATACCAATAGTCTTAGCCACTTTCTCTGCTAATTCTTTGTTTGAAGATAAAGCAAACAATTTTAAATTAGAATAAGACATAAATCCTCCAAAGTTTTAATCCTCTTTCATTTTAACGTTTTTAGAATAATTTTTCAATCCAATTATGATGAATATAAGGAAAAATAAAAAGATAAGATAAATCTTACCTTTTTATAATATTAAATTAGTTTGGATAGATATAGCTTACACTACCTGGATTAAACCAACCACGGTAGTTACCAATAGATTGGTTACCTGCATAGTTAGCTTCTTGAACTTGAATTTGGCCACCTTGAACACCTGTAACATAAGCAACGTGTCCATAACCGCCATCATTCCATACAGCTACAGCTCCAGCTGAAGGTGTAGAACCAACTCTATATCCTGCCGCTGCTGCACTTGCTGCCCATTGTCCACCATTACCCCAGTAGTTTCCTACCCAAGGAGCTAATGATTTAACACCCCAAGTACATTGCCCTGCTGGATATGTATTAGCAGAAGAAGTATTAGCTGCTACAGCCGCTGTCGAAGCACTAGAAGCTGATGGTTGTGCTTCTGTTGCTGTAGTACTTTCTTGATCAGAATTATTTACTGCTTGCGCTGCTGACTGCTCAGTTGAATCACCTGTTTGTGCTGCTTGAGTGTTATCAGCTGCCGCTGCTTGTTGGTCAGAAGCATCTGTAGCTTGAGTATTATTATTTGCTGCTGCCTGTGCTTGCGCTGCTTGTTCTTGTAAAGCTTTTGCTTCTGCTGCGGCCTTAGCTTCTGCTGCCGCTTGTGCTGCTGCTGCTTGGCGTGCAGCTTCCTCTGCTGCCGCTTTTTGAGCAACTAAAGTAGCTTTTTGATCTTGTGCAGTAGTCAATTCAGCTTGCAAGTTTAGTTGTGCTGCTTCTAATTGAGCTTGCTGTGTATTTAAAGCATTTGTATTTTGAGCAATTGTCTCCTGATTAGCTGCAACAGTATTAATTGCTGCTTGATTTTCTTGTTGCTTTTGCTCAACAGCTGCTTTATCTTGCTCTTGTTGTTGAAGCATTTTTTCATTAGCAGATACAACTTCACGAATAGCCGAAACACGATTAATAGCATCAGAAACTGATTTTGAATTAATGATAGCATTAATATAGCTGGTAGCTGCGTTACTTTTTTGAGCACTACGAGCTTGTTGCTTCAAAGATTCATTACGTGCAACAATTTTGCTTGAAAGTGTTTGAATTTGTTGGCCCAAAGTAGCAGACTGAGCTTCAAGTCTTTGATTTTCAGCTTGTAATTCAGCTTGTTGTGTCTGTAAAGCACTTACTTGTCCTTGAATCGTATTAACTTGTGCTTGTGCTGCTTGCTGTTGTGCGGTCAAGTTGTTGATTTTAGAATCTTGTGACGCAATCTGCGCATCAAAGTCATCAGCTTTTACAGCTGATAATGTTGTCGCAGAACTAAGAGTTACACCACTCACTAAAACTGCTGATAAAATTCTTTTTTTCATTACAAATATAACTCCTTTTTCGATAAGACTTTATAATTATATCAAAAAAAACCTTTTCATATATTACGTCATTATTACATTTTTATTTAAAATGCTTTAACATCGCCTTTCATAGGTAAATCCTTTCTAAAAGTTTTTGAAAGAAGAGAAAAGCCAGTATATTAAAAATTAAGGAAGGTGCTAAATTATAAGTGATAAAATCATTTAAAGGATAAGCTGTCAATTGATATAAATAGGCCATACCAATACTAGCAAAATCAAGAAAAAAGATTAGGATAAAAAAAACTAGAAAGCGTTGAACAGGACCATTTGGAATATGTTTCCATAATTTAAACATAATAACAATTGTTAAAGGATACAACATAGTTGCAATTCCCAAATTATAT
>PPYF01673787.1_pt1 | contig 23553 bp, 11 predicted proteins | sample 1559871 | NCBI WGS metagenome assembly PPYF01 (sample SAMN08240021, study PRJNA423297) | Human gut metagenome, whole genome shotgun sequencing project. | reverse complement strand
CACCGTTCATGCCATCGACTTTATCAAACAGCATAAAGACGAGCCTTTCTTTATGTATTTTGCAACCAATGATGTACACGTTCCTCGTTTTCCCCATGACCGCTTCCGTGGAAAGAATCCTATGGGACTACGCGGAGACGCAATCGCCCAATTCGACTGGACGGTAGGCCAGCTGATGGAAACATTGGACCAACTTGGACTAACTGAAAACACGCTGATTATTCTATCCAGCGACAATGGTCCGGTTGTAGACGACGGATATAAGGACAAGGCAGAAGAGCTGTTGAACGGACATACACCTTCCGGTCCGTGGAGAGGAAACAAATACAGCGCTTTCGAGGGTGGAACAGCCGTCCCGGTCATTGTCCGCTGGCCACAGAAGATAAAAAAGACAGGAGACTCGGACTTATTAATGTCACAGATTGACTGGCTAGCCTCCTTAGGAGCTTTGATCAACGCCAGATTACCTAAAGGCAGCGCTCCGGACAGTTATGACCGTTTAGGGAATCTGATAGGAACCGACAAGACAGACCGCCCCTGGATTGTGGAACAATCCATGAACCACACGTTGTCCGTCCGTACCAAAGACTGGAAATACATTGAACCGAATGATGACCCGACCACTTTCATGAAAGCAGAAAAAATAGAAACCGGAAACCTGAACGTTCCCCAGTTATATGAAATGGAAAAGGTGAGCGAACAAGAGAATGTAGCAGAAAAGTATCCTGAGAAAGTATTTGAGTTGCAGACCATTCTGAGGCAAGTACGCAATAAGAGAATAAAGATGTAAACAGGACTCATCCAATAAGAGGATATTTCAAAAATCCGAAATAACCATCAAATGTTCCACCGTATGGGCAGGCCCATGAGCCCGCCCATACAACATAACGACAACAAAAATCACTTTTGACTCATTTACATAAAACATAAAAGCATTCCATCACAACAACTCACTCATTACCAAGAGCTTCCCGTGCGACAGTCTTTCAAAACCTCCTCAATCGGTATGCCGGTGGCGAAATACATCTGCTTCGGGGATGCTCTCGGACAGAATGTAAAATCAGCCCCTCGTTACCTCCCGGTAGCTCGTAGGCATCAGAAGAACCTATTCTCATCATACCTTCACCTCACTCCATTTGATATTTCACCCAGGTGAAGCAGTTATTCCACTTGGGTGAAAGCGGCTGTTCACCTAAGCGAAGCTGCCTCTTCACCTTAGTGAAGCAATGAACGCACCCGAACAAAAATACGCCTTATGACGCTCCCCTGCAATGGAACAACCGTAGCTATGACACAGGAATCAGAACAACCGATATCCGTCAAACCAAATTTGGCAGCGGAGAATGGCAAACCGTTTCGGGGGAATTTAGAATGTATTTTCACGGTACATTACTGATTTACAGCAAAATAACGTGAAAAATCCAAGATGACAATATACGTATAATCAAAAAAACTCCCTTGGTACAACCAAGGGAGACAGGTATACATTTCCTTTAAAAGTTCCGGATGCAGTTGGGATTATAAAGCAGCCCTTCGGCTGCTTTATGTTTCTCTATCCTCTGTGTTAGCATTTAAAGGAATGATTCATCTTTTACTTATTACTTGCCTTAACAAACTTATAAAGCACGAAAGTCTTGGGCGCCATCTCTACATTCAGTACATTACCCTCAATCGTAACATCACTTTCTTTCGGAGTGATGACATTCGGATGCTCTACCGTGTTATCTTTATCCAAATCGGCAGACTGGAGCGTGATGCATTTACCTTCCACAAGTTTATCACTCTTCTTCAATCCGTTGAAAGTCACTGATACCGGTTGTGCCTTATCCGAAGTATTGGCAATTTTCACGATACAAGCCTTTTCATCCTTATCCCATACGGCACTGGCAAACAGACCATCCTGTCCTTCCTGACCGCTCACAGCTTTTTTATCCATTGTCAACGGCAATACATGCGTGCCTTTATTATGACTGTACAACTGTTGTACATAGTAACTGCAAGTACGGACGGAATTCAGATTATCAAACCAAATCAAATCCGGACGCCACTGCCACCCTTCCACATGAGCAAACAAAGGCGCATAAGTAGCCATGTGTACCACATCGGCATTGCGTTCCAGTCCGGTCATGAACGCAGCTTCCATTAAAGCAGCATTAAAATGGTTCCATTTCTTGCCTTTTCCATGACAAGCATATTCTCCGGCAAAGACCTTCGGACCTTTGCGGTCGTAATTGTCATAACGGTTACCTTGTGCCAGGAACCAGCTTTCGGGACGATAGAAATGCTCATCCACCAAATCCACTTTCAGATTTTTCATTTCCGGCCATAAGTAATCAAAGTCTTTACCTTCAGACTGAGGTCCCGAACTGCCGACAATCTTGATTTCGGGATGCGCCTTACGAAGCACCTCGACAAACTGTTTCAGACGTTCCGGATATTCCGGTCCCCATTGTTCGTTGCCAATACCCAAGAACTTCAAGTTGAAGGGAGCAGGATGTCCCATATCCGCACGAACTTTTCCCCAAGTAGTCGTAACATCACCATTGGCAAATTCAATCAGATCCAATGCATCCTGTATATACGAATCAAGTTTGGACAAGCTGACCTGCTGGTCGGGGTCATTCTGATACTGGCATACCAGTCCGCAGTTCAGAATAGGCAACGGTTCGGCGCCTATATCCTCCGACAACTGGAAATACTCAAAGAAGCCCAGTCCGTAAGTCTGGAAATAATCGGGGAAGAAACGATGCTTGAACGTATAATGCCAGCGGTTTTCATTCAACGGACGATTCTCTACCGCACCTACTGTTTTTTTCCATTCGTAACGGGTAGCCTCATCCGTACCTTCCACAATACAGCCGCCGGGAAAACGGAAAACACCGGGTTTGATATCATATAAAGCCTGCACCAAGTCCTTGCGAAGCCCGTTCTTACGTTCTTTCCAAGTATCCACAGGGAAAAGAGAAACATGTTCCAGATCCACCGTTCCCGCACTTTCAAGGAAAATACGGAGATGAGCCTTGGGTTCCGTTCTCGGCGATTTCAATATCACCTCATATTGTTTCCAATCCTTCGAGTTCACTGTCAGTTCTTTTGACTCAAAAGCCTGACGTTCCTCCATCGTATCATTCTTGATCAATTCAATGCGAAGTTTCTGGTTCTCACCACGTGCCCATACGGAAAAACGGTACTCGGCTCCTTCCTTGACACCTATACCGAAGAAACCTTCGTTTTCAATCCCTGTATGTTTTTCCCTGTGCCCGGAATTACCCAGACGGACATAATGCGGATTTCGTTCAAACGGCCCGTCATCCATCAAGGTCACGTTACCGAAAACATTCCACCCCATAAAACGTTGCGGGAATTCGAATGAACGGTTCTTTACCAGTTCGGCATACAATCCTCCGTCGGCTCCATAATTAATGTCCTCAAAAAACAAACCATACATGGTTGGTTGTATTTCCGCACCAAGTTTATTGGTCTGCACGACCATGTTGTGCGCATTCTGTGCATGTAGCGCTACTCCGGCAGCAAATACCCATGCTGTGAATAGAGTTCGGTGTAATTTCATGATAGTAATATTATTAATTTTTATTAGTTAATTCTCTTTCCCCATACAGAATGCCCTTGAGCATCCAGACCGGTAAAGAGAATGGTTTCTGTTTCATTTTCCCAATCGTGTCCGGCAAAGATAATCAAATTGTTAATATCTTCTGTGGCTGTTTCAATAAGACCGCAATGAGCCGTTCCCGCCCATCCCGGATGATTTTCGAAGCGGTAAGGAGCTGTCAAAATGGGAACATTATTCGTTGTATCTTTTATATCCTCTCCATAGAAATCCACAAAAGGCCCTTCGGGAGAATCGGAATAAGCGACACGTACATTATAGGTAGTCATCAGCGGATCGTAGGATGTAAACAGATAATATTTGCCAAGTTCCGGCTGATACATGATTTCCGGCGCTTCCAGATTGTCTTTCCGGTAATTGGCCCGGCGTGCTATCAAGTGCCCATGATCCTCCGGCTGCATAGTCATTCCTGTTTCGGGACTCAGTTCCACACAGTACAGACCGCCGAAATAAGAGCCATAATGCATCCACCACTTTCCGGTTTCCGGGTCCTCAATAACAGAAGGGTCTATGGCATTCATCGCATCCCCTTCCCCTGTCTTGACCACACACCCTTTCTGTATCCAGGGACCTTCGGGAGAATCCGACTCAGCCATACCGATATAGGATGTATTCCTGCCGAATGCCGATACACAATAATACAAACGATAAATACCCTGATAAGGCATCAGGAAGGGAGCCCAAATGTTAGTCGCCCCTTTTCCCTCCGCCTGACTATGGACCCATTCTATAGCCGGAGCAGGTATTTCGGGAAAGGCCCATCCCACAAAATCCCAATGTACCAGATCTTTTGATTTGCGTACCTGAATAAAACCTAACGGTACATTCTTCTCTTCCGCCTCTTTCCGGTTCTCGGCAAAGATAGCATCAGTGGAATACATATAATAGGTATCCCCTATTTTTTTACAAGCCGGATCGTGTACATTATACGTTCCCCACTGCTTATAATTTTCCATAGACGAAAGGGCGGTATAATCATCCATCCAAGGATTCGGTGAAGGAACAGGCACGAAAGCCGTAGGTGCATTGCATGATACCAATGCCCCTACGACCAACAGGCCTAAACCAACCAACCTATTTATTATTAACCTCTTCATGTCCATGAATAATCTTTGAGGAAAAAATTGCTGTTTCATAGTATTTTGTTTATTATATGACCATTTGCTAATGTACTAATTTATCAATGGCCATGTGGCATATAGCGCAGCCAATTGGCACATTGGCATATTGACACATTGACTAATTATTATTAATGCAAATATAGCTGCAACCAAAAGCTCGCCAGGTGGACAATATCGCTTAAAGGGTGGACATTTGTACAGCAGAGGGATAAAAATGATTTGTTTGTTTTTAAGGAAAAACGAAAAGGTATATCTTTGTTTCCATAATGGTATATTCTTACGTCATTAATGAACTACACACTATGAAAAGACATTCTTTGCTATTTGCCCTGTTCATCTTTCTGTCGAGCCTGTCTATGCAAGCTGAAGAGACCGCCGGAAAATGGTCTGAACGCTATAACGTCACCGCTATTACGATGGATGAAGGACTGCCTCACAACTTCGTGGACGATATATTGAAAGACAGTCAGGGCTTTTTATGGATTGCCACCCGTGGGGAAGGAATCGCCCGTTATGACGGTTATGAATTTACCGCCTTCAATATGGGAAGCACCCACACCAAACTACGAAGCAACTTCATAAACAAACTGTGTGAGGATAACTTCAAGCGTATTTGGGCTGTCAGTGAAATGGGTATTGACATATTGGATATACAAACCATGCAGACTGTACAAGTCGCTGATACGAAAGACAAACTTATTTCACTGTGCAACCGCCCCTCCCATCTCATTCTCCATAGCAAAGCGGGAAATATTTGGGTTTGTTCGGAAAACAATTTATTCAAAATTACCTTTGACAAACAAGGAAATATAAGACAGATCATTAAAATATGCGAAGTGCCGGCAGGAGAATCCGTCCGGACTATTTGTGAGGTGGAAGACTATCTTTGGATAAACTACAAAGACGGTATCTACCGCATCAAAGAATCGGCTATGGAAGTACAGGAACCCACATTCATTTCATCTGCCCTGCAATTACCCGGTGTGTCCATACAAGTAATCTGCCGGAAAGAAAATGAAATTTGGATTGGCAGCGCACAAGGCCTTTTCCGATACAATATGGATACGGAACTGATGAAGCATTATATGTACGATCCGAATGACAACAACTCGCTTTCCCAAAACTTTATCACAGACATAGCAGAAACAGGAGAACATACCATGCTGGTTGCCACCCTAAAAGGTATAAACCTTTATAATGCGTTGACAGACAATTTTGAGCGGATAAATAAAGATACCGGAGAAGGAGAAATCGTACAAAACACATTGAACTGTGACTTCGTAAACTGTCTGCTGACCGATGGTGACATTATCTGGGTAGGAACCGAAGTGGGAGGGCTGAACAAGATGAGCCGCCGGATGCTGTTGGTACAAAACTATTATCATATTCCCACCATTCCCGGAAGTCTTTCCCAAAATCCCGTCAATGCCATTTATGAAGACCCGTCGGGTGTTTTATGGGTAGGAACCGTAGAAGGAGGTTTAAACCGGCGGGCTCCCGGCAGCAACACTTTTGAACACTATACCACTGATGCACCCGCCCACCTAAGCCATAATACCGTCAGTTGTTTTACCAGCGATAACGATGGAAGGCTCTGGATAGGAACCTGGGGAGGAGGCATAGGATGGATAGACATGAAAAATCCGCAGAACAAACAATTCCACCACATAGAAATACCCGAATACGGAGACTTCTCATGGGGATGGGCCGGAAGTATCTGCTATGACCACTTGAATAATGCCATCTGGGTGGGAACCAGTACCAATATCTATGTTTACGACTTGAAAACACAAACGCTCACCGAACCATTCAAGGGTATGAACCTAGGTGGAATTGAAGGCTGTACAGGATACTATATAGATAAGGATAACCACCTGTGGCTGGGACTTACAGAAGGACTTTGCCGAATAGATCTAAGCAGTTTGAAAGCCCCCAGACTGATTTATCAACTCTGGAGGATCAAGCTGGACGAACCGGAATCAAAGTTGAAGGAAAGGGTAACCTACATCACCCAGTCTAAAGACGGAACCCTATGGATAGGCAGCAACGGATATGGTTTCTACAAATCCTCACCAACAGAAAACGGAGAATATACCTTCCGCTCCTTCACCACCGAAGACGGACTGATAAACAACAGTGTCCGCTGCATATCGGAAGATAAAGAAGGGTATCTTTGGATTACCACCACCAACGGACTCTCCCGCTTCAATCCTAACAACAACAGCTTCTTCAACTATACCCGGAAAGACGGACTATTATCCAACCAGTTCTATTGGAACGCAATATGCCGTGCCGCCAATGGAGATTTGTATGTAGGAAGTACTAAAGGGCTGTCTGTAGTCAAACCAGTCATAGACACAAATCCCAAGGAGGCTGTTCCTCTGGCATTCACCCATGTTCGTGTGGCCAATGAAGAACGATTGTACACAAACGGCACCCTACAGTTACACGAACGCGACAAATCTCTCTATATTGAATTTGCCGCACTGGATTATGATGCATCGACATTCGCCAATTATTATTACCGCTTGAAAGGATTTGACGACAAATGGATAAAAGTGCCGGCCAACAGGCGACAAGCCGCCTATACCAACCTGCGTCCCGGCAACTATACTTTCGAACTGCGTTATGCCCCCGACGGCAAACAATGGCTGGAAGAAATGGCAGAACTCCACATTGCCGTATCACCTTATTTCTATAAAACCATCTGGTTCATTCTGTCCATATTGGTTCTTCTATCTTTCCTTATATATAAGGTATTATCATGGAGGCTTCGTTCGTTAAAAGAACAACAAGAAATGCTCCACATCAAAGTAGAGGAACGTACCCGTGAACTGGAAGGACAAAAAAAACTACTTTCCACTCAGGCAAGCGAGCTCTATCGTCAAAACCAACTATTGAAACAGCAAAACGAAAAAATAACCAAACAAAAAGGGCAACTGATACAAATGTCAAAGAAAGTACAGGAATTGACGGTTGACAAACTCGCCTTCTTCACCAATATCACCCATGAATTCCGTACTCCGTTGACATTAATCGTAGGACCTATAGAAAGGGCATTGAAACTAAGCTACAATCCTCAAGTCATTGAACAATTACATTTTGTGGAGCGCAACTCAAAATATCTGCTCTCACTGGTCAACCAATTAATGGACTTCCGCAAAGTAGAATCAGGGAAAATGGAAATTGTCCGCAACCCGGGCAACTTTGCCAAGTTACTCAATGAACTGCTGGTTCCTTTCGACGCATATGCATCCGAAAGAGGAATAACCATCGAACGTCGTTTCCGCCTTCCTTCATGTGAAATCATGTACGATGAGGATGCCATGCATAAAGTGATTGTCAATTTGATAGGAAATGCTTTGAAATTTACCCCCAAAGGAGGACAAATTACCATCTATGCCACCCCCTTCCGCCAGGAAGAGCAGGAAAAGTACAGTCTGCCCGCACCAACAGAGCAAGTTAAAGAACCGGTAGAATCTCCGCTGGCCTTGCAACCTGCCACCAATGGAAAACTGACGATTCTGGTAGTAGAAGACAACAAAGATATGCGCGACTATATCCGTTCCATTCTGGCCGAATATTATAACGTGCTCGAAGCATCCCAAGGTGAAGAAGCATTGACTGTGCTCCAATCCCAGAACGTGGATTTTATTGTTAGCGACCTGATGATGCCTGTCATGGATGGTATGGAACTGTCCCGCCGGGTAAAATCCAATTTTGTCATCTCACATATCCCCTTTCTGATGCTCACAGCCAAAACATCCAACGAATCGCGCATCGAAAGCTTCCGTATAGGTGTAGACGAATACCTGCTGAAACCATTTGATGATACTTTGCTGCTGGCCCGGATATCCAATATACTGGAAAACCGCAAACGTTTCCAACAAAAGTTCTCATACAGTATGGACGTGGATGCACTGAATATCGAAAAAGAATCCAGTGACAAGAAATTCCTGGACAAGGCGATGCAGATTGTGAAAGAAAACTATAAGAACTCCTATTACGAAATAAGCGATTTCATCGAAGCAATGGGGGTAAGCAAAAGTTTGATGAACAAAAAAATGCAAAATCTGACAGGACAGTCTGCCGGACAATTCATGCGTAACTACCGGCTGAATCTTGCGCGGGAACTTATTATCCGTAACCGGCTGACGCACAATATGAATATATCTGAGATAGCATACGAAGTAGGATTCAATGATCCCAAATACTTCACACGCTGCTTTACAAAACATTTCGGAACAACACCCAGTTCGATGATGGAGAATGGAACCGACTGACTTATTCCAGAGCGTAAAATGAACGGATTGTATACCATAAATGCTCCGTTTTTCTACGCTCTCGTCTCGCTAAATAAATTATCTTTGCTCTACATTATAATAGCATATTTAATACCCATGAAAAAACAATTTATGACTTGGCTGCTTGCCATCACTACAATGTCAGCTTTTGCCCAACAAGCTACAGTTACAGGACCCGATTCCTTTTTGAAAGTAAATGTATCCGTAAAACAGGGTATCCCCGTTTATTCCGTTACCTATAAGGACAAGACCATCCTGGAAGATTCACCTTTAGGTTTTGTTGCCAATGTGGGGGACTTCAGCCGGGATATGACTTTCACCGGACAAAAAGAGAATAAAATAGATAAGACCTATACGCAAGACCGTATCAAACAATCACAAATTCATTATCAAGCCAATGAACTTACATGCACCTTTACCAACAAAGAAAAGAAAAATATAAATATAATATTCCGCGTAAGCAACAACGATATTGCTTTCCGCTACGAAATGCCCAAATATGGCGATACGGGAAGCATCGTGATAGAAAAAGAAACTACCGGTTTTGACTTCCCCTCCTTCACCACTACTTTCCTGTGCCCGCAAAGTGACGCCATGATAGGTTGGAAACGTACCAAGCCCAGTTATGAGGAAGAATATAAGGCTGACGCTCCTATGAATGTACGTTCACAATATGGGCACGGTTACACATTTCCTTGTCTGTTCCATGTAGGAGAAAATGGCTGGGCACTTATCAGTGAAACCGGAGTAGACAGCAAATACTGTGGTTCACACCTGAGCGATGCCACCGCCGACGGACTTTATACCCTCGCTTTCCCCATGCCCGAAGAAAACAACGGTAACGGTACGGCATCTCCCGGTCTTGCATTGCCCGGTTCCACTCCTTGGCGTACTATTACTGTAGGCGAAAACCTGAAGCCCATTGTAGAAACAACGATTCCATGGGATGTCGTGGAACCTCTTTACCCAACGGAGCATACATACAAAATGGGACGCGGAACCTGGAGCTGGATACTTTGGCAAGATGGCAGCATCAATTTCGACGATCAGAAAAAATATGTAGATCTTGCTGCCGCCATGGGATATGAATATGTATTGATAGACAACTGGTGGGATACCAACATCGGCCGTGAACGTATGAAAGACTTCATAGACTATGCACACAGTAAAAATGTAGATGTATTTTTATGGTATAGTTCCAGCGGCTACTGGAATGATATAGTGCAAGGTCCTACCAATTACATGGACAATCCCATTATCCGTAAAAAGGAAATGAAATGGCTGCATAATATAGGAGTAAAAGGAATCAAAGTAGACTTCTTCGGAGGTGACAAGCAGGAAACCATGCGTCTGTACGAAGCCATCCTGAGCGATGCGGATGATAATGGACTGATGGTCATTTTCCACGGCTGTACCCTTCCTCGGGGATGGGAGCGTATGTATCCTAATTATGTAGGAAGCGAAGCCGTGCTCGCATCGGAAAACCTGATTTTCCAACAACATTTTTGCGATGAAGAAGCGTTTAATGCCTGTCTGCATCCATTTATCCGCAACACCATCGGTTGCATGGAGTTTGGTGGCACATTCCTCAACATGTGTACTAAAGGAGATAAAGTGATGCTTTATCAGGACGATAAAAAACTAAATCCTCACGCTGAAGAGATAACATTAAAAAAGAATGATGAAGTCAGCATTACGATGCAGGCGGAAGGAGGATTTTTACTTGTGAAATAATTCCTTTCAGAGAATTTTATTTGTATTTTATCCCTTATGTAGCCGGACAGTCCTTCACCAGGTTGTCCGGCTACATGACTTTATATAAAAAAAGTCTTCTCCTAAGCCTATCTCACCACCCCCAAAAGACGCAAACTATAAGCGGAATAAATACATTTTTTCCATTATCCATTCGTCCACCCTATAAAACCGTTTGTCCACCCCTGTTTACGGTGTAAATTATACTTTTGTCATGCAATCGGTGCTCAATCTTTCGGAAGAGAACCCTGCTTTTAAAGTCTAATCCTAATCTTAAATATTATGAAGAATAGCTCCAGCATATTTATAAACTCTGTGGTTTGTCTACCTAGAGTATTCAACATTGGATTGTACAATAATCCAACATCTCAATTCAATACATCAGCAACAATTTAATCTACTAATTTAATACTTAAAAAAATGAGGAAACATTTATTATTTTCCGTAATGCTTAGTCTGTGTGCTATGGGTGGCATGATGGTGTATCCCACACCTGCTATAGCTACCGTAGCACAATCTCCGGCTATCAAGGTTCGCGGTCAAGTTATCGATGAACAAGGTGAGCCCTTGACTGGAGCTACTGTCAGAATTAAAGGAGGACAAGGTGGAACCATTACCGATGTGGACGGAAACTTCCAACTGGAGGTTGCCGGAAACGCTATCCTTTCGATAAGCTATGTAGGCTACAAGGAACGCGAAGTAGCTGTTCGTAACCGCGCTATCATTGAAGCTATCCAATTGCAACCCGACAACCAGATGCTGGAACAAGTTGTTGTCATAGGTTATGGCACACAAAAGAAATCCGATTTGACCGGTTCTGTAGCTGTAGTAGACACGGAAGCCTTGAAACAGACATCCCATTCCAATATCTCCACCATGCTCGAAGGTAAAGTATCAGGCGTACAAGTCACTTCCGACGGGCAGCCCGGTGCCGACCCTACCGTCCGTATCCGTGGCGTCGGATCTTTTGGTGACACTTCTCCTCTTTATGTTATCGATGGTGTCCCCATGGGTACTTCCATCCGCGATTTCTCTTCAAACGATATTGAAACCATCCAAATTCTGAAGGATGCATCAGCTGCTGCCATTTACGGTTCGCGTGCAGCCAACGGTGTGGTCATCATCACTACCAAACGCGGTCAGAAAGACCAACCGCTGAAAGTAGACTACAATGGGTACGTAGGTATGGACTACATTCCCAGTAGTGTCTATGACGTAATGGATGCCGACCAATACAGCCAGTACATCGGTCAGGCATGCGCCAACTCCAACACTCCGCTGCCCGGCGGTTACAAGCTGGACAGTACCACCGGAAAATATCATTTCCAGGATAACACCAATACCAACTGGTTTAAAGAAGTGTTCAAAACAGGTATCCGTCAAAATCACAATGTGAACCTCTCCGGTGGCGGTGCCCACAATACTTATAACGTTTCATTAGATTACTACAACCAGAAAGGTACACTGGAAGGCGCCGGTCCCAACTACGAACGTTACACGGCGCGTGTCAACAACACGATGGACACCAAATTCATCAAGTTCCATACCAGCCTGGTTTACTCTCACTCCGATCAAGACAACATGGGTTTGTCAAACGCTTCCGAATACGTTCAAGGTCTGTATGGAGACGTAACCAACATACTGCGTGGTACTTTGCTGATGCAACCCACCATCAAAGCCTACGACAACTCTACTTGGGTACTTGACAATCTGGTAGGGATCGCCAATAACTTCAACTATGACTCTTATGGTTATGGTGTTTACTACGACACCGTACATGGTGACATTTCAGCTTCCAACCCCTTGCTGGTCAATAACCTGTTAAAGCGCAATACCCGTGTAGACCGCTTTGTAGGAACAGCCTCTGCCGATGTGGATCTCCTGAAAATGATCGGTATTGACAGCAAAAACCACAAGCTCAACTATAAAGTCAATCTCTCTTACAGCAAAACCCATTGCAAGGACTTCACCTGGATTCCTGCATGGGTACAGAGCAACCGTGTCTATCTGGCCAAAAGCAACGAACGTCTCACCAAAGCTACCCGCTCTTATGCCGATGCTTTGATTGAAAACGTGCTGACTTATGATGCCACCGTCGGCAAACACCATTTTAACCTGGTAGCCGGCCAGACTTACGAAGAAGAAAACACCGACTTGCTGACAGGCTGGGGCGTCAACTTCACCGAGCCTTACTTCCTGCAACTCCAGAATGCCGCCAACACTTACGCTGAAAGCTTCGAATACAAACACACCCTCCTATCCTACATCGGGCGTATCAACTACAACTACGACGAGCGTTATCTGTTCTCGGCAACCGTGCGCCGCGACGGCAGTTCCCGCTTGTCCCAAAATATCCGTTGGGGCACCTTCCCCTCTGTTTCTGTGGGATGGCGTTTCGACAAGGAGTCTTTCTTCCCCTTCAACAGAAACATTGTCAACATGTTCAAGGTACGTGCCAGCTATGGCGAGCTCGGTAACGAAAACATTGGTGAATACATGTATCAGGCTGTAATGGCACGTAATAACATGACTTATAGCTTTGGCAACACGCCCATCACCGGTTCTGCCATTTCCACTTTCGTAGACAACAACCTTTCTTGGGAAAAGAAGAAAAGCTACAACGTGGGTATCGACCTCGCCTTGTTCAACAACCGTCTGGAATTCACTGCCGAATGGTACAAGAACACCAGTGAAGACCTGCTTTATGCTGTTCCCGTTCCCGAACAAGCCGGTGTATCCAATACCACCGTAACAATGAACGCCGCTTCGATGAACAATTCAGGTTTCGAATTTGCAGCTACTTACCGCAACCGAGACCACGACTTCAAGTATGAAGTGTCGGCTAACTTAAGTACTGTCCGTAACCGCGTAACCTCATTGGGCTTCGGTACCGATTCATACATCTCCGGCGCCTACATCACCAACGTAGGTGAAGAGATCGGCAAATTCTACGGATGGGTTTATGATGGCATCGCCCGCACACAAGCTGACTTGGACAACCATGCCACACAAGAAGGCGCCCAAATTGGTGACTGCCTCTATAAGGACGTAAGCGGTCCCGACGGAAAGCCTGACGGAAAGGTAGATGCCAATGACCAGGTAGTATTGGGCAGCGGTATGCCTAAGATCAATTTCGGTTTGAACGCCCGCTTCGAATACAAACGTTTCGACCTGAGCATCGCTACGTTCGGTGCACTCAACTATCATGTTAGCGACGACATCCACAACTCTCTGAACTCTTGCTATGGCTGGGGCAACAAAGACGTAGCCATGCTCGACGCCAATCGCTTCAGCGAAGACGGCAGCACCTATCTTTCCAGCGTACCACGTACCTATGTCACCAACAGTGCCAGCCTGGCCTGGAACGATCTCTTCAGCGACCGCAAAATTCAGAACGCAGCTTATTGGAAAATTGCCAATATAGAACTGGGCTACAACTTCCCCAACGAATGGTTTGGCAAATACGTATCGGATGTACGTTTCTACGTGTCGGCACAGAACCTGCACACCTTTACCGGCTACAAAGGTTACAATGTGGACTATGCAGGAGGTACCTTCACACCGGGATATAACTTCTGTTCTTATCCTACCGCACGTACCTTCATGTGTGGCGTTCATTTCACTTTCTAATCACTAAAAACATAACAATATGAAACTCAATAAATATGCATTGGTTCTCTTTTTGGGATTAGGCACATTGACTTCTTGCAATGATAATTTGGAGCTGTTAAATCCCAACCAGCAAACCTCAAACACATTCGGTTTCAATGCCGATGATTTGGAAGAGAGCGTTATTGCCGCCTATAACCATATCCGTATGGAAGGTTCTTACGCCCGTGTAGGCTACACCATTGATGTGTGTCGTGGCGATGAAGCCTGGAATTCATCACAAGTATGGTATCTGCCTTTCGATGACCTGAATGCGGAAGTAACCTCGGACATCACGTGGTGGCCCTGGCGCGAATGGTACTACACCGTTAATGTATGTAATTTTGCCATTTCCCGTTGCGATGAAGACAACAGCCAGCTTTCCGAAAAAATGAAACGCATCAAAGGACAAGTGCTCTTCCTGCGCGGTCTGTCATACTACAATCTGGTTGGTTATTACCAGAACCCGCCCCTCATCACAGATTATGCCACCTACTCTTCATTGGATGGACTTTATACCGGCAACAGCACCTATGATGCCGTGCTGGACCAAGTGGAAAGTGATTTCAAAGAAGCCATGGAATTGTTACCCTCACGAGATCAAGGTGGCGAATGGGAAAAAGGACGTGCCACCTGTGGTGCCGCAGCCGGTTACTATGCCCGTGCGCTCATGGTACGCCATAAATTCAAAGACGCCCTTACTGTACTGAAAGACATTATCGGCAAAAAATATGGTACTTATGAACTGATGGATAACTATGGCGACAACTTTCGTGAAGGTCCTGCCTATGAGAACAACAAGGAAAGCCTTTTCGAAGTGCAATTCCTTGACTTAGAATCACAAGGAACCGACGACGAGTGGACTCCGGTGAACACCAGCCCGAATGCCACCCAAGGTTCGGCCATCGAGAGTAACTTCGCTCCCGGCAATTATGGCGGTTGGGCCGACATTTCGGCTTCCCCCTGGCTCTACCATCTCTTCAAAGCAGAACGTACTACTGACGGCAAACTCGACCCGCGTCTGTACTGGACCATCGGTACTTACGAATCCGATTGGGAAGACTTTGAATATGGCAATGTAGCTTATACGAGCAAACTTACAGCCACCGACAACATCGTAACCAACAACACATACGGTGGTCTACCCATCGCCAAGTTCACAAACCTCCGTACCGGACTCTATAGCACCGTTATTACAGGTTTACACGATGGAATCAACTTGCGTCTGATGCGCTACTCCGACGTGCTGCTCCGTGCTGCCGAATGTGAAAACGAAGTCAACGGCCCCACACAACAGGCCATCGACTGGATTAACGAAGTACGCAACCGCGCTGACTTGCCCGATCTGGAACTGGCTGACTTCCCTACAGCCGACAAACTCTTCGAGCAGATTGCCAATGTGGAGCGTCCGAAAGAATTTGGTTGTGAGTTCGGACGCGGATTCGATCTTATCCGCTGGGGATTCTTCTATAAGAATGATCGTTTGCAACAACTTAAGGAGCACAGTGTCGTACGCCGTTCTGTAACCGGAACCAAAGAGCCTGTAGACTACAACGATATCGCAACCGACTCCGAACTAAAAAGTTCTTTTGACACCTACTTACCCGGGCACGAATTTCTGCCCATCGTACAACAGTTGTTGAACAAGAACCCTAACCTAAGTGGTAACTCTGCCAACTTTAGCACGGACAACTCTACTTATTTCAGTGAGAACGGATGGACTGTTCATCCGGTGGTTGACTTAAGCAAATAAACAAACCTATTAAAATGTAAGACAATGAGAATACTCAATAAATTAGTATACGCTTGCTGTTCCATCGCCTTCGGGTTGATGGCATTGCCAAGCTGCGAGGGTGGCGAGCTGTATGATGTTAACGCCCCCGACTGGATTTCCGAGAAAGTGGACTCCATAGCAAATTCAAAGAAAGATCCGGAAGAAGAAGTGCTGGAGGGCATGCAGGAAGATGTCTACTCCTTCGGTAATACGGACTACACCTCCGGTTTCTGGACAGCTTTCTCCAAGTATTACGTCGTGCCCGATGGTCAGAAGTGGCATGCTGTACAGAAATTGGGCGGCAAAGTAACACTCACCGTAGACCGCACCAATGAAAATGCCTTCTCTATCAAAATCCAGAACGCCTCGGCAACCAAAACCTACAAACAGCCGTACAAGTTACCCAATCTGAATGCAGACGCGAGCAATACCAACATCCGCTGCTTCCTGGTACCCGAAGGCTCTTACATCAACTTCTTGCAATCGAACATCGTTCCTATCGGCGGCCTTACCTCTGCCGAAGACAAGAATCCGCTCTCGATGGTACTGCAAAATGTACCCGATCAGGTCAATGCCGGCACCTCACTCGAAGAAGCCGTGGCCGGGATTACTGCCATCGTCAGCTTCGAAGAAGGGGTGACTAAGACCGTAACCGCAGAAGAACTCCAGTTCACTGCCATCCCCAATATGAACGAACTGGGCACGAAGACACTGGTAGTCATCTACAACAAGACCTTCAAGGGCGAGAATTGCAACCAGCCGGTGGTGGCCAATGCTACGTTTGAAGTAGTGGAAAAGATTGTATCCATCCAAGTGACGGCTCAACCTGCGCACACGCAGTATTACTATTATACTTCGGCAGCAACGGAAACGATGACCGACCGTACGCTGGACAATTCAACGGGTTGGTGGACTGTCTTTTCTGACAATTTCAACGTGCCGGCAGGTGAAACCAGATCCATCAGCTTCACCAATTACACCAGCCAAGCTAATAACTGGAGCAACTTCGCTATCGTTCTCCGCAAAGCCGATCTTGCCGAATATGCAGTGGTACGCGCCGACAACTATGGATGGGGTGCAGGATACGATGGAAATGCCAGCCTCGTTCACAACGGTACACAAGGCGACTGGGCTGCTTGGCTTGCCGATATGAACGGAGCCAAAGTCACCGTCTACGTGACCAATTGCGGCAATGGTACAGCCGACATTCAAGCAGTAATGAAAGGCACTTCAGGTACTTCCTATGCCCAATACTATTTAGGGATCAACAAATTGGATATGAACGACTTGAACTTCGCTTTAACGATTGAAGGCGGCCATCTCGTCTTCTAATCCGAATCAGTAATCACACAAGCCATGCCGTTTTCCTCAGGAAGAAGCGGCATGGTCTTTAAACTATCAACAGATGAAAAAACTATTACCATTGTGGATGTTCTTACCAATATTCCTTGTTTTAGCCGCTTGTTCTGACAACAGCGAAGATATAGACCGCTATTATGCAACTGTAAGTACTCCGAAAGTAACTACAACCACACCCACCTCGTTGACCGTCACCGCATCGGTTACAGGTGATCTGAACCAAATAGTCAAGAAAGGCTTCTGTTACAGTGCAGCAGCTTCCGTACCGACTATCAAAGACCACGTGGTGGATGCCGATGAGAATTTCAGTGCTTCCCTCTCAACCTTGACCTCCGGTACCTCCTACTATATCCGTGCATACGTCTACTGTGACAGCCGTTATGTCTATTCAGAGGTGGTCACGGCCACCACAGAAAGCTTAAGCTTAGACGATGAACTCAAGAATTACGTGGCCCCCACCTACTCCGATGACTATACCTCGATAAGTGACTGGAGCAAACGCTCTCAATGGAATCTTGCCAACGTACACGACCCCTCGGTTGTATTGGCCGAAGATGGTTATTATTACATGTATCAGACGGATGCTTCATACGGCAACGTCCACACCGCAGGCGGCCACTTCCACGGTCGTCGCTCCAAGGACCTTGTCAACTGGGAATACCTCGGCGGTACAATGAAGAACCTGCCCGAATGGGTAGTGCCCAAGCTCAATGAAATACGAAAAGAAATGGGACTTGCCGAAATCAATCCTAATGTTAATGACTTCGGCTATTGGGCTCCCGTAGTACGCAAGGTAAAGAACGGCCTCTATCGCATGTACTATTCCATTGTCTGCCCCGGCACACTCAACGGTGCCAACACCTGGTCGGAGCGCGCCTTTATCGGCCTGATGGAAAACAACGATCCCTCCAACAACGACGGATGGGTAGACAAAGGCTACGTCATCACCAATGCTTCCGACAAAGGACTTAACTTCAACGTGAAGCCGGATGATTGGGCCAATTGCTATTATAAATGGAATGCCATCGACCCCTCTTATGTCATCACGCCCAAAGGCGAGCACTGGTTGGTCTACGGTTCATGGCATAGCGGCATAGCCGCTCTCAAGCTCAATAGCGAAACAGGCAAGCCTGCCGAAACTTTGGGCCAACCTTGGGCTACAGGCCAAGCACCTGCCGAGTATGGTCAGTTGATCGCCACCCGCCAGACAGGTAACCGCTGGCAAGCCAGTGAAGGTCCCGAAGTCATTTACCGCGATGGCTACTACTACCTCTTCCTGGCCTACGACGCTCTCGACGTGCCCTATAACACCCGTGTGGTCCGCTCGAAAAGCATCACCGGTCCCTACGTGGGCATTGACGGCAAAGACGTGACCGCCGGTGCCGATGCACTGCCCATAGTGACTCATCCCTATAAGTTCAGCAAAGGCTACGGCTGGGTAGGCATCGCCCACTGCGCTATCTTCGACGATGGCAAAGACAACTGGTTCTACGCCTCACAAGGCCGTCTGCCTAAGGATGTTCCGGGCATCAACGCCAGCAACGCCATCATGACGGGGCACGTACGCAGCATCCGCTGGACGAAAGACGGTTGGCCTCTCGTAATGCCTGAACGCTACGGAGCCGTTCCCAAGGTAGCCATCACCGAAGAAGAATTGCCCGGCAATTGGGAACACATCGACCTTACATACAAATATGGAGAGCAGAGAACTTCAGCAACAATGACTCTCGCCGCCGACCACACTATCACCGAAGGTATCTGGAAAGGCAGTACGTGGAGCTATGATGCCGCCCAACAGATTCTGACTGTCAACGGAGTGGAACTTTATCTGCAACGCGAAACCGACTGGGAAGCCAGTCCGCGCACCCATACCATCGTCTATGCCGGCTATGCCAACAACAAGACGTATTGGGGAAAGAAGTCCAAATAAACATTCCCGCTCCGCACGCAAACTTCATATAGAAACACCACCACTGCCCCGTAAAACAACACCAAGGTTTATGAGGCAGTGGTCCTGTTTTACAAATCAATAGCAGAGATTAAAGATCATAAACAGAAACAAGAGAAACCTATTTCATGAAAAGGAAAAAGAGTTAGGTTCCCTAATCTCCATACAAAAAATCATCATTCTGTTCTTTTACATTCAAAGACAACCTACTTTTATTTATTACCATAAATCTCTATCCTTTAAACCAACAAACACCATTTGTAGACAAGCAGAGGACATCAGCATCAGATTTTTTGTTAATTATTAGCCAAATACACACTTTAATTTATAACTTTGCAATTCTAATAGAATGAATTATGGAAAATAAACTAACCATTTACAATACATTAAGCCGTCAAAAGGAACTTTTCGTTCCCTTGCATGCCCCTCATGTAGGTATGTATGTATGCGGTCCTACCGTATATGGCGATGCCCATTTAGGACACGCACGCCCCGCCATCACGTTCGATATCCTGTTCCGTTATCTTACCCATCTGGGATACAAGGTACGTTATGTCCGTAACATTACCGATGTCGGTCATCTGGAACACGATGCAGACGAAGGCGAAGATAAAATCGCCAAAAAGGCCCGTCTGGAGCAACTGGAACCCATGGAAGTAGTGCAATATTACCTCAATCGCTACCACAAGGCAATGGAAGCCTTGAATGTACTTCCACCCAGTATCGAGCCACATGCATCAGGCCATATCATTGAACAGATAGAACTGGTAGAAGAAATTCTGAAAAACGGCTATGCTTATGAAAGTGAAGGTTCCGTTTATTTCGATGTAGCAAAATACAACAAAGACCATCATTACGGCAAACTGTCCGGCCGCAACCTGGACGATGTGCTGAACACCACCCGCGAGCTGGACGGTCAAAGCGAGAAGCGCAATCCTGCCGATTTCGCCCTGTGGAAATGTGCACAACCCGAACATATCATGCGCTGGCCCAGCCCGTGGAGTAACGGATTCCCCGGTTGGCATTGTGAATGTACCGCAATGGGTAAGAAATACCTGGGCGAGCATTTCGATATTCATGGAGGGGGAATGGACTTAATTTTCCCACACCACGAATGTGAAATCGCACAAAGCGTGGCTTCACAAGGCGATGACATGGTTCACTATTGGATGCACAACAACATGATTACCATTAATGGACAGAAGATGGGAAAATCATACGGCAACTTCATTAACTTGGATGAGTTCTTCCACGGTACCCACAAGTTACTGACCCAAGCCTACAGCCCCATGACCATCCGTTTCTTCATCCTTCAGGCACATTACCGCAGTACAGTGGACTTCAGTAACGAAGCATTACAAGCAGCCGAAAAAGGATTGGAACCTGAAAGAAGAAGCCGCCAATAACGAGGCACGTGAAGAGGCATACGGCAAAGTAGTAGATATGCTGCTGGAACAACGTATGAAAGCCAAAGCCAATAAAGACTGGGCTACAAGCGATAAAATCCGTGATGAGCTGGCTGCTCTTGGCTTTGAAGTGAAAGATACCAAAGACGGTTTCACATGGAAACTGAATAAATAGAATACATAGAGCGACACTATATTTTTCACCACAGACCATACAGATTCACACAGATTATCCACCTGACAATCAATGATTTAAGAAACATCTGCGTTTGTTTGTATAATCTGTGGTGAACCTTTCAGATAACCATCAAAACTGAAAAATCTCCCTTCGGATGGTAATACTTATTTTTAAATAACTATTTTTGCGGAAATTATACAAAACTGCTTATCACACCAATCCAATGCTAGCTGAGAATAAGATAACTTTAGCGTCCCTGTATAAGATTTTGTTTGAAGAAGAGCCACTGACACTCTCCGACCAATGTATGCAAAAATTGGAAGAGAGTTTCCATTTTCTGAAAACATTCTCCAACGACAAGATCATCTATGGCATCAATACCGGCTTTGGACCGATGGCCCAATACCGTATTGAAGATGAATCCTTGTCACAATTACAGTATAATATCATCCGCAGCCATGCCACCGGAGCAGGGCAACCCCTTCCGGAACTCTATGTCAAAGCTGCCATGATAGCGCGTCTCTATACTTTTCTGCAAGGAAAATCCGGCATACATAAAGAACTGGCATTGCTCATTACCGAGTTTATCAACCGGGGGATTACTCCATACGTACCCGAACACGGCAGTGTAGGGGCCAGTGGCGATTTGGTACAGCTTGCCCATATCGCCCTCACCCTGATTGGAGAAGGAGAGGTCTTTTACCAAGGCAAGAAAAGAGATACGGCATCCGTTTTGGCGGAAAACGGATTGCAACCCTTCAAAATGCATATCCGCGAAGGGCTTTCAGTGACCAACGGCACTTCGGTAATGACAGGTATAGGCATTGTCAACCTGATTTATGCCCGCCAACTGATGCATTGGGCAGTAGGCGCATCGGTCATGATGAATGAAATTGCCGCCTCGTACGATGATTTCATGTCCGAACCGCTGAACGAAGCCAAACGGCATGAAGGACAGCAAGAGATAGCCCGCATGATGCGCCAATGGGTGGAAGGCAGCCAATGTGTACGCAAAAGAGAGAATGAACTTTACAACGGAAAACACGAAGAGAAAATCTTCACCCATAAGGTTCAACCCTATTATTCGTTGCGCTGCATCCCACAGATTCTAGGACCGGTTTATGATGAATTGCTCAATGCCGAAAAAGTATTGATAAACGAAATAAATTCAGCCTGTGACAACCCGATAGTGGACCCCGACACGCAAAACGTGTATCATGGCGGTAATTTTCACGGAGATTACGTTTCTTTTGAAATGGATAAACTGAAAATAGCGGTCACCAAACTGGCCATGCTTGCCGAACGGCAGATCAATTACTTGTTTCACGACCGCATCAACGGCATTCTGCCCCCCTTTGTCAATATGGGAGTGCTGGGATTGAACTATGGTTTGCAGGCGTCACAATTTACCGCGACTTCTACCACAGCGGAGTGCCAGACTTTGTCCAATCCGATGTATGTACATAGCATTCCCAACAACAATGACAATCAGGATATTGTAAGCATGGGAACCAATTCCGCACTGCTGGCAAAAACAGTCATCGGACGGGCTGTATGTCTGAAACTGGCCGAAATGGGATATCATATACTGATAAACTACCAAAGCAACGATACGGAAGCCGAAGCCACCCTGCAACAGATACGGGAACAAGGCTCGGACGGCGAACTGATGAAATTTGACGTGACAGACGCAGTAGCCACACACGCCGCACTGAACGGCTGGATGGAGAAGCATCCCGATACCTACATTGAGGTACTGGTGAACAATGCCGGTATACGCCGTGACAACCTGATGCTGTGGATGGAACAGGATGAATGGAGCCGGGTGTTGGATATCAGCCTGAACGGTTTCTTCAACGTCACCCAACCCTTGCTGAAAAATATGCTGGTAAAGCGATTCGGACGTATCATCAACATCGTTTCCCTGTCGGGTATCAAAGGAATGCCGGGACAAACCAACTATTCGGCAGCCAAAGGCGGAATGATAGCCGCCACCAAAGCACTGGCACAGGAAGTGGCCAGAAAACACGTGACGGTGAACGCCGTAGCGCCGGGATTTATCCGCACGGATATGACCAACGGCATTGATGAAAATGAATGGAAAAAACAGATACCGGCAGGACGGTTCGGCGAACCCGGAGAAGTAGCCGCACTGGTAGGCTTCCTAGCATCGGAACAAGCCTCCTATATCACCGGAGAAGTAATTTCCATCAATGGAGGAATCTATACATAAGCAGAAGATGAGAAGAGTAGTGATTACAGGCATGGGTATTTATTCGTGCATAGGCAAGAACCAAGATGAGGTGAAAGACTCTTTGTTCCAAGGGCGTTCAGGCATCGGCATCGATCCGGCACGTAAAGAGATGGGGTATTTTTCCGCATTGACAGGACTTGTCGAACGTCCTGATTTAAAGAAGTTATTGGACCGCAAAAAG
>PPYF01028099.1_pt1 | contig 23557 bp, 18 predicted proteins | sample 1559871 | NCBI WGS metagenome assembly PPYF01 (sample SAMN08240021, study PRJNA423297) | Human gut metagenome, whole genome shotgun sequencing project. | reverse complement strand
AGTGTTTTCCAAGCGGTAGGGTTTATTGAAACGCTGCTTGGCAAACTGTATGGCGTTAGAATAAACCCATTGATTATATTATTCGGCGCTGCCGCAAGGCAGGGTTTACTGAAACGCCGTTTGTCGGCCTAAAGCCCAATATTTTTAACAGCTTGTTATTTGATGGCCAGATAAAAATGGCAATTTGAATTTTAAGAGGAATATTCAATATACTGTTCTGTTCACTTGCGCTCGCGTTGCAGGCTGCTTGTCTGCGGACGACGAGAGTTTTTGCTGCGGCCCGTCTTGAGCAGAAGTAAAGAATTACATTGAATCAGCAGTATAATATAAAACACTTTGGAGGTAATATCGTGAGAATTTTGAATATGCTTATGGGCGTTCTGCTTGTGATCGCCGGAATCTTTATGATAGCAAACGAGGGAATAACATTTATTTCAGTAGCGTTTGTGGTTGGCTTACTGTTCATAATCGCAGGCATCGCAGAGGTTATTTCCTGCAACAGTTACAGAGGGGATGAAGGCGACAGAGCCTGGGTTCTGATAGATGGACTGATCATGCTGGCCATAGGCATCCTGATAATCCTCAACAAGCTGGCAGCAGACGTTACGGTTCCGCTCGTATTGGGATTTTGGGTGCTCACTTCAGGCATAGGCAATATGGTCAGAGCCTTGGACAAGCGTGAAGCGAAAGATGCGTATTTCTACGGGTATCTGATAATTGGAATATTAAATGTAATAGTCGGAGCCTATATGTTCTTCAACAACGATCTGCTTATGATGTCTGTGATCGTTCAAGTAGGACTGTGTATCCTGGCGCAGGGAGTCAATGCTTTTATGGTAGGCGCAAGTATAATAGTGTTCAAGTCAGATTTCCTCAAGACAAAAGAGGAAATGCTGGCGCAGGCTGTTGAAGACGCTGAAAAAGCTCAGGAAGCGGCAAAAGAAGCTATCAAAGCCGTGGAAGAGACGAAAGCCATCGTCAAGGAGATAGAAAAAACTCCGGAAGAACTTCTGGATGCAGCCCTTGCTCCTAAGCCGGGTGAAGAAATTGAAATAACCAATGCAGTCATAGAAGAAAAATAAAAACAGGATAAGAGTATGGAGAAATATTACGACATAGTTATAGTCGGAGCAGGGCCTGCCGGCCTTGCGGCGGCGATAACTGCCAAAACTGCCGGACCTGAGATCTCAGCCGTTATTCTCGAAAAGAAAGAAAAGGCCGCGAAGAAACTCAGCGCATCTGGAAACGGAAGAGGAAACTTGTCCAATGAGAGATGCGAGTCTCTCGAACAGGTTCTGAGATTTTTCTCTCAGTCAGGCATAGCCGTAAGAATTGATGAAGAGGGTCGGATCTATCCTTACTCGGAGGAAGCCGCTGCTGTTTCGGAGACTTTTGTCAGAAGAGCCGAAGAACTCGGCGTGGAAATCCTTACAGATAACCAGGTAACAGGTGTGGAAGCCGGCACTGACGGAGGCTTCCGCATTTTTATTTCCACAGAAGAAGGGGATGTGAGCGTCGAGTGCAGATCGCTCCTGATCGCAACGGGAGGAAAATCCTTTGCAGCATACGGTTCCACCGGTGACGGATATAAGTTTGCCAGGACGCTGGGGCACCGAGTGACTCCGCTGGTTCCGGCGCTGACGGCTGTCGAAGTGAAAGAAGATATAAGTAATCTTAAAGGGCTGAGGGCAAAAGTCTCCGTCAGTCTGTTTGACAGTGGAAATATGACGTTCAGGGAGACAGGAGAGATACAGTTCAGAGAGGATTCAATTTCCGGCATATGCGTGATGAATCTGTCGTCACAGCTTCCTGCAGCATGCAAAGGCGAAAGGGGAGACTCTTTCAAAGACCTCAGGATAGCCGTGAACTTCGTACCTGATTTTGATGCGGCCGGTTTGCTCGACTTTATGAGATCGAGGCAGCAAAGCTGTGCTCGGCAGCAAGCCAGGATGCAAAGGCAATGTCCGGAAGCGACAGCTTCTGATATGCTGAAAACCATAATTAAAAAACAGTTGATTCCTGAAATTTTGCGAAGGGCAGGAATACCGCAGCAAAAGTCTGCGGAGCAGATGACCATGGAAGACATTTTAAAGACGGCCAATGCTTTGCGCAGTTTTTCCCTCACGCCATGCGGCCGCAAGGGATGGAAAGAAGCCCAGGTCACAAAAGGCGGAGTATCCATGGAGGAAATCTGCCAGTCCACGATGGAGTCCAAGATAGCTTCAGGGCTGTATTTTGCCGGAGAAATTTTAGACTACGACGGACCATGCGGAGGATATAATCTGCATAATGCTTGGCTTACCGGGATAAAGGCAGGAAAGGCCATGGCAGAAAGGATAGAAAAAATTAAAAATGTACAGAATTCATCAGATAAAGCTTGATTTAGGTGAATCGAAAGATAAAATCCCTGAGAAGATTTTGAAAAAAGTCGGCGTCAGGGATTTGCCGATAAAGGAATGGAAGATCGTCAAAGAATCCATCGACGCTCGCGACAAATCAAATATAAAGCTGGTCTATTCAGTCGATTTTGAAACGGACAGAAGACTCAAGCTTGAAAAGGCTCCGCAGATCAGATATGAAATGCCGGAAGTCCTGCCTAAGGCAAAATCCGCCCGGCGGCCGGCAGTGATAGGCTTCGGACCTGCAGGAATCTTTGCTTCCTTGATTTTGGCACAGGCAGGGCTTCGACCCATAATTGTTGAACGCGGCAAAGACGTTGAAAGACGTACTTCCGACGTGGAAAGCTTCTGGCAGGGCGGAACTCTCGACCCAGAGTCCAACGTCCAGTTCGGCGAAGGCGGCGCCGGGGCTTTTTCCGACGGCAAACTGACCACGGGAATAAAAGACGTCAGGATAAAAAAAGTAATCGGCGAACTTATCAGATTCGGCGCCCCAGCCGAAATCGCATACAGGCAGAAACCCCATGTCGGAACCGATATTCTCAGAGTTGTGGTCAGAAATATAAGGGAAGAGATACTGAAACTGGGAGGACAAATATTCTTTGAAACTAAAGTCAAAGACTTGCTCCTGTCAGGCGGAACCCTCAAAGAGCTCAAGGGCTTGGTCTGTGAAACCGGAGACGGCGAGGTGAAAGAAATTCTATGCGATCATGCGGTTTTGGCTCCAGGCCACAGCGCGAGAGATACTTTTTCCATGCTTAAGGAAAGAAAAATCGCCATGGAGCAGAAGCCTTTTTCCATCGGCGTGAGGATAGAACATTCCCAGGATATGATAGACATATCGCAGTACGGCAGGCCTCATGAAGAACTGGGCCTGCCTCCGGCGGAATATAAGCTGAGCTATAGGTGCAGGGGAGAGCGCAGGTGCCGGGAGGCGGTTTCAGAAAGCAAACTGGCGGCAGGACGCGGCGTTTATACATTCTGTATGTGTCCCGGCGGCCAGGTGATAAATGCTTCGTCAGAAGAAGGCGGAGTAGTGGTGAACGGCATGAGCCTTCATGCCAGAGACAGCGGCGCGGCCAACAGCGCGCTGCTCTGCGACGTGAGAACAGAGGACTTCGGCAGCAGCGATGTGCTCGCGGGAGTTGAATTTCAGCGTCAGTATGAGAGAAGAGCCTATGAAGCTGCAGGCTCCCGGCAAGTTCCGCCTGCGACCAGCTGGGGACTGCTGAGAGATGGAAAAGCATCCGATGTGGAGTCATGTCTGCCTGAATTTGCAATTGAGGCTTTCCGCGAAGCGATGCCTGAGCTGGGAAAGAAGCTCAAAGGCTTTGACTCGGATGATGCTAAGATATATGCCGTAGAGACGAGAAGCTCGTCGCCGGTGAGAATTCTGCGCGGCAAAGACGGACAGAGCTTTTCCGCGGCCGGACTTTACCCCTGTGGCGAGGGAGCGGGCTATGCCGGAGGAATAACTTCCGCCGCAGTGGACGGAATCAAGATGGCGGAAGCCATAATAGATGATATGAACAAGAAATAGTGGCAGTTGTAAAGCTAGAACGAAAGGGTGATTGTTCGCCTCACAAAACCTACCGCGCAAGCTTTGTGTGTTGGGCAGGGCTTATATATCTAACAAAAAAAGACGGGATTTTTATTGAACCGACCCCCAAAAGTTAGACCAAAAAATCTAAAGATTGGGAGGTCGGTTTTCTTATGACGAAGTATAAGTTTGAGTTTAAAAAACGAATAGTCATGGACTATATCAATGATTTTCCCGTCATTTCCGGAGGAATGGACAGACCCATGAGTTTTAACATGGTAGGCGCTATGTCGCACAGCCGTCCGCCGCCGGCTAAAGAGGAAACAGGAGTTTCTGCAATATGAACCAGAGGCACAGGGTTCAGCGAGTGGGCCGTGACAGGATTGCCTGAAGAATCGAGCATATCGTCGGCGTTGCCGTGATCTGCAGTGAGCAAAATTTGACCTCCGGCTTCGAGTATAACAGGAACTATTTTTCCTACGCATTGATCGACGGCTTCAATGGCTTTCACTGCAGCGTCAAACTTACCTGTATGGCCGACCATATCAGGGTTGGCGAAGTTGAGAATTATGCAATCGTATTTAGACGATTTGATTTCTTCTATGACCTTTTCCGTCACCTCGAAAGCGCTCATTTCAGGCTGCAAATCATATGTGGCAACTTTCGGAGATGGAATGAGTATCCGGTCTTCAAGAGGGTTGGGCTTTTCTACGCCTCCGTTGAAGAAAAATGTGACGTGAGCGTATTTTTCCGTCTCGGCTATGCGCAGCTGACTCATACCCAGCGAGGAAAGATACTCGCCCAGCGTATTTGAAATTACTGCCGGAGGAAAAGCTATTTCAACGTTGGGCATGGTTTCGTCATATTGCGTCATGCAAACATATTTCAGATCTGCGATTTTCCTTGGCCTCTCAAATCCGCTGAAATCGTCGTCAACAAAGCAGCGGGTCAGTTCTCTCGCCCTGTCGGGGCGGAAATTGCAGAATATGATGCTGTCGCCGTCTTTTACGCGAGCTTTGTCTGAGCATACGGTAGGAAGGATGAATTCATCGGTTTCCCCGGCTTCATAAGCCATGGCGACAGCCTGACTTCCCGAGGAAGCTCTTCGTCCCTGGCCAGAGACCAGAGCGTCGTAAGCCAGCTTTACTCTTTCCCAGCGCTTATCTCTATCCATGGCGTAATATCTGCCAGCGACTACGCCTGTCGATGCGCCGTCTATGTCCGAAAGAAAATTTTCCATTTCTTTTATGTAGTTTATTCCTGAGGTAGGAGGAACGTCGCGTCCGTCCATGAAACAATGAACGTAAATAGGCGATACGTTGTGAGAGAAGGCCAGGGAAACAACAGCTTTTATATGGGAGATATGGCTGTGAACCCCTCCGTCTGACAGAAGTCCCATCACGTGAAGTGCCCCGCCTGTTTCTCTGCAATGGTTTATGGCGTCGTTAAGCGCAGCATTTCCTGCGAATACTCCGTCATCTATAGCTTTACTTATGCGTGTCAGTTCCTGATACACGACTCTGCCTGCGCCTATGTTGAGATGACCGACTTCGGAGTTTCCCATCTGACCCTCGGGCAGGCCTACGGCGAGACCGCTTGCTTTTAGCTGTGTATGGGGATATTTGGAGAAAATCTCATCGAGATTAGGTTTGTAAGCTTTGGCGACAGCGTTGCCCGGGCCGGCAGGAGCTATGCCGAAACCGTCCAATATCATCAACATAAATAGTTTTTTCATGGTTTTCCTCCTCAGGATCTTAACATGTGGTTAAATTAAATATACCACAGAATGTCGTTTATTAAAAGTGTTGAGGTGGGCGGAAGCAATATGATAAAATAGATTATCATAAGTCCTCATTGTTTGATTAAGTTTTTAATGTTCGATTAAATTTTTAATGTTGGCAAAAATCCTGGATTAAGAAAAAAATGACAACATTTTGAGAAAAGCCGCCGCAATTCCAGAGGGTTTACGGTGTCGAATCATGTCGATGTTGTACATTTTTAGGATTTACGACGAATTTGCCAACATATTTTCAAAAAATTGTTGGCAAATTTTCAGATATCGCTAAATATGGCAACATTAGAGAGTTTTCGTAGATAGTTCGACAAATTTCGACGTACCTGACCGCAAGAAATGTTGGCAGAAATCAGCCAAAACGAAAAATTGTACAACATTTTCCATAATATTACAAATGACTTGCAAATAACGTCACAGAATATAACAAACATTGCCGTACATTATATAACCCTTAAAGGAAGTGGCTATTGAATCGCAGATAGGTTTGAATGGAGGGCGTCAGTCCGCAGAGGATTGTACCGGCTTCGCCGAGAGGGGCGGCCACTGAGATGGGAAGTTACTGCTCAATGTTGCAGAATTTCAAAAAAATCACCTAAAATACAACATGGTTTCTGATTCATGTTGTAATATTTTGATAAATTGAAAAAATCTACAACATTAGACGTTTTTTCACCGTAAAGGCTGCTTCAAATTGCGGAAATGTTGTATAATTTTATAAAATCAGCGAATTTTACAACATTGCTGATAAGGCAGTTATTTAACTTGGAACAAAACAGCAGATCACCGCTTTGTTTTCAAGGAGTCAAAATAAACCGCCGGCGGGCTGGCGGACAGTGTTCCGCCGCTTAGCAGGAATTATGATCAGAGGTCAGAAGATGATAAGAAAAGCCGAAAGAAAAGATATAGATGAGATCGTCAGAATATACGACGCCATTCTGGAGCAAGAAGAAAGAGGTGAAATCATCGTTGGCTGGCAGAGAGGAATATATCCCACAGACTCTACAGCGCTGGAATCGCTTGAAGCGGGGACTTTGTTCGTTCTGGAGGAAGACGGAAAAATCGCGGCGGCGGCAAAGATAGACAAGAATCAGGTCCCTGTGTATTATGACTGTCCATGGGAAAAGGACGCTCCTGACAGCCAGATCATGGTTCTGCACACGCTGGTAGTAGACCCGGCGCAGTCAGGCAGAGGTCTGGGGAAAGCGTTCGTCGCGTTTTACGAGGATTACGCGCTGAAATCAGGCTGCCCGTATCTTAGGATGGATACCAACGAAAAGAACACAGCCGCCCGAAGCTTATACAAAAAATTAGGATACAGAGAAGCTGCAATTTTGCCGTGCGAGTTCAACGGAATCGCCGGAGTCAATCTTGTATGCCTCGAAAAGACAGTGGGGAAAAATTTTGTAATGTCATACAGCTGCGGCAAAGACAGCACTCTGGCCCTTCACAAGATGATTTCACAGGGGAATACTCCGCTGGGCCTGCTGGTGATGATAAACGAAGAAAACGACAGGTCTTTCTTTCACGGAGCCAGTCCTAAGATGATGACGGATTATGAAAGAGCTTTGGGAATTCCCGTAAAGCGTGTTATTTCCGCCGGTAAAAGCTATCATCTTCGCATGGAAGAGGCGCTTGAATATTTTAAAGATAAAGGCGCTGAATTCGCTTGCTTCGGAGATATAGACATAGAGGGCAACAGGCGGTGGAGCGAGGAACGCTGTGAAAACACCGGGCTTGAAGCCGTTTTCCCACTGTGGCATGCCGATAGGAAAGAAAACGTCAGAGAAATAATAGAGCTGGGATATAAATGCCTTATAAAGTCGGTGAACAATACTTTGCTTCCCAAAACGCTGCTGGGCAGATTCATCGACGAAGAAACTCTGAATATCATGGAAAACTGCGGCATAGACGTATGCGGAGAAAATGGGGAGTATCATACGCTGACTATAGACGGTCCGATTTTCAGAAAAGCGGTTCCTTTCAGCCGAGGAGAAATTCTGGATTTCGGAAATTATTCAGTAATAGACGTGGATCAGGAGGCGCGTTCTGATGAAATGGACTAAAGAACAGCAGGAAGCCATAGAGCTGAGAAATAAAAATATCCTTGTATCGGCGGCCGCCGGTTCCGGCAAGACAGCCGTCCTTGTAGAGCGCATAAAACGCTTGATCATAGAAGAAAAATGTCCCGTGGACAGGATGTTAATAGTGACTTTCACCAATGCCGCGGCGGCTGAGATGAAAGAAAAGATAAGAAAGAGCCTTTCACAGGCGCTGGAGGATGTTTCAGCGGGGGGCAGCGCATCGCAAGAGGGCAGCGCATCGCAAGGGGACGGAGCGTCGCAGGCGGACAGCATGTCGTCAGGGGACGGCGCAGAAAAGCAGGCCTTTCTCAAAAAGCAGCTGGATTTGCTGGGAACAGCCAACATAAGCACCTTTCACTCCTTTGCCCTCGATGTGATCAGGCGGTATTTCTATATCATCGACATAGAGCCGAATTTCAAGATATGCGACAGCACGCAGGAAGCATTGCTCAAGGGCGAGGCGATGGACAAGCTGCTTGACGAGCTCTTTGAAGCAGGAGAGCCGGAGTTTTTCCACTTTTTGAAATGCTACAGCGGAGACAGAGACGAAAGCCGCTTTCGCAGTATAGTTTCAGGATGTTATGACACTATACGGAGCTTGCCTGAACCTTTTGCCTGGCTGAGGGAAAGCGTGGAGCAGCTGAAGGACGGACGCGGTTTTGATTCAGGCACGGCCGCAGGGCAGCTCTTTGAGGCGGCGGAAGAAAAGCTTCGCGTGGCCTTAAAGGCCATCGCAGCAAATAAAGATACTGCGGAAAACCTCAAGCTTCCTCTCCTGACTGAGACGAAATCAAAAAAGCGGCAGGGGACAACAGGGATTCTGCAAAGAAACAGATAAAATCACTGAAAGAAGTATATTTTTCCGGCAGCCTTGACGAGCTGAGGCATGAGATGGCGCTGACTTACGATTCGGCCGCCTATCTGGAGAAGCTGCTCATAAGATACGACCAGATATACAAGAGCGAGAAAGCAAAGAAGAATGTGGCGGATTTCAGCGATATAGAGCATTATGCTTATGAAATCCTCAAGGACGGCGAAGCGGCGGAGTTTTACCGCAGCCGGTTCAGACATATTTTCATCGACGAATATCAGGACAGCAACGTCATACAGGAGGCTCTGATAGATTTAATCAAGCGGCCTGATAATTTATTCATGGTAGGCGACGTCAAGCAGAGCATATATAAATTCAGGCTGGCCGAGCCGGAAATCTTCCAGAAAAAATACAGAAGTTACCGTGACGGACTGATGGAGGCCTCTGTCAAAATAGATTTGAACAAGAATTTCCGCAGCAAGCGGCCCGTGATAGATTTCATAAACGGTCTGTGTTCGGCCGTGATGGAGGGCTATGACGAAGACGCCGCGCTTTATGCGGGAGACATGTATGCCGATGAGGCTTTCCACAGCCCGGAGCTTTATCTCGCCCAGGTTCCGTGGGACGAAGATTCTGAAATAGATGAAGAGCTCAAGAACATAATGAAAGCCGAAAAAGAGGCTCTCTGCGCGGCGAGGATCATCAGGGACAGCCTGAGAAAGCCTTTCTTCGACAGCAAGACAGGAGAAGAAAAGCTTCTCGAAAAACGCGATATAGTCATATTGATGAGAGGCGTCAGAAATTACGGAGACGTATTCTATAAAGTTCTGGCGGACAATAATATACCAGCGTATATAGACGACAGCGACGGCTTCTTCAACACCATAGAGATAGATTCTTTCCTTTCCGCGCTGTATATAATCGACAACCCAAAGCAGGATATACCGCTGCTCACATTGATGCGCTCGGAAATGCTGGGCTTCTCCATCGAAGAGATGGTCAGGATAAGGATAGAATTCAAGTCAGGCTCGTACTACGATGCTTTCGCAGACTATGCCCTGCGCGGCGGCGACGATGCTCTGAGACGCAAATGTGCCGGTGCGTTTGACAAGATTGCTTCATGGCGTCAGCTTAGCCATCTGCTGCCGCTGGACAAGCTTATATGGAAGCTGCTCCTCGATACGGATTTTTATATAGCCATGGGAGCGCTTCCTGCAGGAAGCCAGCGTCAGGCCAATTTGAGGGCTCTCACCGATAAAGCGCTGGCGTATCAAAGCTCAGGCGGCGGAAGTCTGTACGGCTTCATAAGATACGTGGAGGCCATAAAAGAAAACAAAGTGTCCATGGGACAGGTGAAGCTGCTGGGCGAAAAGGACGATCTGGTGCGCATCATGACCGTCCATAAGTCAAAGGGCCTGGAATTTCCCATGGTTCTTATGGCAGGCTTCTGCCGCAGGCTGACTTACAGCTCTGCCGGAAGAGCGCCGGTGATACACAAGGACCTGGGAATAGGCTTTCCTGTGGTCGACGCGGAAAATCGCTGGTACAGAGCCACCTTGCTGCAGAATATGATAAAAGACAGGTTCAGGAAAGAAGAAGTTGAAGAGGAGAAGAGAATCCTCTATGTGGCGCTGACAAGAGCGAAAGACAGACTGATAATGCTGGGTATCTGCGGCGACGTTAAAAAAGAAATGGAGAAAGTATGCAGGGAAAGTCCTAAGGACAGCAGCTACTTTGCCATGACAGGAAAAGTTATATGCGCGGAGCTGGGTGCGGCGAAGATAATTGAGGACAGCTGGCTGCTGGGGATATCTAAAGGCCGCAGGCGCAGCACTGGCAAGATACTGGAGCTGATGGAGTCGGCTGAACATGAGCAGGGAGATATTTCCCCTGAAATAGAGAGAAAGCTGAGCTTCTCTTATCTGTATTCCGGGAATCTGAAAGTAAAATCCAAATATTCCGTAAGCGAGCTCAACAGCGGATATGCGCAGATGCCGGAAACTCTGAGAGAGCCTGTGTTCAATTCATTTGGCGATGAGTCGCGCGAAAATAAACCAGTTGCTGAATTTTCTGCCGTTGCCAGAGGAAATATATATCATTCCGTCCTGGAACATCTGGACGTGGCAAAAGCGCGTGCTGAGGGAGACTATTATCTTTCCGGGCTTATGGAAAGCCTCGTGTCGGATGAGATTCTCTTTCCTGAAGAAGCTGAAATCGTCGATCTCAAAAAGATATCGGATTTTGCCGCTTCAGAGCTGGGCGGACGCATAGCGGCCTCACGTTCAGTTTACCGTGAACGGCCTTTCAACATGGTAATACAGCACGAAGGCAAGGATATAATTGTCCAGGGTATAATAGACTGCTATTTTGAGGAAGAAGACCACTTGGTGCTTGTGGATTACAAGACGGGAAGAGCGGAAAACGCCGCGGAAAAATACAAAGTCCAGATAGATTTGTACAGACAGGCTCTCGAAAAAGCCGCAGGTAAAAAAGTCCGAGACGCATATCTGTATATGACGGATGCAGGGCGTATTATAAAGATGCAGCCGTAATAAAAGCCGCATGATAAAAAGGCAAAAATAAAAAGCCGCCTCCGGTTCTCAAGCGAATTCCTTTTGCGGGGAAAGCTTATCCGGGGCGGCTCTTTTTAGTTATATGTCGTTGTATTAAGATGTCTTAGATGTACTAAATTATCTGTCGCTTAAAATGCTCGGATTAAGTTTGAATCAAACGAGCATAAAGCAAGTATTAAACGAGGCCCTGTGCCATCATGGCCTGAGCAACCTTTTCAAAGCCTGCGATGTTGGCTCCTGCTACCAGATTGTAACCGAGACCGTATCTCTCGCTTGCTTCTGCAGAATTCTTGTGAATGTTGACCATGATAGTTTCCAGCTGCTGGTATACCTGTTCAGGTGAGAATACGGTGTGTCCCGCGTTCTGGCCCATTTCGATGCAGGAGCATGCTACGCCGCCTGCATTGGCAGCTTTTGAAGGTCCTACTACTACTCCGTTGTCCATCAGATACTTGAGGGCTTCGTTGGTGGTAGGCATGTTGGAACCTTCGCAGAGGTATTTGCAGCCGTTTGCCACCATGGTTTCTGCATCTTCGAGGTGGATTTCGTTCTGAGTAGCGCAAGGAATGTAGAGGTCAGCTTTAACTTCCCAAGGCTTCTTGCCTGCAAAGAATTTGGCGTTAGGATACTTTTCTGCGTAAGGAGCGCAGATATTTTTGCCGGAGCCTCTGAGCTCGAGCAGATAGTCGACTTTTTCGCCGGAGATTCCGTCTTCGTCGAGTATGTATCCGTCAGGACCGGAAATGGTTATTACCTTGGCTCCCAGCTCGTTCAGCTTGACGGCTGTTCCCCAGGTTACGTTTCCGAAGCCTGAAATAGCGACTTTCTTGCCTTTCAGCTCTTCTCCGCAGTGTTTCAGCATTTCTCTGGCGAAGAATACTATTCCGTAGCCTGTGGCTTCTGTTCTTCCTGCAAGGCCGCCGAAGCTCAGACCTTTTCCTGTCAGAACGCCTTCATATCTATTTACGATCCTCTTATATTGGCCGAAGAGATAACCTATTTCTCTTGCGCCTACACCCAAGTCGCCGGCAGGAACGTCGGTGGAAGGTCCGATATGTCTGCAGAGCTCAGTCATGAATGCCTGACAGAATCTCATAACTTCTGCGTCGGATTTTCCCGTAGGGTCGAAGTCAGCTCCGCCCTTGCCTCCGCCGATAGGCAGACCTGTTAAGCTATTTTTGAAAATCTGCTCAAAACCGAGGAACTTAATAATTCCCGGATATACGTTAGGAGCAAATCTCAGACCTCCCTTGTAAGGTCCTATGGCGCTGTTGAATTCGTATCTGTATCCTCTGTTAACTTGAACTTTGCCATTGTCGTCAACCCAAACTACTCTGAAGCTTATGCCTCTTTCCGGCTCGATAAGTCTTTCGATCAGGCCGCTTTCGACATATTCAGGATGAGCCTCCAAAACAGGCTCGATGGAATTTAAAACTTCTTCTACAGTTTGATGAAACTCAGGCTCTCCAGGGTTTCTTTTCTTTGCAATCTCAATGTACTGCTCAACAATCTTACCCATAATAAATCTCCTCTTTTCTCCAATAGATAATGGTGATTTTAGTAAAAAATCTTTGTCTATCTAAAATTTAACACTTTAAATTTCCCTTGTCAACATAGTTACGTATACAATATATTAAATATTTTTTGCACTTTTCCGCCGACTTTCCATGAAACCTTGAACTTCCTTATGAACTGCGTTCTGAAGCACATTTTTAAAGAGCATTATACAAACTATTGTCTTGCAAAATTGAGCTTTAATGGGATATAATATAAAAATACAGGAGAAGATTGACCTTTATGGAAGGAGTAAAGCTTATGGACAGTGTTCCTGACGGGAAAAATAAAATTATGATAAAAAATACGCCGGCTTTGCTCTGGATGAAGCAGCAAAAAGGCAGAAGAGAGAAGGATTAACGCCGAGATTCGTCTTTTCTTCCGCGAGAGCTTGAGACGGCTGAAAGAAAAGGAGGAAGAAGAATGGATCCATTGGTTAAAATGCAGCCTGATCTGGCTTTTGACGAATCCCTTGAAAAGATTTTCAAGTTCATTTCTGAAAAAAAATATTTTAAAGCAAGAGATGAACTTCTGAAATATAACGAAGCCGACATCGCCGAGATGTTTGAAGAAATGCTCGACGATAGAGATATCCTTGAATCGACCATCGTCATATACAGACTGCTGCCGAAAGATGTTTCAGTAGAGGTGTTTTCGTACCTTCCGTCTGACGACCAGCTCAAAATAGTCGAAGGAATTACCGACGCTGAGCTGAGCTATATAGTAGAGCAGCTGGATTTCGACGATAAGATAGATATTCTGGAGGAACTGCCCGCCAATCTGGTGGACATGATCCTCGAAAAGACGCCAAAGGATGAGAGGCGCCTGATAAATACATTTCTCAATTATCCGGACACATGCGCCGGAAGCCTGATGACGCCTGATTATATCAGTCTGCAAAAGGACATGACCGTGGAGGAAGCCCTGGCCCATATAAAAGAAGTGGGAATGGACGCGGAGACCGTATACACATGTTATGTCAAGGATGGAGGCAGAAAGCTGGCAGGAATAGTTTCCCTGAGCACGCTGGTGATTTCCGACAGCCAGGCAAAGATAAATGATCTGATGCACACCGACTACGTCTGGGTCAACGTTTATGACGACCAGGAGGACGTTTCGGAAATGTTTAAAAAATACGGTTTTATAGCCATGCCCGTAGTCGACAAAGAACACAGGCTGGTGGGAATAATAACTGTAGACGATATCCTGGACGTAATAGAGTCGGAAACCACCGAGGATATAGAGCTGATGGCAGGTATCCTGGACTTTGAACAGTCCGATAAGGAATATCTGGATAAAAGCGTTTTTCAGCATGTCAAGGCCAGACTTCCTTGGCTGATGATACTGATGGTATCCTTGATGATAACCGGAGCTATAATAAGCTATTTTGAAGACATGCTTTCACAGGTGATTTCCCTCGTTGCATATATGCCGCTTCTGATGGGAACCGGCGGAAACACGGGAACTCAGGCCTCGACGCTGATAGTAAGAGGTCTGGCGCTCGATGAAGTGGACTTTGACGACGCACTGAAAGTACTCTGGAAGGAACTGAGAATAAGCCTTTGCATAGGGCTGATTTTAAGCGTGCTGAATTTCACGAAAATCATGCTCATAGACGGTGAAGCATGGAACATCGCGCTGACTGTGTGCATCTCCATGATTCTTATCGTCGCCTTTGCCAAGTGCCTGGGCGGCATGGTTCCTATGCTGGCCAAAAAGATAGGTGCGGATCCGGCTCTCATGGCCAACCCTGTTATAAGCTCGCTCACAGATACAGTTTCCGTCTTGATTTATTTCCTGATGGCGACACTTATTTTGGGGCTGTGATTTTGATAGAAGCGGAATTTATCCGCTTCTTTTTATGAATTTTGTTTGGTCATTGATATATCTGAAAAAAGTACATCGGAGAAATTTTATGAATACGAGTATTATTGATGAAAAATTTGTCAAGACTATCATTGAAAAGCGAAAAAGGGAAATACATAAGGGCGACTGCGGACGGATTTTGATAGCCGCAGGCTCCAAAGGAATGGCAGGTGCGGCGGTTCTCTCGGCCAGAGCGGCGCTCAGAGCAGGAAGCGGACTCGTTCAAGCAGCCATACCTGAAAATCTATTTCCCATAGTTCAGACAGGCGTTCCGGAAGCCACATGTCTTGAACGCGACTTTTCAAAAATAGATCTTGACCGATACGACGCGGCGGCCATAGGTCCTGGATTGGGGGAAAGCGAGGAAAGCGTCGAAGCAGTTACAGCGATAATAAAGAAATTCAGAAAAACTCTGGTGATTGATGCAGACGGACTCAACATTATAGCAAAAAGGAATCTGTTCAGCTTTCTTAAAGAGCGCGATCATGGCACGACTGTCATAACTCCACATTGGGGAGAAGCCGAGAGGCTGTTGGCTGGAGAAGCCGGGAGACTGCTGGCATGCGAGACAGAGGAGCTGTTCACCGGCGGGGACGGGAGCTCCTTGCAGGCTCACAGACTTGCGGCAGCAGACAAGCTTCGCGAGAAGACAGGCGCAATAGTGGTTCTTAAGGGACATGAAACGCTAGTAGCCGCCGGACAGCTAAAAACATATATTAATACTACAGGGAACCCCGGCATGGCTACGGCAGGCTCAGGCGATGTGCTTACAGGTATAATCACTGGGCTTGCCGGTCAGAAGAAATTCAGCGGAGAAAGACTTTCCGCTGAAGAGGCCGCTTTGTGCGGAGTATTTATTCACGGAGCTGCGGGAGACCTGGCGGCAGAGGCCATAGGGGAATACGGCCTCACAGCCGGAGATTTGGCATATTATACTGCCATAGCTTTGAAGAAAATTCTAGACTGATAATCAACACCAGGGGAAAAGATTTGAGATAAAGGGAGTGTTGGACTTGATAGTAAAAAAAGGAGATCTGTTTTTTGCTGATCTAAGTCCTGTTGTAGGCTCTGAACAAGGGGGAGTAAGGCCTGTACTGGTAGTACAGAATGACGTAGGAAACAAATACAGCCCGACGATAATCGTGGCTGCCGTCACATCACAGACAGGCAAGGCGAAGTTGCCGACTCATGTCCAGCTTGAGGCGACACAGGGCGGACTCAGCAAAAATTCGGTAGTTCTTTTGGAACAGCTTAGAACTATAGATAAGCAGCGGTTGAAAGAAAGGATAGGCACTTTGAGCGAAAATCAGATTCCCGACGTAGAAAAAGCTCTCAGCGTAAGTTTGGGAATTGCCAATTCGATGGAAAACCGTTAGAATAGAATAAGGTAATCAGGGAGGGGCCGCGGAAGCCAAGGCCCTCCCTTGACGATATAAAAGCATTGGAGGAAAGTATGGATTTTAAGGAATACGAGAAGATAGCTTCCCGCATCAGGACCGACGTAATTGAAGAAGTACATAGCGCCGGATCGGGACATCCGGGAGGCTCGCTTTCAGCGGCGGACATAGTTACCGCCCTGTATTTCAGGGAAATGAATGTAAACCCTGAAGAACCAAAGATGAAAGGCAGGGACAAGTTCGTTCTGTCAAAAGGACATGCGGCCCCTGTTCAGTACGCCGCTCTGGCTGAGAAAGGATATTTTCCCAAAGAAGAGCTGCTCACTCTGAGAAAGCTGGGAAGCCGTCTTCAGGGACATCCCAACATGCATAAAGTCCCTGGAATAGAGATGTCGACAGGATCTCTGGGACAGGGTTTTGCCGTGTGTGTTGGAATGGCCATGGCTAATAAGCTTGACAAAGACCCGGGAAGAATTTATACGCTTTTGGGCGACGGAGAGCTCCAGGAAGGCCTGATCTGGGAGGCAGCCATGGCTTCTGCTCACTACAAGCTGGACAACCTTTGCGCCATAGTGGACTGGAACGGACTTCAGATCGACGGAAGCAACGACGACGTGATGACGGTGAGCCCGATAGATGAAAAATTCAAATCCTTCGGCTTCAACGTAATCGTCATAGACGGTCACGATTTCGGTCAGATATTCGACGCTTTTGACAAGGCGAGAGAATGTAAGGGAAAGCCGACTGTAATAATAGCGAAGACCCACAAAGGCCGCGGAGTTTCCTTTATGGAAGACCAGGCCGGATGGCATGGAAAAGCGCCTGACGACGCACAGGCGAAACAGGCGGTCGAAGAACTGGGAGGTGAGGTATAATGGCAGAGAAGATGGCAACCAGACAGGCCTACGGCAAAGCTCTGGTGGAGATAGGAAAAGAAAATCCCAATTTGATCGTTATGGACGCGGACCTTTCCAAATCAACGATGACCGCGGACTTTGCCAAGGCTTACCCGGAAAGATTTTTCAACATGGGAATCGCCGAACAGGACTTATATGCGGCGGCCTGCGGCCTGGCGCTTTCAGGAAAAGTGGTGTGCGCCAGCACCTTCGCCATGTTCGCAGCAGGAAGAGCTTTTGAGGTAATCAGGAATTCCATAGGATATACAGGAGCCAACGTCAAGATCTGCGCTACCCATGCAGGAATAACAGTAGGTGAAGACGGTGCCAGCCATCAGACATTCGAGGACTTGGCTCTGATGAGGACGATCCCGGGAATGACAGTGATAAACCCTTGCGATGGAGTTTCTGCCGAAGAGCTGCTGAGGCAGGCTATAAGCTATGACGGCCCTTGTTACATACGTTTGGGCAGAGCGGCTGTCCCTGTATTTTATCAGCAGGGAGCGGATATAAAGCTGGGCAGGGGCAACTGGCTGCGCCGTGGTGATAAAGCGACGGTAGTTGCGACAGGAATAATGGTAAGCGAGGCGATGGAAGCAGCTGAAAGGCTTGCAGCGGAAGGCATAGAGATAGGCGTGATAGATATGCATACTATAAAGCCGATAGATGAAGAAATTCTCGTCGAAGCAGCCGAAACCGGACCTGTAGTCACGGCCGAGGAACATTCCGTCATAGGAGGTCTCGGAGGTGCGGTTGCCGAGGTTTTGAGCAGAAAGCATCCTGTCAAAATAGCCATGGTAGGCCAGCAGGACACTTTCGGTGAGTCGGGCAAGCCGGACGAACTGAAGAAAAAATACCATATGACTGCCGACGATATCGAAGCAGCTGTCAAATCCTTGATTTAATCAGAGAACGGCATTTCCATAATTATGAATATCGGTCTCCTTTCACTCATAAGATATTATGAATCTTTGTGAGGGAAAGGAGATTTTTTATGTCTGAAGATACAAAGAAAAAAATATTGAGGAAGCCTTCGAAACGTACTTTGATCGTGACAGGCGCAGTGATCGCCGCTGCGGCAGTTGTTTGGGCTGTTTTGAGCACAGGCGTCTTGGGCGGATCCCTGGGAGCTAAGAAAGTCAGCTTTGAGCAGCTTGACAAGGATAAAATTCCTAAATCCATAGAGACGGAAGTCATTCCGGAGTACAGGGAACTGGAAAGAGCTCTCGGCTGTCTCATAGACGGCAAAGTCTATGTCGTGGTAACCAGAGGTGAAAAGCCTACGGCCGGGTATTCGGTCGATATAGAAGACATTCGCCTTGAAAAAAGCAAGAACGGAACCAATATGCAGGTCCATGCCCTGTTCAAAGAGCCGGGAGAGGGGGAAGCGGTATCTCAGATAATTACATATCCGTACAGCGTCGCCGAGACAGAACTCTCACAGCTTCCTGATACCATAGAGCTGATAGTGAAATATGAAGAATAGAATAAATTTCCCTGAAAGCAGATGCTGATAAGACACTGACGTATCATTCGGGACGGCCGGTACCTTGTGGCTGCCCGATATATTATAGTTGGCCTGCACCTTATAATTGACCGTCACCTGCTTTCGGGGATTTTTTCTTTGGCAATAAAATCCTGAAATTCGTCAATAAAATCCTTTTTTTTGCAAGATTCTCATTTTATCGTTGCCCCGTGCCTTTTTCCGACATAAAATCTATTAAACGGAAAGATGCATCACCGAAAACCCTGAGAGTGGGAAGAGAGATAAGTGAGAGATAAAATCAGAAAACACAGCAAAACGATAGGAATAATGGGGGCGTGCAGAAGATCAGGGGCGACTTATGTAGCCACGTCCTTAGCCCTTGCAATGGCTAAAAAAACTGAAAGAACGGCGTATCTGGAAACTCACATCTGCAGGTGTCTGTCGTGCAGCCTTAGACCTTTGGTATTTTACGAGATGGGTCTGCAGAACGGGATTTTTCCCGGCAGGTTTTCCGACTTCTTTTTTATGAAATCTATAGGAGAGAATACTTCAAACAGGGTAAATCTTTTCCGCGGCGTCAATTGGGCGGTCAGGAAAGCTGATTCCCCCGCATGTCTTCTGCTGCCTGAAGATATAGCCGGCGAATACGTAATATGGGATGATCCGCCGCTGCTTGAGGCTGTTGGAAGTCCACCGCTGCCTGGCGGCGTTGCCTGCTCTTTGCTGTACGGCAATGCTGGCAGCCGTGCAGTACGTGCCGGTACCGGGACTTTCAGCAGCTCTGGAGAATATGAGCTTCGCAGGGACATAGCGGACAAGCTGGATTTGATAATATGTATAGCCAGAACTGAAACCGCCTTTGCCGCAGCCGGTGCGGAAACCGTTAGGAAGTGCTTTAAAAGATATCCCGCGAAGACTAAACTGGTATACAACATGATAAGTTCAAAAGCCTCTCTGAAAGCTGCCGAGAAGTATATCGGACACAGAGGAGATTTCTTCCTTTGGAAAGATTCGGCAGAAACCTCCGGCATGATAGACATTGCCACAGAAGAGATGGCCGATTACATCCTTGAATTATATTAACATCACAGGAACTACACATTACTGCCATGATTTTCTATTCCATTTAGTGTCGAAATGTAGTATAATAAATATGTATTTGCAGAAAGACGTACTATAAGGGGGAAAATATGATTAATTTTGATCATGTCACCAAAACTTATCGTACCAATGTTGGTTTAGAAGATGTGAGCGTACATATAAACAAAGGGGACTTCGTATTTTTGGTCGGCCCCAGCGGTGCAGGTAAGTCAACTTTTATCAAATTGATTTTAAAAGAAATAAATGCCGACAGCGGCAGTATTATAGTAGACGGAAAAGAGGTCACCACTCTGAGCAACAGAGAGGTTCCTGAACTGAGAAGAAAGGTTGGAACTGTTTTTCAGGATTTCCGCCTTTTGCCTAAGAAAACGGTTTTTGAAAATGTGGCCTTTGCCATGGAGGTTCTGCATAAGAGCAGAAAGCAGATAAGGAAGCAGGTGCCGCAGATATTGAGCTTGGTAGGAATTACAGACAAGGCCAACAAGTACCCGGATGAGCTTTCAGCTGGGGAGCAGCAGAGAGTAGCCATCGCCAGGGCCATAGTCAACAATCCTACCGTTTTAATTGCCGATGAGCCTACGGGTAATCTGGACCCCGTTACGGCTGCGGAGATAATGGATCTGCTTGAGCAGATAAATCTCAGGGGCACCACCATAGTCATGGTAACCCATGCGAAAGATATCGTAGACAGAATGAAGAAGAGGGTAATAGCCATAGAAAAAGGCAAGATCGTCCGCGACAGAGAAGGCATTTACGTACTTGATGAGGAGGTGAAGGGACTTGAATAGTTTACTTTACAACATCAAGCAGGGTTTTACGCAGATATTCAGAAATAAGGGAATGAGTTTGGCCTCGATCTTTTCCATACTGGCCATGCTGTTGATTCTCGGAATATTTTTCCTTATTACAGTGAACCTGAACCTATTTACCGAAGTAGTAAAACAGGATTACGATCAGGTTGAGATTTTCATGCTGGACGAAGCCAGTGAGGAGCAGGTGCAGACCGTAATGGGTGACTTGGAAAAACAGGACGGTGTGAAAAACGTGACGTACAGAAGCAAAGAAGAAGCTCTGGAAATCATGAAAGAGAGATGGGGAGACAGCGGTTATCTTCTCGATTCGCTCGGTGACAACCCGCTGCCTGCTTCCGTTCTGGTCGAGGTAGAGTCTGCGGAATCAGCTGCGGCTGTATCAGAGCACAGCAAAGATCTTGAAGGAGTGGAAGATGTTCAGTTCTATCAGGAGACGGTGGAAAAGCTGACAAAGGTAACCAACTTCCTCCAGATAGGCGCCCTGATAGTCATGGCTTTCCTTGTCGTAGTGTCTGTCGTAGTAGTGTCGAACACCGTAAAGCTGACTGTATTTGCCAGAGCCAAAGAGATACGAATAATGAAATATGTCGGAGCCACCAACTGGTTTATCAGAGGTCCGTTCATCTCTGAGGGAATAATCATAGGTCTCATCGGCGCACTCGTATCTACAGGCATAGTTACATTGATATATAACAGCGTAGTATCAGGCATGGGCCCTCAGATTATGGCCATCGTTTCATGTCCGCTCATACCTGTAAGCTACATGGCCGGAAATATGCTGGCGATATTCATAGCTCTGGGCGTAAGCATAGGCGCCTGGGGCAGCATCATTTCCATGAGAAAATTCCTGGATGCATAAATATAACAGATGAGAGAGGAAAACCCGATGAAAAGAAAATTCTTATCAGTTTTATTGATACTTGCAGTTACCGTTTCTCTTGCTTTGCCTACTTATGCGGCAGAAACCAAGGGAGAACTTGAAGACGAACTTTCAGATGTGAAAGACGAAAAAGAGCAGGTATCCAATCAGTTGGCTGAAACAAAGGACAGAATCGACGAACTGAATGAAAAGGTCAGCGTGCTTAACGGTGAAATTGCCGAGGCCAATAGCAAGATCTCTCAGACGGAAGCTGAGATACAGCAGAAGCAAAAGGACATGCAGGAAAGAGAGGACGGCCTCAACGAACGCCTCAGAGTCATGTATAAAAACGGCTCCATAGGATATGTAGACGTACTGCTCGGCTCAAACAGCATATCTGAGTTTCTCAGCAATCTGGATATGATCCAGAGAATATACAGAAATGATATGGAAGTTTTAAAGACTCTTCAGCAGGAGGCCGAGGAGCTGGAAGTCATCAAAGCACAGCTGCAGGAAGAGAAGAATGATCTCGCTGCAAAAAAAACTGAACTTGACGAAGACAAAAAAGAGCTGGATGAACTTAAGTCTGAGCTTGAGGCGAGAGAAGACGAGCTTCTTGCTGAAGCTGAAGCTCTTACCTCCAAGATTCAGAGCATGACCAGTCCAGATACGGAGTATAAGGGAGATGGAGCATGGGTATGGCCTGCTCCTGCCAGCCACTATCTGACGTCCTATTTCGGCTGGAGAATGCATCCTGTGTACGGCACATGGAGGTATCATTCAGGTATTGATATTGCGGCGGGATCAGGAACCAACGTATTGGCGGCAGCGCCAGGAACGGTGATATTGTCTTCATACTACGGCGGATATGGCGAGTGCATAATAATCGACCATGGCGGAGGTATAACCAGCTTATACGGACACATGAGTACGGGATCAAGAAGAGTTTCTGTAGGCCAGACTGTAAGCGCCGGTCAGGTTATAGGTTTGGTCGGAAGTACAGGCGTGTCCACAGGACCGCATCTACACTTTGAAGTGCGTGAAAACGGACAGGTAGTAGAGCCGCTGAATTATGTAGGTTAATAGAATGGAAATAAATCCGATTATAATACAGCTTTTAAAGAACAGAGGAATAGACTCGGAAGAAGAGATGTTGGAATTCCTCTCAGATAAACCGCAGAAAACGTATGATCCATTCCTGCTTCCCGATATGGAGGCAGGAGTGGATTTGATTTTAGCCGAAATCAAAGCGGGCTCAAGAATCTGCATATATGGAGATTACGATGCGGACGGCATAACTTCTACAGCTTTGATGATGGATGTTTTGAGGAAGCTCACCACTGACGACAAGCTGGGCTACTACATACCCTCCCGCTTTGAAGAGGGATACGGGCTCAATATGGAAGCAATAAAGACAATAGCTGACAGCGGAGCGGATTTTATTATCACCGTCGACTGCGGAAGCGTTTCCTATGAAGAGGCGCGGTATGCCCGAGAGCTGGGAATGAGGATACTGGTCACCGATCATCACAATATCACCGATGTGATGGCTGACTGTCTGCTGATAAATCCTAAACACCCCAAGTCGCAATATCCTTTTAAAGCCCTGTCAGGCTGCGGCGTAGCGTTCAAAGTAGCTCAGGGTATCCAGCAGAAAGCAGGACTTCCCAAATCGGTACTTACTGAAGTTTTAGACCTGGTGGCGATCGGTACCATAGGGGATATAATGCCGCTGATCGACGAAAACAGAACCATGACAAAATTCGGAATGCGGGTGATAAACTCCGGCAGGAGAAAAGGTCTCACAAAGCTTATTGAAGGTGCTTCTCTCAAAAAAGGCAGCGTTTCGTCCGAAAATATAAGCTATATTGTAGTTCCCCACCTGAATGCTACAGGCAGGATAGACGACGCTTCTCAGGCGGTGGAACTTCTCTGCAGAGACTTGAACGATCGTGAGCAGGACAGGATAGTCGAAGATATACTTAAGAAAAACAGACTGAGAAAAAATTTGCAGGATGAGACATTCAGAGCTTGCGCCGAGAATATAGACAAGGATGATCTGCAGGATATAATCATTATAAAAGCTGACGGAGCGCACGAAGGAATTACGGGCATAGTGGCAGGCAAGATAAAGGAGACGTATTACAGGCCAACCATAATAGTGACTCCTTCAGGAGAGGATGACCGTTATCTCAAAGGCACAGGCAGAAGCGTCGAGGGCGTGAACCTTTACCAGCTTTTAAAAACCCAGGAAAATCTGTTTGAAAAATTCGGCGGTCATTCGGGAGCATGCGGTTTTCTCATAAAGAAGGAATATTTTGACCAATTGAAAGAGGGCCTCTTAAAGGAGATGTCGCTTATACGCCGGCAGGACAGCAATATATTTG
>PPYF01411412.1_pt1 | contig 23561 bp, 27 predicted proteins | sample 1559871 | NCBI WGS metagenome assembly PPYF01 (sample SAMN08240021, study PRJNA423297) | Human gut metagenome, whole genome shotgun sequencing project. | reverse complement strand
AAGGAGGAATTTTATTATGGCAAAATCAGTTGCAGTTTTGGTGACTAATCTAGTCGAAGACGTTGAATATACTGAACCTGTAGAGGCTCTTAAGTCTGCAGGACACAAAGTGACAACGATCAGCTTTGAAAAAGGCACTGTTGAAGGTAAGCATGGTACTCAGATTAACATTGATAAATCCATTGATGAAGTGAGTCCTCAAGACTTTGATGCATTGTTCATCCCAGGAGGATTTTCGCCAGATCAATTACGTGCAGACCAACGGAGCATTTAATGATGCCTTCCTATCAGCTTTATAATGTTGATATTGATAAGCATTCAAACCTATAGCTTGATGAGTTTGCCTCTTTTAAAATAAATTTTTAAACAGTTACCGTTAAAGTAACTTATTCCTCGTGTTAGTAACACGGGGGATTTTTATATAGACGTTTTTAAACCCCCGTTGCGCAATTAAACTGAACTTATATTTCTAAAACATACTAATTAATAAAAGGCTAGTTACTGACCAATTTTTGGTTAGTGACTAGCCTTTTATTTTATTCATAAGCGTTGTTGTAACTGATAAGTAATATCTTCGTATCCTGGCTTCCCCAACAATCCAAACATATTGCGCTTATATGCCTCCACGCCTGGTTGGTCAAATGGATTAATTCCATTCAAGTAACCAGAAATGGCAACAGCTATTTCAAAGAAGTAGATGGCTTGTCCCAAAGCAAATTCATTTTGCTTATCCACCTCAATAATCATGTTAGGTACACCACCGTCAACGGGGGCCAACAAGGTTCCTTCTGAAGCAGTACGGTTAACGTAGCTCATCTTCTCACCTTGCAAGTAACCCAAACCGTCGTCAGAATCCATTTCTGGAATCACAACGTCCGTCACTGGCTCAGTTACGCGGAACAACGTCTCAAACAAGTTGCGACGACCGTCTTGGATGTATTGTCCAAAACTGTGCAAGTCCGTTGAGAAGTTTCCAGTCGCTGGGAAGATACCCTTGCCGTCCTTACCTTCTGACTCACCTTGCAATTGCTTCCACCACTCACCGAATTGAACCAACGTTGGATCATAGTTAATCAACAATTCTGTTGTATAACCCTTCCGGTACAAGATGTTACGGTAAGCAGCGTATTGGTAAGCCGGATTATTTGCCAAATCGGCATCAGCGTATTCCGCTTCACCAGCAGTTGCAATTGGCAACAAACCAACAGCCGTCAAAACTGAGAATCGTCCACCAATACCATCAGGCACAACGAACTCTTCGTAACCTTCTGTATCAGCCAATGTCTTCAAAGCACCACGTTTTGCATCAGTCGTTGCATAGATGCGCTCACGAGCGCCTGCAACACCATATTTCTCTTCCAACATTTGCTTGAACACACGGAATGCAATCACTGGCTCAGTCGTCGTTCCTGACTTGGAAATCATGTTAACTGAGAAGTCACGGTCGCCAATTACCTTGATCAAGCTGTTCAAGTAAGCTGGTGCAATTGAGTTTCCAGCAAACAAAACTTGTGGGAAGTCACGTTGCTCGTCTAGCAAGTAGTTGTTGAAATATTCGTTCAAGAAGTCAATTGCCGCCCGAGCTCCCAAATATGAGCCCCCGATTCCAATAACAACCAAAACCTTTGAGTCTGATTGGATCTTCTATGCTGCTGCTTGAATACGAGCAAACTCATCCTTGTCGTATTCAGTTGGCAAGTAGAGCCAGTCAGTGTAGGTTGAACCAGCCCCAGTCCCCTTACGTAGCATTTCATCCGCAACTGTAACCGTTGGTTGCATCATGGAAATTTCTGCATCTAAAATAAATTTTTCTAGATGTTGGGTCTTAAATTTTAATATAGAATTATTCAAGATTAGCATGCCTCTTTTTTAATTCGAATTCGGAAATATTAAATTTATTCATATAGTACATGACAAATAAATCTCCATATAACCAAACAGATTGTTCAAATAAACTTCCCATTGGCTGTTGTGTTATGTCGTTATTAGTAAACTTACTTTTACCTGATAGTATAGTGACATAGTCTGCTTTTTTATAGATTGTATTATGCGTGTTTGTACTCCATAGTCAAACTTTCGCACCAATATTTTTTGCAGTATCAACATATTGAATTAATTGACTCGTTTCTCCAGATGAAGAGGCAATAATTAATAAGTCTTTATCCTGAATAGCAGGTGTAGTTGTATCTCCTACAAAAAAGTCTCTTTACCTAATTGCGCAAGGCGCATAGCAAAAGCCTGTAATGCTAGTCCTGAACGTCCAAATCCCGTCAAAAAAATTCTATTAGTTGAATTGATAACCACTAATAACTCATCGGAAATATTTTTATCTGAATTATTATTTAGTTCATAAAGTATACTTTCCCAATTCATAACAAACTCCTATATTATCCAAGCAATTCCTTGAATTCAGCTGCGGCTGTGGCTGGATCATCTACTGTAGAAATTGCTCCACCAATAATTAATAGATCTGGATTAGCCGACTTAATTTCCTCCGCTGCTGTTAATTTAATTCCACCAGCGATTGCGGTCTTTGTATTAGAAACATTGTTCTTAATAATATTAAAAGTTTCAAAGGGATCTTGACCCAAGGCTTGTAGATCATACCCTGTATGAGTGCCAATATAATCTGCTCCAAAAGCATCTATTTCACGAGCACGGGTTGCAACGTCTTGGACCCCAATCATATCAACCAACAACTCTTTTCCAGCTTCATGAGCTGCTTTTACAGCGTCCTTAATAGATTGATCTTCGGCAACACCTAAAATCGTTGTAATATCCGCTCCGTAAGCAAATGCCTGGTTCACTTCATATGAAGCGACGTCCATGATTTTCAAATCAGCAAGTAACGTAATCTCTGGAAATTCTGCACGAATTTTTTTTAGTCCTTCAAGTCCAAAATTAATTACCAAGGGGGTTCCATATTCAAAAACATCAATACTATCTTTCGTCTTTTGAATTAAATCAATGGCTCCTTGGACATCTTCTAAATCAATTGCTAATTGTAGTTTCATAATAAAATAACACCTTTCTTCTTAAGAATATATATACATTATTTACCTTACTGGTAAAATTTAATAAAGGGCACTTCAAAGTAACCTAGTGTCTCTTTATATTTATTGTTCATAAAGGAGTAGTATGATGTCAGATTATTTTCGAAATACTGTTATGAAAAAACTTAGTAATGGTAATTTTGATTGTACTAAAGAATTTACAGTATCAATGTTTAGCGGTAAGCATAAATTATTAATATTATGGATCTTAATAAATGATGGGCCACATGGCTTTTCATATTTTATGAAAAATCTGAAGGGCATCAGTAAAAAAGTTTTATCAAACCAACTGAATGAGTTAATGGCGGACCAAATTGTTTATAAACGAGAATACTTAACTGGTAAAGTAAAACACACTGAATATCAACTAACGGATATAGGAGAAACTTTAATTCCCATCATAGTTGCTTTAAATGACTGGGTAGAAAATAGACTAAAGCAGGTTACTTTAGTGAAAACTTTTAATAATGATTTATAGATTTTTATCTGCTGTTTAAGATGCCAGCAGCTTGCCCCCATTAAAATAATCGGTAAATGTAAGTGTATAATAAAATTTTGGCGGATTAACCTGCTCAGGAGTCAATAGATTGGGCTTTTGATCAACAGTCACCAAAGTTTTGGGCTTGCGATAACGTTTTTGCATGCGGGATTTATTCCCTAATTCACGCATCAATTTGAGTGTCATATACTCAGATACTTTCGGCCCGTTGGTCTGTTGACTATAAGCAGCAATACGACGATAACCATAAAATTTAAAGGTTCTCCAAACGTCTAAAATATAAGGTTTTAGAGATTCTCTACGCTTTGCTTGTCGACTGGGCTACCAATGGAGCCAGTTGTAATAGGTACTAGGTTTGATTTTAAGTGCACTTAAAATACTCACAAGCGAGTAGCCTAGTGCTAAAAATTGGTTAACAAGCGGCAATCCCACATTACGGACTATTTTTTGGCTAGTAAGATGGCCACTCGCTTTAAAATTTCGTTTTCTTCCTCCAAAATAGCGAGACGATTTTCTAATTGCTTGACCCAAAGAGCAATAGAATCTTTTGAAGGCCCAAATACCTCTGCCAATGATTTAAGTTAACGTCCTTCTTGGTGAAGTTTAACCAGTGAATCTTTAAAATCTTGTGAATAACGAATTGACATAAAAATACGCCTATACTTTCATTTTACGGACTGAACAAAAATAGTCCATTTTTTTAGTATAAGAGCATTAAAAACTTGAAAATATCCTGTATTAATTTGTGTAAGCATTATTAAACTATATTATTTAGTAAGTGATATAATTAGAGTATTTTAGAAGCAAAAGGAAAATAGAAAATGGGGATTATTTGGACCTTAATAGTCGGTGCAATAATTGGAGCAGTAGCCGGAGCGCTTACTAGTCGAGGCGCTGCTATGGGTTGGATTAGCAATATACTTGCTGGATTAATTGGCTCATGGTTAGGCGAAAGTTTGTTAGGTAACTGGGGGCCTAGTCTTGCTGGCATGGCATTAGTGCCTTCTGTCATAGGAGCAGTTATTCTAGTAATTATTGTTTCTTGGATCACAACTCGAATCAAACATTGAAATAAAAGGGGAGTTTTGATCATAGCAGAAGAAAATAATTAAGTAAAAAAGCAAAATAAAAAAGATGATCCTAAATCTAATGATAAAGAAAATATTCTTGATCATAATGATCAGACTGCAGATTATAAGAAGGCATACTAGAATCATGGGATTTTAGATTACTACGCGAGCCCTAAATTGCTTTTACAGTGTTTGGGCTTTTTTTTAAGCTAATATTTTTTGAAATTAGAAACTTTTTAGGAATTTGATGAAAAACAGTATAGAAAATTAAAGAAAGAAAAAAGAAAAATGACGAGTAAAAAACCTAATTTAAAATTTTTGAATTATTGTGTTTATGTAATATCTTTGGGAGGCTTTTTATTTGGTTACGACACAGGAGTAATAAATGGAGCGCTAGCTTTTATGAGCCGTCCAGATCAACTTAATCTTAACCCTTCCTTACAAGGCGTAGTATCGAGTTCCCTTGTAATTGGTGCTTGTATTGGAGCATTAGGATGTGGGAAGATAGCCGATCAAGTAGGGAGAAAAAAAACGCTACGCTTGATTGCAATTATTTTTACCATATCAACCTTTCTTTGTGCATTGGCTATTAATTTCTGGTTCATGACTATTTTTAGATTTATTTTAGGGATTGCCGTGGGAGCGGCATCGAGTCTTTCACCAATGTATCTAGCTGAAATATCGCCAGATAATTTACGCAGTGCGAATGTTAATAAGAATGCTATTTTTATTGTTCTTGGTCAACTCAGCGCCTTTGTTGTCAATGCTATTTTAGGAAACATCTGGGGTGACTGGGGTCCTATATGGCGTGTTATGGTCTTATCTGCGGCAATTCCATCGGTGATTTTATGGATTAATTCATTTCGAATCAGTAGAAGTCCGCAGTGGCTTTTGTTCAAAAGACGAGTTAATAAAGCTAGACAATTATTTCGTCGGTTAGGGTTCAGCAATACTAAACAGCTCGTAATAAGTGGAACTGAAACGATTGATGAATCTGACGACCAAGAGTTTAGCTGGTCGGTTGCTTTGAAAAATAAAAAATTACTTTATTTATTAACTACCGGAATAGTTATTGCGTTGATTCAACAAATTTCTGGTGTTAATACCGTCATGTATTATGGCACGATTTTACTTGAAAATGTGGGAATGGGGGCCAGAGGCTCACTCTACGCAAATATTTTAATAGGTGTGGTGTCAGTTATTGCTAGTATCTTTGGTACGCGTACGATTGAAAAAGCTAATCATCATAAAATGCTAGTTATTGGTTTGATTGGCAATGTCGTTTTCTTAGCACTATTAGGTTTGATTATGAAAACAACGATGTTTTCGCAGACCATAACAAATGTATTGGTACTGATCGCTTTGACTTTATTCTTGGCCAATCATCAAGGTATTGTTAGCCCGGTCACATGGTTATTATTAGCAGAAATGTTTCCGGGAAAAGTTAAAGCACAATTTATGTCAGTCGCAACAGCGACAACGTGGATTACTAACTTTATTATTAGTTTAATTTATCCGCAGCTTATTGCATTGTTAGGAACAGCTATTGTTTTCTTCGTCTTTGCACTAACCAACGGTTTTAGTATCTTGTTATCCGTTATATTTGTTAATGGTCGTAAAATGAAAAAAGCATATGAAAATGCTGAAGTATAAAAATAAAAGGGGTATTAATTCACATGGCAAATTTTTATGTTAACACAACAGAGGTTGTGCACAAACTTCCTAATAATGATCGACCAAAATTTTACATGTTTGGTGTTCCAAGCTACACGAACATGGGGGATCAAGCAGTTTCGTTAGCAGAACGAAAATATATTGAAAACGAATTCCCAGAGTATCAATATATTGAAATTATTGAAGAAGACGATGACTATGCTATTCCCATTGTCCAAGAGCATTTACAGTCCTCTGATATTATTGCGTTTACTGGCGGGGGAAATATGGGTAATTTGTACCATAATCATGAGGAGGCACGGCGTAAGGTTTTTTCAACTTTTGTGAACAATCTGACAATTTCATTTCCTCAATCAATACATTTTGAAGACAATGAAGATGGTGAGATTGAAAAACAAAAGAGTCAAGAGGCTTACCGGAAAAATCCTAATCTCGTGTTAGTGGCACGTGATGCTCAAAGTTTTCATCGTATGCAATCAACGTTTGATAACCCAGTCATTTTCACACCTGACATGGTTTTATACATGAATTCTATCAACTGGAAGTTCAATCGAAATGGGGCTTTATTCGTTTTACGGCATGATTCAGAAAAAGTTGTTAAAAAAACTACGATTGACAATATAAAAGATATTTTAGGAAATGAACGCCCTGTAAAAAGAGTTGATACCGTTCTAGATGAACCACAAAAGATAACACCTGTTACTCGGGAGGCATTATTTGATTCAGAACTAGAACTATTCTCGCACCAGGAAATAATTATTACAGATCGCTGGCATGCAATGGTATTTTCCGTTTTAACAGGAACACCTTGTTTGTTATTTGGAAATAGTTATGGAAAAGGAAAGCATGCCTATATTGATTGGTTAGAGCACGTCGACTGGATCGATTACACGGACGAAACTGACGTAGAGCGTATAGAAGAACTGTTACAACAGCTAATTTCGCAAAAGCGGCACGATTACGACGTAAAAAATGATTTTCGTCAATTACGTGATTTAATTAAAAATAATATGCACAATAAGAACTAATAATTATTGATTATCAAAAATTGAATATCAAAATTATTGGTAATAAAAAGAATAGAAAATGTATGGGCTATAATGGATGATCTTATACTAAAAAAATGGACTATTTTTAGTATAAGAGCAGTTGGGATTGATTTGAGATTTTTGACCCAGCCCGTAACCGTTTGTACAGCCAAATGATATTCATTGGCCAGCGAATTAGCAGAACGACCCTCGTTGTACAAGGCAGCAATTGATGATTTAAACTCAGTTGAGTATCTCTTAGCTTTCATAATAAAAAAACTTATACTTGATTATCTCGGATTATGCCCTAGAAATAAAGCAATCCGGATTTTCAGTATACGAGCAAAATTTTTTTATAGGTTAACCCAAATCAATTTGATCTAACATCGTTTTGCGACTAGCTTGGTCTAATCCACGATAAGTCAGTGTTATGGCTTCACTTGAGTGATTCAATAAATGCATGACTACGCCAATGTTGTAGTTTGATTGTGTATAGACGCGATAAGCGCCTGTTTTACGCATGGTGTGCGTGCCTAAATAGTTGATACCTAGTAGATCATCAACACGCGCCATCACCTTATAAAACTGCTTCTCGGTGGTATGGCAATCAGGATGGGCTGTCGAGGGGAATAGCCACTCAGAATTGATATTTTGTTGGACCAACCAATCATGATACTGTAGCAAATCTTGCTGAACAGGCTTTAAATATAACGTGTTTGCTTTACCGGTCTTTTTATCATGAATAAAGGCTGTATTTTTGACAGAGCCGTCTGGATTATAGACATCTGATTTTTTTAATGTCATGACATCACTCACACGTAGTAGCGTGGCCTTACCAACTTGAAAAACGGTGTAATTTCGGCGACCAGCACGGAACCTATCGAGAAGTGTATCTTGTACCCTCTTTAAGGCGTTGGAGTCTTTGATGGGTAGGACAATTTGTTGCATCATAATATTTTTACTTTTCTGGTTCCCATTGTCATTTAATCATATCTTAGCATTCATAATAAAAATTCATACATTTGATTATCCCGGATTATGATTTAGAAATGAAGCAGTCCGTACTTCCCATATACATTTTCCCGTAATCAGGTTATTTCTTAAAAAATACGTAATTATAAAAAAGACTTGATGAAATATAATCATCAAGTCTTTTTCAAAAATGAAAAGCTTATTACATATCGAAATATGTCGCATTATAATAATTTGCAACAGTTTTTGATAATTCAGAAAGTTTTAACAGCCATCATGTTTTATAGTAATTTACTCTCGGTAAGTAGCTCTTCGATAAACGTTCCCTTTATCTTCTTTTTTAGAGCTACTTTAGCTAATTTTGGAATTCCTAAATTAGCTTCATCAATGGTTTTTTTATCTCCCATATAATAGATAGCTTTAAGTAGTTCTCGAATATCATAAATGGATCCATAAACTTCAGGAACAGCGCGTTCAACTTCAAGTAAAGTATATACAGATTCCATGGCTGTCCTAATTGAATATTCGGTAGTAAATACGGTGTCATTACTAGGTGACTCTGCGAAATTACCAATAAAGGCTAAATTAACAGACCCTTTAGGAACAATATCTGGTCTATCACCCGCAATTCGGGGCATAAAGTATGACGTAATAAATGGCATAAATACTGGAACGGTGTTTACATTGTTTTGGTTAGACAATTGTTTGATTTTGGACTCAGGGACCCCAAGGTGATAAAGGAGTTCTTGCGTAATTTCTTCCCCAGAACATTCTACAATGGTCTTATCAACAAAATTTCCTTTGGTATCTGAATATAGTCCATATATCCATACAATTGTTTCATTTTCCTTTTGTTCTTTGAAATGTGGCTGCCTGTGAACAGCAAAACTCATCAACCAGTTCGAATCGGTTATGGTAATAATTCCACCACTATTAATTTTGTGATCATGCAAATCACGATTGGTGAGACGTTCAATGTAGGGTTCAATTTCTGGTGATTTTATAGTGGCTGTTGCTGACACGAACCAACTTTTTTCAGGTAGGTTATCATAGAATACTTCTGGATGACCGAAATCATTAGATTGTTCTGCTAGATTCTTCCACAGTGACCAACTACCACCCAACTTCTTTGATATAGGAGCGGGTTTATCATGGCTCCCATATGTTGAACTTTCTGTAATAGAACCATTTGTAACGAATACAAGATCATCACGTGATAGGCTAACATCATCACCATCCTGGATCACGAGTTTTTTTGCAATTTTTTCGTCATTTTCGAAATCTACCACAACATTATTAACTTGTGTATCATAGATGAATTCGACATTGTATGACTCTAAATACTTTATAATTGGTAGAACCATAGACTCATATTGATTGTACTTATTGAACTTCAGGGCACTAAAATCAGGTAATCCATCAATATGATGAATAAATCTCATAGTGTATCGACGCATCTCAACTGCAGAGTGCCATTTTTCAAAAGCAAACATAGTTGCCCAATACATCCAAAAGTTACTTTCAAAGAACTCATTTGAGAAGAATTCCTCAATAGTCGTCTTACCCAATTTTGACTCAGGAGTTAAAACTAAATCCATTAATTCTTTAGATTTTTCATCCAAAGTATACAGGCCATCAGTTGGTACGCGCTGTCCACGATTATAAATTAGGCGAGTATTAGATGAATTTGGATCATCTTTATCTAGCCAATAAAATTCATCTAAGTAAGAGGCATCTTTAATTTCTAAAGAAGGAATTGATCGATACATGTCCCACATAGTTTCAAAATGATTTTCCATTTCTCGACCACCACGTGTCACAAAACCAATGTTGGCACGCTTTTCTCCATCTAAAGATCCACCCGGAGTGGGTAATTCTTCATATATATGAATTTTTTCCCCGGACATATGTCCATCACGCACTAAGAAAACAGCGGTAGCCAGTCCGGCCAGACCTCCTCCAATAATATACGCTGATTTTTGATCCACATTTTTGGGCTTTCTTGGACGTGCAAAAGCTTCATAATTTCCGTTAGAATATCGCATAATGGCCTCCTTCTACTACACTTTATGTTTATATAATCTATTAAAAAAGCGCTAATGTCATACTTATTTTAAGAATGACTCTCGTTGGTATTCAGGGCTAGAATATTCATAGAAGCCCTTTCCTGCTGCTAATCACGTACACCCCTTATCGATCATTTCTTTTATCAAACGAGCAATCTTGACTTGTTCTTCATCTGTTTCTGACCTTGATAAAGCTAAATTATAGGACATTTGTAGACCAACACCATCACCTACGACAGTTATATTTTTATAGACATATTTTTTCTTCTTATAACGATTTAATATGTTAATTATATCACTGTGAGAAAGTAATTTCAAAAAATTGTAACTAAAGTGAAACAGTACCTTTAGTTGCTGCAAGCCCCCATGAATAATCGGCATGACTTTGAAAGATGGCGGAGTCTTTGATTTATAGGGCGATTTGTTGAAACATAAATCATATATATAGCGGTCTGCTTATATAATTATGGAAAATATAGCAATATTAAAGGGTTATTATGATACATAAATTAAAACAGCCCCTATTATCTAATTGCTAGATAATAGGGGCTGTTTTAATAGGTTTTCACAGGGGTGATTAGACTTATAGACCCTGAAACTACTTGCAGGATTATAACTTGGTGGTTCTCTATTCAGTCACCTAACTGCTGGACCGTGTCAGATACATGGATCTGTGTCTTAAATTTTTTGAGGTCATGATTATTAGTCGCTGTATTTCCCTTATGGTTTAACAAGGCATCTAGCGCTGCTAAGTTGCTAACATAAGTCTGATTAATGTAGGTGCGAGGGACGATACGCGCAACTTTAACATAGCTGCCCTTATGATAAGCCATCACATAAGGATCTTTGACCCCAGGATTAAGCCCCGTCGTTAAGGTTAATTTGGTCCATTCATTCCCCATCGTATTATCGGTGAACCAAGCGTTCCAGTAACCATTGGTTGCCTTATTGTTAGGCGAAATTTCTTTTTCACTAGGTAATTTAGTGTACCCGACTTTATAGGATAAAAACGGATCAAAGCGATCAATCGTCCCAATACCTTTATAATATCCCAAACATAAAATACCAGTACTAACCAGTGCTAGTACGATCAAACTACCTAAACCAAAAGTCCAATGACGATAATGACTTTTAAGCTTAACATCATGATCTATCTGGGTGGCCAAAGAGGGTTCTTTATCTTTTTTCATTGCAATTTCCTCGTTAAATAGAAGTTTTTCGAGTGAGATGTTAAACAATTGACTCAAAGCATGCAGGGTCTCTAAACTTGGCATATTCTTGCCAGTTTCCCAAGTTGAAACCGTTTGACGGGTCACATGTAATTTTTGAGCTAACGCTTCTTGGGTTAAGTTAGATTGCCTGCGCAAGGTCTTGATATCGTCTTTAAAGCTCAAATCTCACTCCTCCTAAATCATAATCAAGGATCTAAGGCAATCCTAGCAAGAATTACTAGCATTAGTCACGCAAATGTTACTTGCCCAAGCCAATAAAGCCATTCTTCAGAACGTTATTACGATCTGAGGAATGGCTTTAGAAATGATCAAAGGCCTATTTGTAAATCATCACGCTTCCTTTTTTTGATTTGTTTTCATCTGATATTAACAAATTACATTGTCAAGTATCTAGGCAAAATTTTTGTAACCGCTCTCTAATAATGATATAGTAGGCACGATATGCAAAGTGTTTGTTAAACAACATACACGTTATTAGTGCGTGTCAAGATTGTGCTGAGTATTGTATGAACAAGGAAGGAATTATATGACAAACGTAAATAGAGAATATGCAAAGCAGAATTTTCCAAAACAGAGTCAACCTGAACCAGGATTACAAAGCAAGATGTCGCCAACACCGGATGATGGTGCAACAAGTTACGTTGGGCATGACCGCCTGAAACATAAGAAAGCACTGATAACCGGTGGTGACTCAGGAATCGGCAGAGCTGTGGCGATAGCGTATGCGCATGAAGGTGCTGATATTGTGTTAAATTATCTTCCTGAAGAAGAACCAGATGCACAAGAAGTTAAGGGCATTATTGAATCATTGGGTCGTAAAATCAAGCTAGTTCCAGGTGATTTAAAGAATGAAGCATTCAGCCAAAAGTTGATTGATGAAGCAGTTTCATTTTTTGGTGATTTAAGTATTTTGACGTTAGTAGCTGGTAAACAACAAGCGGAAGTTGATATAGCTAATTTGTCGACACAACAAATAACCGACACTTATGCAACAAATGTTTTTAGTCTCATTTGGCTTGTTAAAGCGGCTTTACCACATATGCAACCTGACAGCAGTATCATAACAACTAATTCTATTGAGGCAGAGCAACCATCATCATTTCTCGTGGATTATGCAGGTACAAAAGCTGCTATCAAGAATATGACGATGAGTTTGGCTAAACAATTGGTTAATCGAGGGATTCGCGTGAATAGTGTGGCACCTGGTCCCATTTGGACACCTTTGCAGATTGTTGGTGGACAGTTACCGGAGAACATTCCAACATTTGGCCAATCGACACCCATCGGTAGAGCTGGTCAACCGGCAGAATTAGCAGGCGCTTATGTTTTCCTAGCTTCAAATGAATCTAGCTATGTAACAGGTGAGTCAATCAATGTTACTGGTGGCTTAAATTAAATCATGAGCTCCTTTGAATTTCGAAGATACTAATCAGAAATTTGGTTGGATCAACGAAGAAAGTGGAGAAAAGATGGATAAAAAGAATAAAAAAATGTGTCCTATTATCAGTACTCATATTTTATTTTCTCCATAAAAGTAATTTGGATCTATTATAACAATAAACAAAAAAACAGCCCCTGTTATCTATTGTTTAGATAACAGGGGCTGTTTTAATAGCATTATCAAGGGGCTATTGATATGGTTATAGCCCCCACTTAGACAAGTATGTTGAACATTTATATTCACTGGTGAAGAAAAGAAATAAATATTGGTCTCGCTATATTAGTATTTATCTGACTTCTTTTCATTATCTGATTTACATAACATTTGATTATGCGTAGTTGTTGCTATATCAACGTTTACAGCGCCTAGTTTGTGATTTTTAAAAATTCACAAGCCGTAGGTTTATTTGTTGCGGGGTGAAGAGCGGACCACTCTGTGCCTTTCCACAGCTTTATTGAATATACCAATTATCATATTTGTGCAAGACTTGTTATACTTGCAACAGATTAAGAAATGAGGGAATAACGTGGCTAAAATTTTCTTTTATGGCGCTGTTAGTTTGGATGGCTACCTATCCGATGTGAACGATGGATTACAATGGTTATTTGACACAGAAGTCGGTGATAAACTTACCACAGATGCCTTTTTGGATACGGTAGAAACTGTTGTGATGGGCAGAATTACATACGAAGAGGCCCGAAAGTACGTCCAGCCTTTATATCCCGGTAAGGATGTTGTGGTGTTTACCCATAATACTAATTTCGATGTCCAAGAAGGTTTTGCCGTATCCGAGGATCCAGTAGACTACCTTAGAAAGTTGAAAGAACAACCGTCGGGCAATATTTGGGTGGTCGGTGGTGTGAACCTACTAAAAAACATTATTATTGCTGACTTGATTGATGAATGGTGGATTCAAATCGCACCCGTTTTACTTGGTAACGGAAAAAGATTATTCGAGCAATCCGACTATCAAACTCGGTTGGAATTAATTGATATAACGCAAATGAAACAATTGACAGAACTTCATTTTCGCCGAAATTAATATTTAAACAACGGAAAACCCGCTTCAGTTAATACAACCTGAAGCGGGTTTTCGTTCAATAAAAGAATTCAGCTTTAAATCATATTAGGGTATCACAAATACTTTAATATTTTTTGCGTCGCAACCAAAACCAGCAAATTAGGCTTAGTATAGCAGAGATAATCAATACGGCAAAAACACCATAAGAAGACTTTTCAAACGGGACATGGACATTGATTCCCCAAAAACCAAAAATAATCGCTGGAATAGTCAAAACGATTGATATCTCTGTTAGAGTTTTCATAATCATGTTAAGCTGATAAGAAATCATATTGTTTATCATATTTCCCAAAGCATCCAAATATTGGCTGTAACCTAAAATAATTTTATCCATTGTGTCACTTGTATCGTATATCTCATCAATTATTTTTTTGGTGGTAAAATCATTATCATTATTAGTTGTGAAATTTTTTTTAATGAAATCCAGCGCTTTGTGATTAGCGCCATAAGTTGCTGACAAAGCTACTATGTATTTTCGAAGAGTCAATAAATCACTAAACGTTGGTCTGAGTGGACCGGGCGTTGATATTTCTGAGTCTAAATCATCAATTTTTTCCTTGACTCCACGAAGGTTGTTAAGCATCACATGGAAATCTTTTTGCATAATCTTTAAAAGTACTTCCTCCGTGAAATTATTGACATCACGTAAAACCATATTGGATAAGAGTTCGGAAATGGAATTTAATTTGTGGTTTGTAAAAATTATCAACTTATTTTTAAATACCAAGAAAACAACAGATGTCGTCTGATTATCTAGACGCCCACCTTCGTGTATCTTGGGAAACAAAAAACTTACGAACAAACTTTTTTCATCGTTCCGATCTATCATCGTGTCATATGCAACTTGATCATCAAACGTTAGTATATTGCCTATTTTAAGGTCATATTTATGTTCAAGAGATTCGATATATTCTCGTTCGTCACCATAAACATAAACAACAGAAGAATTTTTGATATTTGATTCTGACGAAACTAATAATGTATCTTTTGTTAAAGAATAATTTTTCAGCATTGTAATCCTCCTGCTTTATATTTTTCTCAAAAATAAATGCGTAATTGTTGTGAAATAAATACGTTATCAGCTTTAAAAACATTTTGTCTTATGTATGATAACCTGCCAAAAATTTTATCTCACACATTATCTAGACAATCTTGTCTCCAGCTTCTAATGTATTATCTAATTTATAATTATAGCCCTTATACAAACATGTTTTGTAAAAAGCCTTTTTTCTGTTCTTTCAACAAATCTAACTTACGTTGGTGAAGAGCGTAAGTGGATTGATACTGTAGATATGTCTACAAATATGGTGAATCCTAAGACTGGAGATTATGATGACTTATTGCATATTGGTCCAGGGAATATTGAATCATTTACTGGTAGAATACTAGATAATGTAAATACTGTGAAGAATGATAATTTAATTAGTGGCAAATTCCATTTCAATCCTAATGATATTATTTACGGAAAAATAAATCCTCAATTAGCAAAATATGTTCATGTAGATTTTGAAGGCTTAGCTAGTGCAGATGCATATGTTTTAAATTTAAAAAATGGAGTTAATCAAGGTTTTTTATTTGTAGAATTACAAAAGTCTGGATTTTATAAATATTCTGTATCGGTATCCATGAGAACAGGTATGCCGAAAATTAATAGAGACGAACTAAATCAATTTAGTTACTTAGCACCTAAAAATATAGAAGAACAACAAAGGATTGGTTCATTCTTCAAACAGCTGGACGAGACTATCGCTCTTCATCAGCGTAAGCTTGAAAAACTCCAAGAACTTAAAAAAGGGTATCTACAAAAGATGTTTTGCTGATTCTTAATTTGATCAAATTTAGGATCCTATGAAACTCTATGACTTAATTTTTGTTGTGCTTGGTCAATACTTAATTCACCTGTATAATAGATTACGCAGGAAGTTTTCTACGTAAAGTCAAGTATATTAGGACTCTAAAGTTTTAAGTTATGACCTTTTTTGGCTCTATTTAAACACTTTAAACATTATATTGGTAGATGTAGATTGTGAAATTAATCTGAACGACGTTCAGATTAATCTTGCAATCTACCGTTATGAAAACATAGCGAACGAATCATGCTCATTCTTTACATCTTTTTCACGAGAAGTTTACAATTATTCGGTAGTTAGGCGCCTATGTAGATTGGTAAGATAGTGTTATTAAACAATAAGGACGGCGTAGACTGATGAAAAAGATAACTTGGGGATTACTCGCACTGTTGATTGGCCAACCAATCATCGTTTATATTGGGCAAGCAGCCCTTTTAACGACGATACCAAATCACTATGGTTTATTGGGGGCAATCGCTTATACGAGCGACTCGTACCATTATTTGGCGATGTTTGAAAGTATGCTCATTCCGGCCCTATTGCTCGCGATTATCCTGCTAAATCGGTATGCGGCACCCTTTGTATGGTCAGTGATACTGAAAGGCACGCTCAGCTGGTGGCTCTTTGGAATGAATTGGTTCATTTTGATTAGTTTATTTGTTCAGACCAGTTGGTTAAGCTGGGGCGTCTTCATTTGGACGCTCGGTGGGGTCATTATCCTGCTTATTAAATTATCAGGGGCCCTAGGCATGAACTATCGGTGAATTAGTCTCGAACGGCAAAAAGATACTGTATAGGCGACGCCTACACAGTATCTTTTAAATTGGTCAGTTGGTTTAATAACTAGTCATGGTGTAAAAGTGGTGTCAACATATCAATGATACCCACTGAAGCACTCGGAAAGGCAAAAATCTTCTGACTTAACGTGTTGGCTGAGACGTGATCAGTAATAATCATGGTCAGTAAGTTAATCAAGTCTGGCGCGCCATTACCATAGATGGAGGCGCCAACAAGGTAATTCTCTTGGTCAAAGACCAGTTGTAGATCAGCATCGACCTCGTTTTGATACTGAAAGGCTAACAGTTTACCGTATGGCAGTGCTTGAACGTGAAAGTGTTCAGTATCAAGCTTGGCGGCTTCGACAGGGATACCGACTTGTGCGATTCTTGGTAACGTATAGACGACCGATGGAATGACCGGATAATCAATCGCGGCCGTACTTCCAAGCAATTGGCCGGCAATGTAGTTAGACTCAAAGGTTGCGGTCGGTGTTAACTTCGGCAAAGTCTTGCTGATGACATCACCGCTAGCGTAAATGTTGGGAATATTCGTCCGCAAATGGTCGTCGACGATAATGCCGTGCCGATCGGTCTTAATGCCAACTTTCGTTAACCCTAAGTGTTCGATGTTTGGAATCCGACCAGTGGCTGCGATGATGTCATCACTCTCAATGGTCAGGCCGTTCTTAGTGGTTGCCAATAATCCCGTGGCGCTTTTAGTCACTTGGCTAAGGGCTTCACCAAAGTGGAAGTGTACCCCGGCTGCCTGTAAATGTGCAATCATTTTTTCAACGTGCTCTGAATAAAATGCAGGTAGTGCCCGGTCGGCAAACTCAATAATATGCACTTCAGATCCTAGTAACACAGCCATGTTGGCAAATTCTAACGAAATAATTCCGGCACCAATCAAGGTCAACCGCTTGGGCATGGTTGGTAGGTCAAGAAAATCACGACTGTCATGCATTAGATCAGCGCCCGGAATAGCTAATTTGGCTGGGCGCTGTCCGGTCCCGACAACGATGGTATCCGCCGTATACGTGCTGCCGGCCACTTTAACAGTGTGCGTATCAGTCAGTTCGCCATGTCCTGTAATAATCTTAATCCCTAATTGCTTGAATACGGCCGTCATTTGTACCGATAAGGGTTGAATGACTTGCTGCTTATATGCCATCAGCTGTGACCAATCAATACTGGGTGTTATGTTGACGCCAATCCCCTGGTATTGTTTGAGCTGTTCGGTCAGCTCGAAGGGGCCGTCTAACAGAATCTTAGCATCACAACCAAAGTTAGTGCATGTCCCGGCGATTGTATCCTCTTCAATGATTGCTACCTTTTGTTGCGCACGTGCAAGGGTCACTGCAGCGTGCCACGTCGCGTGACCGCTACCGATAAAAATTGTGTCATAATCTGCCATTAAAGATTCCTCCTAAATTTATAATTCAGTCGTGCACGATTTAAACAGCCAATAAAAAGGCCCATCTAGGCCAAATCTTGTGATAATGCGGTAATGATCTTCCGGTTCAAGGCCAAAGCCTGCTGATATTCATCGATGGTCAGATGGTAGCGACTGATACAAGTTGCAATCGCGGCTTCGATTGGTGCTTGTTGTTGCTTGCCTTGAGTTGTGAGATGAATAACCAATTGACGCCGATCCGTTGCTGGGCGCTCCCGTTGCAACCACCCGGCGTCTTCCATACGCCGCAAAAGTGGTGTCAGAGTGTTGCTACTTAAACGCAGAACTTGACCTAATTCGTGTAGTGACTGGTCGTCGCGTTCCCACAATGCCATTAGTACGAGATATTGTGCGTAAGTCAACTTGAATGGCGTTAATGTTTCGACATAAAATTTGTTAAATAACCGATTGGCATTGTATATGCTAAAACAAAGTTGATTCGCTAGGTCAATTTCTAGTGTCATGCAGATATCCCTTCAATCGTGTGCGATTGATTAATAGTATAAGCCCCTTTCTTAACAAAAACAAGGGGTAGTTCGATTTTTAATGGCACAGCCACGAACTTCGGACAATTTTTAATTTTCAAGAACAAGCTGCTTGGGTGGCGTCGTCAACTAGGCAGCGACTTCCGATCTAGTCCTGAGTCAGCGACTTAATCATGAGTAAATCGGTTTGGCGATCGTCACCCATCACAAAATCGTGAGCACTGAATTGTTCAAATCCCCATTTCGCATAGAAGCCCTTTGCCGGTTCGTTATGTTCCCAAACGCCAAGCCATTGAAGAACTAAGTGATCACCAATTGGTTCAAATTAATTGGTATTTGAATTCACGGCCACTTAAATGTCTTAATTGGCATACACCAATCGAGATCTTCTTGCTTAATTTACGTCATTAAATTCGTTCAAGTTATTTCTTGCAATCTACCATATAAACATTGCAGGTACCAGAATAATCAGGTCTGATATTAGATGTATATACATACCTCCTCTCAATGAATTTGTAGACTTCCATGCTTGCGAATACGGATATCTAGAAAGTCCAACCATTAAACATGGCCATAGTTGAAAATCATATGTCACAATGTGCATTATTCCAAATGCAAGACAACCAATTAAATTACTTAAAACCCATCCAAACTTATTGTTTTTAACATAAAAATACGACGGTAACGTGATTCCAGCAACTAATAACTCTTCTCCTACAATTGAAACTGAAGTTTTAATTACCTCTATTACATTAGACAAAATCCCGCCGTTATGTGCTGCTCCTACAGCAGGATTAGTTGGAAATGCATTAACATCTACTAAACTAAATATTTCCCCTACGGCTACTATTCCCCCTTCGATAAGGAACGACAATAGTAATAGCATTGCCAATCTCCAAAAAAAAGGCCTTTCCATTGGCTTCATCATACTTTTGAACTGTCTATAACCAAATATTATTAACAAACTTGCACTACCAAAAAACGTAGTAGACAGCCAGTTAAAACTATACGGAGTAACTGCCCCAACAACTCCAACTATTATTAAAGTCAAAGCAATTATCACATGCGTTATTTTTATAGGTGTTTTATTCATTTTGTCTCCCTGCTAAAATAATAGTAAAAGGTGGTATATAAAATATGAGTAAATATACGTTTTATAAAAAATTAGGGGTGTGTCAAGAAGTTTGTGTAAATGGGAATCCCTTTCCCCTGTAAAATTAAACCATTAATCGAAAAGTGATTCTAACGTGTCTTTGACTTGACCAAAACCACGATGGCTACGATTAAAGTATTTTTCGTTGTAGCTTATGACTTGAACTCCGATAAAATTGTCTAAAGATTTTTCGTTTGGAAACTGTTCTTTGGGTTTGGTCTTGCGTTTAATTCTTTTGTTCAGTGATTCTAAGATATTGGTTAAATAAATTGTTGGTTGAATAGCAGGAGGAAAACTCAAGAAAGCTAAGAGTTTGGATTAGCGGGAACTCGTCAATTGAGTTATGACCTGTTTGAGTTCAAATATTATATCCGACTTTCGTAAAAGCCGTCATATACTTCCGCTTTAATAACATCTATATCTGTACCGCCATTATCAACGTATTTTAGAATGTTATACAAAGAATTATGCAAATATTCAGCTTCAATTACTAATTCTTTTTTACTCATATCACTGTATTCATCTAAATTATGTTCATCATAGTACTCATCAAATATACTCAATTAGATCCCACCTTTTTAAATATTTTAAATAAACGTATTACATCAATAATTTAGACGTCGTCATTAACTATTTGGTTGATAATTACCTAATCTATTAACTGAAAGCGTGCTTATAATGCGTTTCTCAAACATCAAAACATAAAAAAGCACCTATTTCTAGGCTTTTTCACGAAAATGATTACGGTGTAACTATATATTTTTACATTTTTGAATTCGCCTACTACTTTATCTGTGAATCGTACCACCACGACGTCCATGTTTATGATGTTGACGTTTCTTTTTATCTAACTCGTATTCCAATTCCTCTTGTGCTTTCCTTTGTTTGTTCAGCTCATAATCTTGGGTATTTGAATAAAGCACGCTCATTAAGGCATCTGATAATAATGTACTCATATACTTTATTGGAGTATTTTCATTATAAATAACGGCTCTGTACCCTTCTATATTCTCTTTTCGGAAATCATCACTCCTTAAATGATGTTGTTTTACTGCCTGCTTAGCCTGTTCAATTTGCTTAGCAGAAATATTTTTATCTTGTCCTGCTTCACCAATAAACAACTGTTGTGTGCCTCTATTGTTCAACACACGTAACAAATTATCGTTTTTAATCTCATCTGGTTTAACCGGTCCGCTTAAATAAGCAAGTCCTTGTACATGCTCTTGCGTTGTAAATTTTTCTGGTGGATTGTTTTTTAGACGGGTTATATCCTGTTTCTCCAGTGGTTGAAGCTCAGGATTGTAATAAATAACTGCCGTATATAATCGCTCTTTTTCAGTCATTTTTACTTTGTTTAAGTCTATATCAGGAAAAGACTTAGTTAGAACGCTGTTGTATTGTGTATCAACCACTTTTTTAACTTCATTAATTGCTGAAAGTTCTTTAATATTTCGTTTTAATACGTTTTGTTCATTTTCTTCAAAACTGTTTAATAAAGCACCTTTTGTTAGCTTAATATCTTTAAAGCGGTAGCCTTTTTTAGCCAAAATATCGCTAGTATTTTCCTTGACTCGCTGTTCTTGCTTTTCAAGCATTAACCAACTAACGAATGGACGCTTAGTAAATGTTAGAATTTGTTGATTGATAATGTTAGTTCTTATCATTGCCAAGCGATCTTTTAATTCGTTTCCTGCAAATACCTTTTGTTCACTATCTGTTTCTTTAATTAGTTCACGTTTTTCTGCCATTGTTACCCGTTCAAAATCAATATCAGGGTAAAGTTTTCTAACTGTTCGATTAACTACTTTATCTAGCAACTGATTAGCTTCTGCTAATGAATTTTCTTGTTGATTAATAGTTATTAGTTGCTTTATCATATCCTGTCCAATTGCTTGCTTAATCATAGTGCTATTTTTCCAATTAAATAGCATACGTTGTTTTTCGTCTAAATTTTCTAGGCTAACAAATGTTTTTAATTCTTTACTTAGTTGAGAAACCATACGTTTCTCATCAAACGAATAATGACGTTGTAGGGTTTGTATACGACGTTCATTATGAATTTTTTCATTCACATTTCTTACTTCTGATTTTGCTTGGCGTTGTAGTTTAACATTACGGTTAAATTCTTGGCGGTTTTCTCTCTGTGAATTAATCCCTTCATGTTGCGTTGCAACTTCATCTATTCCCTGTTCTTCATATGACTTTTCACTAATACGGTCTAATAAATTTTTAGCCTCTAAAAATTTATTAACAGCGGTAGCCCAATTGTGACGCCATTCAGTTATTTTTTCTTTTTTATCCCAATCTACTAACCAAATTTTCTTCTGTCTTGGAAAGCCACTTTTAGTAAATGTTTTATTTCCATTTTCATCTAAAATATATTGTGTTTTTGCCTTTAATCCCCATGTTCCGTCAGGATTAAACGGGCGGTTTGTTAGCATAACATGGGCATGTGGATTATCTGTATTATCTCTGTGAATAGCAACATCTGCTACCATGCCTGCATTAACAAAATTTTCTTGTACATACGCTGTCAATAATTCTTTTTGTTCTTCCGTTGATAATTCAATCGGTAAAGCAACATTAAATTCTTTTGCGTAACGTGAATTTGCTTTACGGTCTTTGTCTTCAACTTCATTCCATAATTTTTGCCTATCTTTTGCCCAATCAGGAGCATTTTTCGGGGTTAAAATAAATGCTTCTGGTTTAACATCTCGTGGATAAGAATAAGTTTTCCCCTCTTTATCAGAAAACAACTTTTCGCCACTTCGATAACTCGCACTGGCAACCGCACTACGCATTTTCCCCGCGCTTATATTTTGAAAACTCATATGAAAAATTGCCATGCTGTTGTCTCCTTTCTTTTGAGGGTTTGGTTTTTGTTGTCGCCATAGGCGACTTCTGATACAGTTTTTTTGGTTTAGAACAACATAGAATAAATTCTATGTGTAAGTGCGCATTGACCTCATTTCACTCGGTCTTCTGATTCTCCTGAATTTATTTTTAGTGTATGCCTTCCGCTTCGCTATTTCAACTTTTATCCTTTGACTTAACGTTTCCTATATGATATAGTCTCGGTGATTATTTCTAATATAATTGGAGGGATCGTTATGTCCAAAAGTAACTTAGAAAAACAAGAAGCTAAATTAAAAGCCCTTAACCAAAAAATCAAGGACGAAAAAAATAAGATTGAACAACGATTAGGTAAACAAATTATTAGTCAAGCAAATTTAGATTATACTAATTTATCTAATGATAATATCAAGTCTTTATCCAAAAAAGTAGCCGAGTTTTTAAAAGTAAATCAAGCACATAATCAGTTATAAATAATGGAGTTATGTCATGGCTAATCAATATAAAAAACTAGTTGAGCAGCAAGCGCGTTTAAAGCAAAAAATTGAACGGGAAGATTTTAAATTACGGCAATCTAAATACTATGAAAGCCGACAAGAACGCAAAGCTCGTTCTCGCCGATTAATTCAAAAGGGTGCTTTGCTTGAAAAATATTTTCAAGCTAATAACCTCTCGGTCGAACAAACCGAAGAACTTTTAAAAACATTTGCTGACTATGTTAACGCCCATAAACCGGATAAATTAAAAAACGATCAACCTAATAACTAGGCCGATCGTTTTTATTTTCAGGATTGTTTTTTGGCTTAATTTCTGGATTGTGTTTAGCAAAGTCTTTTAACTGTTTTTGAATTCTTTGTGTAAGCTCTGCTTTA
>PPYF01424778.1_pt1 | contig 23592 bp, 20 predicted proteins | sample 1559871 | NCBI WGS metagenome assembly PPYF01 (sample SAMN08240021, study PRJNA423297) | Human gut metagenome, whole genome shotgun sequencing project. | reverse complement strand
CCCCTTTATGATCGTGATGTTGCCAGAGTCGGCGATGAACATGGTGGCGCGCCGACTACCGGGCGAGCAGATTGCCAGGGCGCTTAACCGGCTTGGGGGCCAGTTTACGGCTGAAACCGTTTTCCAGCTGAATGCGCCGCCCATCACGCGGAGCAGCAAAGTGGCGCAGCTGTTCCGGCATGGCTATGCCCGCGGCACGATAGCGCTGTGGTTAACCTATTTTATGGGGCTGTTCGTGATTTACCTGCTGAACGGCTGGCTGCCAACCATTCTCCGCTCCGGCGGCCTGTCGCTGCAGCAGGCGGCGATGATGACCGGCTTGTTCCAGCTCGGCGGCCCGCTGGGCGGGATCCTTGTCGGTATGCTGATGGATCGCGCTTCGGCGAAAGCCGTGATTGCGGCAACCTATTTCCTCGGCTGTCTGTGCCTGTTGTCCCAGGGGGTAATGGATTTCGGTTCGGCGGTGCTGTCGGTGCTGATTTTTATCAGCGGGATGTGCATTAACGGCGCGCAGAACGGTCTGCAGGCCTATTCGCCCGCCTATTATCAAACCGAGATCCGCGCTACCGGAGTCAGCTGGATGCATGGTATCGGCCGTACCGGGGCTATCCTCAGCTCCACGCTGGGCGGGATGCTGATGCTGGCCGTGCCGGGACACTCGTCGATCTTTTTGGTGCTTGCGCTGCCGGCCTGCCTGGCGGGGATCTGTATTTTGTTGCACCGTATGAATCACGCTAAGCCTCGACTCACAGAGGCAGAACTTGACGCTTTGTCATCCCCCCTCGAACACCGATAAGTGGAGTTATCTGATGGCTAACATTCTCGGCGGTATCGCCGTCTCTCATACCCCGACTATCGGCTTCGCGGTCGATCATCATAAACAGCAGGATCCGGCGTGGGCGCCGATCTTCCAGAGCTTCGAACCGCTGCAGCGCTGGCTGGAGGAGAAAAAACCGGATGCGCTGGTGTACATCTTTAATGACCATGTGACCGCCTTTTTCTTCGATCACTATTCGACTTTTACGCTGGGAATCGACAGTCAATATGACGTTGCCGATGAGGGCGGCGGACCGCGCTGTCTGCCGCCGGTCCAGGGCAACGCGGCGCTCTCAAGGCACATTGGCGCCAGCCTGATGGCCGACGAGTTTGATATGTCGTTCTTTATGGATAAAAAGCTCGACCACGGCCTTTTCTCGCCGCTTTCGGCGCTGTTGCCCTGGGATGAAGCGCAGGGGTGGCCGACGGCGGTGATCCCGTTACAGATCGGCGTGCTGCAATTTCCGGTACCAAGCGCGCGCCGTTGTTACAAACTCGGCCAGGCGCTGCGCCGGGCGATTGAAAGCTTCCCGGAAGATATCAATGTGGCGATTGTCGCGACCGGCGGGCTCTCGCATCAGGTTCATGGCGAGCGCTGCGGATTTAATAATCCCGACTGGGATGCCCAGTTTGTTGATATGCTGGTTAATGACCCGGAAAAGCTTACCGAAATGACCCTTGGCGAATATGCCGAGCTGGGGGGGATGGAGGGGTCCGAAGTGATCATGTGGCTGGTGATGCGCGGCGCGCTATCAGCCAATGTCACCGAAACCTGGCGCGACTATTACCTGCCGTCGATGACCGGTATCGCCACGCTGATCCTTGAGAACAATGCGCGCCTGCCCCCCGTCGATACCCTGACGCGCCATCGCCAGCATATGGCGCAGCAGCTGGCCGGGGTGGAGAAACTGCCGGGAACCTATCCTTTTACCCACGAGCGCAGCCTGAATGGCTTGCGGCTTAACCGTTTCCTGCATCGGCTGATTGAGCCTGCCTGGCGCGAACGTTTTCTGCAGTCGCCTCAGTCGCTTTATGCCGAAGCCGGACTGAGTGAGGAGGAACAGCAGTTGCTCAACGCGCGCGACTGGCGGGGATTAATTCAGTATGGCGCCAGCTTCTTCCTGCTGGAGAAAATGGGCGCGGTGGTCGGCGTATCCAACCTGCATATTTACGCCGCGATGCGCGGGCAGACGCTGGAGGCGTTTCAGCAAACGCGCAACCAGCAGGTAACCTATTCGGTGGCGGGTAAACGTTAAACGGCCCCGTCCTGAACCTGCTGATAAATAAAACGCAACAGCGCCTGCGTCGCCGGGGAGGGCAGGCTGCCGGCGCGAAACGTCAGCCCGATACGCCGGGTGGTATCGGGCAGGGGAACCGGCAACACGCTAAGCAGCCCATTGTCAGTTTCAAAACGCATCTGGCTGGCGGAGACCGCCGCCAGCATGTCGGAGCCCTGCAGCAATCCTCGCACCATCGCCGCATCCCCGGTCTCCACCGTCGGCTGGGGCAGCGGCAGCCCCAGGGTGACAAACGCCTTATCCAGCAAATTGCGCGCCGGCGCGTTGGCGCGCGGCAGCACCCATTGCGCTGTCGCCAGCTGGCTGCGCGGGTCCGGATGGCGAAGCAGCGGGTGGTTATTACGCAGTAAAATCAACATATCCTCTTCGAATAACGCTTCGCTACAGAGGTCCGGGAGATCTTCATCCTGGCGCAGGGCGCCGATAATAAAATCGATATTACCTGCCCGCATATCGGCGACCAGCGACTCATACGGGCTTTCATTGGTCATGAGGGTGATGCCCGGGTGCTGGGCCAGAAAGGCGGCGATGGCGGAGGGCAGTAGCCGGGTCCGGCTCAGCGGCAGGGCGCCAATGCGCACGGTGCCCTCCAGCACCCCGCGACGGGCAGCGAGATCGCTCCAGATGTTTTCCAGCTCGTTGAGCGCTCTGCTCACCGGGGGATAGAGTAGCTCCGCGGCAGGCGTGGGACGCACCCCCTCTGGCGTCCGGCGAAATAGCGCCGAATCCGCTCCTTTTTCCAGGACCTTCAGCGCGGCACTGACCGCCGGCTGAGTGATCCCCAACTGTTGCGCGACGGTTTGGGTATGGTTGACGTGATAGAGCTGAATAAAAATGGCTAAGCGGCGGGTATTGAACAGCCAGCCGGCGTCCGCCAGCGGGCCGCTGCTGCGGGTATGGTGCTTCTGCAGCAGCGCCGGGATGGCCTGCAGGTCGTCAATCGCCCGCCGGGCGCGCGGCAGGATGCACTTGCCATACTCGGTGGGCACCATGCCGCTGTAATGGCGTTCGAACAGCGTGACGTTCAACGCGGCTTCAAGATCGCGAATAGCCCGGGTTATCGCTGACTGCGTGCGGAATAAGTCATCGGCCGCGCGTGAGACGCTACCGCGCAGCGCGACCTGACAGAAAAAGCGCAGCTGCATGATATTTATAATTTTATCGTGCTTTCTCTTTAGCATTGTTCGTCAGGCCTGAAAAAGTGAGTGAGACGACAACATAAATAAAAATCATAGCCTTCGCAAGTTAACGAATTACCTCCCCACGACGGGACATGACAAGCTGAAAAAAACAACAGAGGAAGCCATCATGTCTCATCCGGTTAGCGAAAAAAGTGCCCTTGTCGTCAGCGCCCACTCGGCCGATTTCGTCTGGCGCGCGGGCGGTGCGATAGCGCTGCATGCCCTGCAGGGCTATCAGGTCCATGTGGTCTGTTTATCCTTTGGCGAGCGCGGCGAGTCCGCCAAACTGTGGCGTAAAGGCAACATGACCGAGGAGGCGGTGAAGCAGGTGCGTCGCGAAGAGGCGCAGGCCGCCGCCGCGATCCTGGGCGCCAGCGTCGAATTCTTTGATATCGCCGACTATCCGCTGCGCGCCGATAAAGAGACGCTATTTCGTCTGGCGGATGTGTATCGCCGTATCCAGCCCCACTTTGTCCTGACGCACTCCCTGCAGGATCCCTATAACTACGATCACCCCCTGGCCTCCCATCTGGCCCAGGAAGCACGGATTATCGCCCAGGCAGAGGGCTATCGCCCCGGTGAGAAAATTGTCGCTGCTCCCCCGGTTTACTGTTTCGAACCGCACCAGCCGGAGCAGTGCAACTGGAAACCCGATGTGTTGCTGGACATCACCGCCGTCTGGGAGAAAAAGTATCAGGCCATTCAGTGCATGCAGGGTCAGGAGCATCTGTGGGAATACTACACCCGCGTGGCGCTGCAGCGCGGGGTGCAGGCCAAGCGCAATATCGGCATCACGGCCGCGCGCGATATCGTTCACGGCGAAGCCTTCCAGAGCATCTTCCCCCGCGTAACGGAGAACCTGGCATGAACCTGTTAAATAAAAAAGGCCTTGTGATCCGCCACCTGCCGCGCCATGACGAGGCGGTTTTGCGCCGCTGTGAGGCGGCCGGGGTGGCGACGCTCCATGAAGCCTGGGATCGTCAGGGGCTGATGGGGCCGGCAATCCGTCCGATTCAGCAGGGCGTTAGCCGGGCGGGCAACGCGGTAACCGTGCTGGTGACGCCTGGCGACAACTGGATGTTTCATGTGGCGGTCGAGCAGTGCCGCGCCGGCGATATTCTGGTGGTGGCCCCGACCTCGCCGTGCGGCGATGGCTTCTTCGGCGATCTACTGGCGACGTCTCTCCAATCGCGCGGCGTGGTCGGGCTGGTGGGCGATATCGGCATTCGTGATTCGCAAACGTTGCGGGAAATGGGATTCGCCGTCTGGTCCCGTCAGGTTTATGCCCAGGGGACGGTGAAAGAGAGCCTCGGTTCGGTTAACGTCCCGGTGATATGCGCAGGTCAGCTTGTACATCCGGGCGATGTCGTGGTGGCCGACGACGATGGCGTCGTGGTGCTGCCTCACGCCCGGGTCCGTGATGTGCTCCATAAAGCGGAAGACCGCATGAGCAATGAGCTTGCGAAACGTGAGCGGATGCGCAATGGCGAGTTGGGGCTGGATATTTACGCTATGCGTCCGCGTCTGGCGGAAAAGGGCCTGCGGTATTACGACCGCGCAGACGAGGTGGAGGAATAAATGGCGCAACGCGGAATCCCCTGTCTATGGATGCGCGGCGGCACCTCTAAAGCGGCCTGTTTTCTGGCCGACGATCTGCCTGCCGATCCGGTGCGACGTGATGCGGTGCTGCTGGCGGTGATGGGCTCGCCTGATCCCCGGCAAATTGACGGGATCGGCGGCGCCGATCCGCTGACCAGCAAAGTGGCGATTATCCGCCGCTCCGCACGGCCTGACGCCGATGTGGACTATCTGTTTGCCCAGGTGAACGTGGCGGCGGCTACCGTGGATTACGGCCAAAACTGCGGCAATATTCTCGCCGCCGTTGGCCCTTTCGCCATCGAGCGCGGTCTGGTTCGCCACGATGCGCCGCTCACTCGGGTGCGTATTTTTATGGAGAACACGGGGCAACTGGCGGTGGCAGAGATCCCCTGTGACGCCGACGGGGTCAACTACGTCGGCGAGAGCCGTATCGATGGCGTGCCGGGCAGCGCCAGCCCGATCCTGCTCCATTTTCTTGATGTCGCCGGCTCCAGCTGCGGGGCGCTGCTGCCGACCGGCCGGGTCCGTGACCGTTTTGACGGCGTCGAGGTGACCTGCATCGATAACGGAATGCCGGTGATCCTGCTGCGCGCGTGCGACCTCGGTTGCACCGGCTATGAGACGCGCGAACAGCTGGATAATGACGACGCGCTTAAACGTCGCCTGGAGTCGATTCGCCTGCAGGCCGGGCCGCTGATGCAGCTTGGCGACGTCAGCCAGCGCACGGTGCCCAAGATGACCCTGATCGCCGAGCCGCGACACGGCGGCGCCATCAGCAGCCGCACCTTTATCCCCCACCGCTGCCACGCGTCGATCGGCGTATTTGGCGCGGTGAGCGTGGCCAGCGCTTGTCTGCTCCCCGGCTCTGTCGCGCAGGGCCTGGCGCAGGTAGCGCCAGGCGATACGCCGCTGCTCAGCGTCGAGCATCCGACAGGCGAATTTAGCGTGACGCTTCAGCTTGATGCTGACGGCGCCCTGGCTGGCTGCGGCCTGTTACGCACGGCGCGACTGCTGTTTGCTGGCGAGGTTTTTATTCCGGCCCGCGTCTGGCCGCGTGAGGAGTGATGATGACAATCGCGTTTATTGGTTTTGGCGAGGCGGGTGGCATTCTGGCGGCGGATCTGGCCCGTGAGCATGCGGTGACCATTTGGGATTGCAAGCTCAATGGCCCGGAGCGAGAGGCGATGGGCAAAAAAGCCCGTGATTCGCGCGTTCAGGTGGAAAATTCGCTGGCGCAGGCGCTGGAGGGGGCCACGCTGGTTTTTTCTACTGTGACCGCCGGTGAGGCGCTAAAGGTGGCGCAGCAGGCGGCCGCGCTGCTGCAGCCGGGACAATATTTCCTCGATCTCAACTCCGTGGCGCCGGAGACGAAACGGCAGGCGGCTGAACATTTTCTGCCGGGCGCCTACATCGATGTCGCGGTGATGGCGCCGGTACCGCCGGCCCGATTGCAGACACCGTTATTGATCGGCGGGCCGCAGGCGGAGGCGATCGCGCCGCGTCTGCAGGGGCTGGGGCTGAATGCCCGCTATGGCGCCAGTACGGTGGGCCAGGTGTCGGCGATAAAAATGTGCCGTAGCGTGATGATCAAAGGTCTTGAAGCGCTTACCACAGAATGCCTGTTCGCGGCTCGTGAATACGGCGTTGAGGAGGAGGTGCTTAGCTCCTTGCATCATAGTTTCCCCTCTCTGGGCTGGACAGGCGCGTTCCCCGACTATCTGATCAGCCGGGTGGCGGAACATGGCATTCGGCGCAGCGAAGAGATGGAGGAGGTGGTGAAAACCCTGCGTGACGTGGGGAGCGCCGGGATAATGAGCGAGGCGATCGCGAAAAGCCAGCGCCAGCTGCCGGAGCAGATGGCCGCCCGTAGCCTGAGCTACAGGCAGCTTACGCCGTTTGACTGGAAAACGCTGGTCGCGAGGCTGAAATAACCGCTATTTGGCCGGACAGACGATTTTGTCGATTGCGGCCTGGTAGCTTTTCTGGTTATTGCGCTCCTTCGCCAGCGTTGCTTCGCGGACCGCGTTCTTGTTACCGTCGGTCGCCAGCACTTTATTGGCAAAATCGTTGTCGCTGAGGTGGCTTGCTGGCGCGCATTTTTCCTTCACCGCTTTGAGCACCTGCTGTTTTTGCTGCTCGAACTGCAGGCTTTGCAGCGGTGATTCGGCCCACGCCGACGTGGCGCTCAGGGCGGTGACCAGGCATACCATCCAACATGCTTTCATCAGGCTTCTCCTTCCGTAATCGCTTCCGTCAACTATATGCGCAGGCGCGAAAACACGCAAATAGTGGTCAGTTTAACTTATTGAAAATGCAATTTTTATCGCCTGCTCAGGCGGCTCTCACCCGCCGCCGCGAGTCGATGGCGATCAGCACCACCGACGCGAGGATCAGCAGAGTGCCCAGCCAGTCCGGCAGCGTGAAGGTGATCCCCAGAAGCAGGAGCGACAGCAGGGCGCTGCTCAGCGGTTCGGCGCAGCTTAGGATCCCGGCCTTTGCGCCGCCAATCTTCTGCGCGCCGTTGAGATAGAGGCTGAAGGTCAGCGAAGTACCGATCACCACCAGGTAGAAAAAAGCTAACAGCAGGCTGCCGTTAACCACAAAATCGGTGCCCTGGCCGCCGTAAAACGGCAATAGCATCGCGCCGCCGAACAGCATGCTCCAGCCGACGATGGGCAGCGTCCCGTAGCGGGCAATCAGCGTTGAAGGATAGGTGGTATAAAAGGCGGCGGCAAACGCCGAGGCGATCCCCCAGAACAGCGCCGCCGGCGAAATCGACAGCGTCGTTGGGTTGCCGTGGGTCACCAGCAGAAAGGTGCCCGCCAGCGAGGTGCAGATAGCCCCCAGCACCAGCGGAGTGGGACGCGCTTTGCGGGCGAGGGCGAACCAGGCGACGATGATCGTCGGCGACAGAAACTGCAGCACCGTGGCCGTGGCGGCATTGGATTTTTCAATGGTCATCAGAAAGGTGAACTGCACGGTTAGCGCGCCAAACAGCGAGAAAAACAGCAGGCTTAGGGCGTCGCGGCGGTTTTGCAGCACGCGGAAAATGCGGTCGCCGTGAACAAAGCCGAGCATCAGCAGGATCAGCCCGGCGAACAGCAGACGCGTCATGGTCAGAAACGGCGACGACATTTGGCTTTCCTGCATAATAAACTGCGCACACACCCCGGAACTGCCCCACAGCACGGCGGCAATCAGTACGTTCAGCATCCCTTTTTTGCTGGAGCCCATCTTTTCCTCAAGCGAAATATGACAAAGGGGAATCATAGCATGCGCGCGCCCGGGCGGCGGGGCAGGAAATGGTAGTCGGGCGCGGCGGCGTAACTATTTTGCAGGCCCGGTAAGGCGAAGCCGCCGCCGGGCATTAACCGATAGTCGCGTTCTAGCTTAAATCGACATTTTTACTGCCGAACAGCCAGGTGAGGACAAAGCCGCACAGGTAGGAGACCGCCAGCCCGCCGGCGTAGACCGCCATCCCGGCGTAAATTCCGCTGCCGGAGGTCATCAGCGGCAGCGCCACCAGACCGGACGGGCCGAACACCGTGTTCAGGCCGACCGGCAGCCCCAGCCAGGCGATCAGTCCGACGAAGAACCCGCCGCAGGCGCCGCCGAGGCAGGCGGTGACAAACGGCTTCATCCGCGGCAGGGTGACGCCGTAGATCAGCGGCTCGCCAATCCCGAGGAAGCCCGGAATAATCGCCCCTTTAATCTGGGTTCGCAGCAGCGAATCGCGCTTCGCCCGCCAGAACAGCGCCAGCGCCGCCCCCACCTGCCCGGCCCCGGCCATCGCCAGGATCGGGAACAGCGAGTTAAAGCCCTGGGCGTCCACCAGCGCAAAATAGACCGGGACAAACCCCTGATGGACGCCGAACATCACCGCCAGCAGGAACAGGCCGGCCAGCACCGCCGAGCCAAACGGGTTGCCGTTAAGATGCAGGAACAGCCACGACATGCCGGTAAACAACCAGCCGCCAATCGGCATAATCACCGTAAAGGTCACCGCGCCCATGATCAGCAGCGTCACCGCCGAAGTGAGGATCATATCGAGGTTGGCCGGCATCACCCGCCGCACCTGGCGTTCAACCCACGCGCCAAGGATAGCGGCGATCAGTACGCCGATGATATTGCCGCGCGGATCGATGCCATGGCCGAAGAAGGTGGAAATGCCGGCGTAGAAGCCGCTGGTTGCCTCCGGGTTGTAGCCCAGCACGAACAGCGAGGCGATAATCGCGCCGTTCACGCCGGAGCCGCCGAACGCCTTCTGCGCGTTATAGCCAATCAGAATACTCAGAAAGGTGAACATCCCTTTGCTGAAGACCTTCATATAGCCAATCAGCGCCACCAGGCTGGCGTTCGGATGGGCGTTCTCCAGCACGAAAACCTGTTCCGCCAGGGTGGCGAAGCCCAGCAGCAGCCCGACGGCGATAAAGCCGGGGATCAGCGGCGTAAAGATGGTGGCGAATTTGGCGAGAAACTTCTGCACCGCGCTGGTCTGCCTGCCCTTCAGCGCCTGCTTTTTCTCCGCCGCGACGTCGGCCAGCGTCGGCGCGGCGGCGGGCGCCGCCTCCAGCAGGCCGTTCATCATTTCGGCGGCGGTTTGCGCCTTGCCGGGGCCGAGCACCACCTGGAACTGCTCGTCGCTGACGATCACCTCCATCACGCCGTCAATCTGGCGGATGGCGGCGCTGTCGGCCAGACTTTCATCGCGCAGGGTCAAGCGCAGGCGCGTCATGCAGTTGCCCGCCTGCGCGACGTTTGCGGCGCCGCCCACGTGGGCGAGGATCCGCGCTATCATCTCTTTCGTTATTTTTGCCATTGCCCGTTACCTGTCTGTCGGCGCTCAGGTGTTGCTGAGCGCCTTGCGGATATAGCCGTTGTTTTTCGCCAGCAGCGACTGCGCCTCTGCGGCGCTTAAGTCCGCCAGCACCATCACGATCGCCGTTTTACAGTGGCGGCCGCAGGCCTCCAGCGCCTTCTGGGCGGTGGCGCGATCGCAGTCGGTGGCCTCCATCACGATAGAGACCTGGCGCTCAATCAGCTTGGCGTTGGTCGCTTCGACGTCGACCATCAGGTTGCTGTACACCTTGCCGACGCGGATCATCGCCCCGGTGGAGATCATGTTCAGCACCAGCTTCTGCGCGGTGCCGGCTTTCAGGCGGGTAGAGCCAGTGACCACCTCCGGGCCGACCACCGGGGTGATCGCCACGTCCGCCAGCTGGGCCATTTCGCCATGCGGGTTACAGCTGACGATGGCGACAAAGGCACTCTGACTATGGGCGTATTCCATGGCGCCAATGACGTACGGCGTGCGTCCGCTGGCCGCCAGCCCCACCAGCACATCGCGGTTGCTGAAGTTCAGGTTCTGCAGATCCATCGCCCCCTGCGCTTTGTTGTCTTCCACGTTTTCCACGGCGCTGAGAATCGCTTTATGTCCCCCGGCGATGATCCCCACCACCTGCTCCGGGCGGGTGCCGAAGGTCGGTGGGCATTCGCTGGCATCGAGGATCCCCAGACGCCCTGAGGTACCCGCGCCAATGTAAATCAAGCGGCCACCGGCCTGCAGCGCCGCCGCGACCTTATCCACCACCTCGGCAATCTGCGGCAGATAGGGCGTTATGGCATGGGCTACCTGCTGGTCTTCCTGGTTTATCACCGTCAGCATCTCGAGGGTGGAGAGGGTGTCAATGTTGGCGCTGTTGGCGTTACGTCGCTCGGTCAGCAGTTTGCTCAGGTCGATACTCATAGAAACCTCGTTATTCTCAGTGGCGCGCAGTATAAGGAATTATTTATTCCTTGCCTGTGAAGAGTATCACGATTAGTGCGTGGAGAATAATACGAGAATGGTAGATATGGCGGGAAATAGTGCGGTAATAAATCTGGAATATTTTATTACCGCAGCAGGAGATTAGCGTGCGTCGCGCGGTTTGCTGAGGCCCAGCAGCAGCGCCAGCAGGTAGCAGATGGCCATCGCGAGGCTCATTTTCAGCATTGTTTCGCCGCCGAGACCCGCCAGCGGCGCGGCGATGCCGCCGAAGACAAACATCAGGGTGCCCATCAGCGCGGACGCGGTCCCGGACTGCGCGGCGTCGACCGCGCTCATCGCCTCCGCGCCGGCGACGGTGCTGATGCCGCTCATCAGCGACACGGTAAAGAACAGGCCGACCAGCGCCAGCACCGGCAGATGCAGCCAGGCAAACAGCAGCATGATCGCCGCACAGCTCACGGCCAGCGTCAGGCCGCCGCGCAGCAGGCTTTCGGCGCTAAAGCGGCGCGCCAGACGGGAAAAGATCATCGCGGCGATGATCAGCCCGATACCGTTCAGACCGAACAGCAGACTGAACTGCATGGCGCTCATGCCGTATTCGCTCTGCATCACGAAGGAAGAAGAGCCGATGTAGGAGAACAGCCCGGCCATCATAAAGGCCTGGATCAGGCAGAAGCGCAGAAAGCGGCGATTTTTCAGCACCGGCTGGCCGGGCCGTTGGCGGCTGGCATGCGCCGCTGTGGCCGGGCGCGTTTCCCGCAGGATCGCCAGGCTCATCACCAGCAGCACGCCGCCAATGGCGGCCATCGTCCAGAAGAGAATTCGCCAGTCGAAGGCGGTGATAACGTAGCCGCCCAGCACCGGGGACAGCACCGGCGCAATGCCGTTCACGGTCATCAGCAGGGCGAAAAACTGGGTCAGCAGGGTGCCCTGGTATTTATCGCGGGCGATGGATCGCGACAGCACCGAGCCGCCGGCGCCGGCAAAGCCTTGTAAAAAGCGCCAGACAATCAGCATGTTGATATCGCGGGTCAGGGCGCACATCGCCGAAGAGAAGATAAACAGCAGCAGCGACAGCGCCAGCGGTTTCAGGCGGCCAATGCGGTCGCTCAGCGGGCCGAAAAACAGCTGACCCAGGCCGAGACCAATCAGCGCGGCGGTCAACGACAGCTGGGTCTGGGTGCTGGTGGCCTGCAGCTGCTGAGTGATCTCCGGCAGCGCCGGTAGATAAAAATCCGTGCACAGCGGGCCGATACCCGACAGCAGGCCGAGGATCAGCGCCCAGGAGAGGGAAACACGTGCCATAACGATTCCTTGTAGAGGCCGGACTCGGTCGCCCGGCGGGTAAGTTTAACTGGCGCCGCCGCCCAGCGACTGCCAGAGGGTGATCCGGTTATTGAGGTCGGTCTGCTGCAGGGACAGCAGCGTCGTTTTCACCGACCACAGCGTGCGCTGAGCGGTGAGCACCGACAGATAATCGCCGACCCCGGCCTGATAGCTCTTCATGGCGATATCCAGCGATGTCTGCTCGGCGGCGACATACTGCCGCTGAGCATCAAGCTCTTCGCTCAGCGTTTCCCGGCGCGCCAGCGCATCGGCAACGTCCTTAAACGCGCTCTGAATCGATTTCTCGTAGGTGGCGATCAGCCCCTTTTTCTCCGCTTCCGCATAGCGCAGCTGCGCCAGGTTGCTGCCGCCGGTGAACAGCGGCAGGCTGATGGAGGGGGCGAACGACCACACCTGCATCCCGTGGCTGAACAGCGACGACAGCGAGTCGCTGCCGACCCCGGCGCTGGCGGTCAGGGAAATCGACGGGAAGAAGTTCGCCCGCGCCGCGCCGATATCGGCATTGGCGCTCTTCAGATTGTGCTCCGCTTCCTGAATGTCCGGCCGACGCAGCAGCACCGACGACGACACGCCCGCCGGCACCAGCGCGATGCTGTTATCCCCGAGACTCTCGAGAGTGCCGGGCAGCAGGCTCTCCGGCACGGTTTCCCCCGCCAGCAGGTTAATGGCGTTTTTATCCTGCGCCACCAGCGTGCGATAGCTGGCGACGCTGGCGCGCGCCTGCTGATAGACGCTTTCCGCCGAGCTTAAATCACCCGCGGAGGCGGTGCCAACCGCCATCTGGCGGGCGACGATGTTGCGCGAGTTTGCCGCGCTGTCCATGGTCTGCTGCGCCAGCGCCAGATTGCTGTTATCCGTCGCCAGCGTCACCCAGGCGGTGGTCAAATCGGCAATCATCGTCAGCCGGGTATTCTGCGCGGTGAATTCGCTGGCAAGCCAGGTTTCGCGCGCCGCGCGCGACAGGCTCTGGTTCTTGCCGAACAAGTCCAGTTCGAAGCTGGAGACCGCGCCGTCGGCCTGCGAAGCGGAGCTCAGGCCGCTGGCCACCGTTTTGCTGCGGGTGTGGCTCAGTTCGGCATCAACGGTGGGAAACAGCGATGCCCGCGTTTCGCCATACTGGGCGCGCGCGGCCTCGATATCGGCCAGCGCCTTTTGCACATCGCGGTTGCTGTTCAGCGCGATGCTGACCACTTTTTTCAGCCGCGCGTCATTGACCACTTTCTGCCAGTCGCCGACCACCGCCGTCGATTCGCCGTGCGCCCCGGGCAGGGTGGCCGGCACCGGCGCGGCCGGGCGATCATAATGCGGGTCAAGCGAGACGCAGCCCGCGGTCAGGAGCGCGATAAACATAAAACTTAAACGAAACATACCTTACTCCTGAGAAGGACGTTGGCGGGTGAAGAGACGTTTCACCAGCACGAAGAACAGCGGTACGAAGAACACCGCCAGCAGGGTGGCCGTCAGGGTGCCGCCGATAATCCCGGTGCCGATCGCCACGCGGCTGTTGGCTCCGGCGCCGGTGGCGATGGCCAGCGGCAGCACCCCGGCGATAAACGCCAGCGAGGTCATGACAATCGGGCGCAGGCGAGTCTGCGCGGCGCGGATCGCCGCCCGGGAGAGCGAATACCCCTCATCCACGGCGGATTCAGCGAACTCCACGATCAGGATGGCGTTTTTCGACGACAGGCCGATGGTGGTCAGCAGCGCCACCTGGAAGTAGACGTCGTTGCTTAAGCCGCGCAGCGTCGCCGCCAGCGCCGCGCCAAGCAGGCCGAGCGGGATGACCATGATCACCGAGAACGGCACCGACCAGCTCTCATACAGCGCCGCCAGGCACAGGAACACCACCAGAATCGAGATGGCGTACAGGCTCATCGCCTGGCCGCTGGCGAGCTTTTCCTGCAGCGAAATGCCGCTCCACGCCCAGGTGGAGCCCGCCGGCAGGCTGTCGGCCAGCTTTTCCATCTTGTCCATCGCCGCGCCGGAGCTGAAGCCGGCGGCGTTTTCGCCCTGGATCTCAAAGGCGGCGGAGCCGTTGTAGCGCACCAGGCTTTCCGGGCCGTATTGCCAGTGGGTGGTGGCGAAGGCGGAGAACGGCGTCATGCTGTTATCGCTGCCGCGAACGAACCATTTGCCGAGGTCCGACGGCACCGCGCGCGCGTCGCTTTCGCCCTGGATATAGACCTTTTTCACCCGGCCGCGATCGATAAAGTCATTCACGTAGGTACCGCCCCAGGCGCTGGAGAGCGTATCGGTCACGTCGCTCAGCGACAGCCCCAGCGAGACGGCTTTGTTGTTATCGATATCCACCTGCAGCTGCGGCATCTGCGGCAGATCGTTAGCGCGCACCGACTGCAGTTCGCTGCTCTGGTTGGCCGCCGCCAGCAGCTGGCTGCGCAGCTTCATCAGGCTGTCACGGTCGGTACCGCCGCTGGCCATCAGCTCGAAGGTGAAGCCGTTGCTCTGCCCGAGACCGTCTACCGACGGCGGGGTCATGGCGAAGAGGGTGGCGTCGCGGATCGTCCCCAGCTCTTTGGTGGCGCGCAGGGCGATGGCCTGGGCGGTGTTGTCGTCCCCTTTGCGCTGCGACCAGTTTTTCAGCGACACGAAGGCCATCCCGGCGTTCTGCCCGCTGCCGCTAAAGCTGAAGCCGTCGACGGTGAAAATGACATCGGTATTGGCTTTCTCTTTGGTGAGGAACCAGTCGGTGACCTGGCGGCGCACCTCGGCGGTACGCACCGCCGTCGCCCCGGCGGGCAGGGTGTACTGGACCATGATCTCCCCCTGGTCCTCCACCGGCAGGAAGCTGCCCGGCAGCTTCCACATCGCCAGCGCCATCGCCCCGCAAATCAGCGCGTAAGCGCCCATCATCACTGCGCCCCGGCGCAGGCCGCCGAGCACCCGGCGCTGGTAGCCCGCCTCCGTACGTCCCCACAGGCGGTTAAAGGCGCCGAAGAACCCTTTGGTGTGCGGTTTGGAGTGGCTGAGCAGCGCGCCGCACAGCGCCGGGGTGAGGGTCAGCGCTACCACTACCGACAGCATCATCGCCGAGATAATGGTTACCGAGAACTGGCGATAGATGACCCCGGTCGAACCGCCGAAGAAGGCCATCGGCAGGAACACCGCCGACAGCACCAGGGCAATCGCCACCAGCGCGCCGGAGATTTCGCCCATCGATTTTTCGGTGGCTTCGCGAGCGGGGAGCCCTTCGTCGCGCATAATGCGCTCCACGTTCTCCACCACCACGATGGCGTCATCCACCAGCAGGCCGATCGCTAGCACCATGGCGAACAGCGTCAGGGTGTTAATCGAGTAGCCGAACAGCGCCAGCACGCCGAAGGTGCCAAGCAGCACCACCGGCACCGCCACCGCCGGAATGAGCGTCGCGCGGAAGTTCTGCAGGAACAGATACATCACGCAGACTACGAGGATAATCGCTTCGAACAGGGTCTGAATCACGTCCTCGACCGAGATTTTGATGAACTCGGTGCTGTCCTTCGGATAGGCAATATCGTAACCCTGCGGCATCTGACGCTGGAATTCGGCGATTTTGCTTTTCACCAGCGTCGCGGTGTCCAGCGCGTTGGCGCCGGGGGCCATCATCACCGCGATCCCGGCGGCCGGGTGGCCGTTCAGATTGGCGGTGGCGGTGTAATCCTCGCTACCCATCTCCACCCGCGCGACATCGCTCAGGCGCACTACCGAGCCATCGGCCTGGCTTTTCACGATGATCGCTTTGAACTGGTCAGGGGTTTGCAGCCGGGACTGCGCGCGCACGGTGGCGGTTAATTGCTGGGCATTGGACGACGGTAGCGCGCCGATTTTACCGGCGGAAACCTGCACGTTCTGCGCCTCAATCGCCGACTGGACGTCGGAAGGCATCAGCGAGTAGGAGGCGAGTTTGGTCGGGTCCATCCAGACGCGCATCGCGTATTCGGCGCCGAATACCTGCAGGCTGCCGACGCCCTCCACGCGCGCCAGCGGGTCCTGCATATTGCTGACCAGCCAGTCGGAGATATCGGAGCTAGTGGCGCGGTTGGTTTTGTCATACACCGCAAGGATCAGCAGAAAGCTGCTCTGCGATTTTTCCACCGTTACGCCGGACTGCTGGACTTCGCTCGGCAGCCGCGATTCCGCCTGCTGCACTTTGTTTTGCACCTGCACCTGGGCGGTGTCCGGGTCGGTCCCCTGCTCAAAGGTGACGGTGATGCTGACCGAGCCGTCGGAGCTGCTGGTGGAGCTGAAGTAGAGCAGATGGTCGAGGCCGGTGAGCTGCTGCTCGATCACCTGGGTGACGCTGTTCTCCAGGGTTTCGGCGGACGCCCCGGTATAGGTGGCGGAGATTTTCACCGCCGGCGGGGCGACGTCCGGATACTGGCCTACCGGCAGGGTGCGGATCGCCAGCACCCCGGCGAGCATAATCAGAATGGCGATCACCCAGGCAAAGACCGGGCGACGCACGAAGAAACGGGAGAACATCAGGCGTTGCCTCCGTTATTGTTGACGGCGACGGCCTTCACTGTCTGTCCGGGGGCCACTTTACCGGTGCCTTCGACAATCAGCTTGTCGCCCGCTTTCAGGCCGCTCAGCACCAGCCATTTATCGCCGTAGGTGTCGCCGGTTTCCACGGTACGCTGCTCAACTTTGTTGGCGGCATCGACCACCAGCGCCGTGGCGTCGCCTTTGGCATCGCGGGTGATCCCCTGCTGCGGGGCGAGGATCGCGTCGTTCATGATGCCTTCATCGATGCGCGCGCGGACGAACATCCCCGGCAGCAGGACGTGCTGCGGGTTGGGGAAGATAGCGCGCAGGGTTACCGAGCCGGTAGATTCATCGACGGCGACTTCGGTGAGCGCCAGACGCCCTTTTTCGGGATAGGTACTGCCATCTTCCAGGGTTAACGTCACGCTGAGGGTGTCGCTGTTGCTGGCCAGGCTTTGCTTGCGTAAACGCAGGAGATCGACGCTGGATCGCGTCAGATCAACATACATGGTGTCGAGCCCGCGGATCGTCGCCAGCGCGGTATCCTGATCGGCGGAGACCAGCGCCCCCGGCGTAACCGACGAGATGCCGATGCGCCCGGCAATCGGCGCGGTGACGGTGGTCCAGTTCAGGTTAATGCGCGCGCTCTCCAGCGCCGCTTTCTTCGATTCCACGCTGGCCTTGTCCTGGGCGCAGGTGGAGGCGGCGTCGTCAGCATCCTGGCGGGAAACGCCGTTATCCCTGACCAGCGACGCGTAGCGCTGGGCCTTCTGGCAATCGGAGACCACCAGCGCCTGGGCCTGTTTCAGCGCCGCCGCCGCTTCGTTCCAGGTCGCGCGATAGCTGGAGGGATCGATCTGGTAAAGGGCCTGCCCGGCCTTCACCATATCGCCTTCGGTAAACAGGCGTTTCTGGATGATGCCGCCCACCTGCGGGCGAACTTCGGCGCTGAGCGAGGCGGTGGTGCGGCCGGTGAGCTGGCTGACTACCGGCACCGGCTGGCTTTGCAGGGTGACCACGCCCACTTCCGGCGTGGGTTGCTGCGGAGCAGATGTCTGCGCATTATCGCATCCGCTAAGGAGAAATAATGCTGTCGCAATGGGAGCTATGATGTATTTCATTATATTTTCTCAAGATATAAGACGTCCGCCCCGTTTATTTAAAAACGAGGGAATAGGTTGGGCGCTGAGGCATTTTCGGGTGAGCGAAAATGACAAAAAAGGAACACAGATGTTCCTGAACGTGATTGTTATTGTGTCTCCGCTGAAGCCAACCTCTTCGGTCTTCAGGAGGTGAAAAGCGCATCTCCTCTGGTTTTGTGGTGAGAATGATCATTCTCATTTTTCCCCATTATACGATCCGTCGCGATAATGGGAAGGTTTTTTTGCTTACTTTTAGAACGCAAAAAATTAAGGCAAATAATCATGGAGAAAATAAGAATATTTTGTGAAAGTGGAGAGGGAAAATAACCATTCGGCAGCGCGATACTGGAGATAGTTAATGACACTAATCATTACAAAAAGCATTAATCCCGACGATCAACAAGAATTGTTTGCCGGTCTGCGGCAGTATAATCAGCAGTATCTCGATGCGGCGCAGTTTGGCGATCTGGGGATTTACTCGCGCGATGCGCAAGGGGTGATGCAGGGCGGGTTGATTGCCAAACGCAAGGGCAACTGGCTGTGCATTGAGTATCTGTGGGTTAGCGAGGCGACGCGCGGGCGCGGGCTGGGGAGCGAGCTGATGCAGGAGGCGGAACAGCAGGCGCAGGCGCAAGGCTGCAGCCATCTGCTGGTGGATACCTTTAGCTTCCAGGCGCTGCCGTTTTATCAGAAATTAGGCTATCAGCTGCAGATGTCGCTGCCCGACTTCCCGCACGCAGGCATGCAGCGCCACTATTTGTCGAAGGCGCTGTAACGATCCTGGTATCCCCGGGCGGTCAGGTACCGCACCTGTGGTTGTGCCGGATGGCGGCATAAATGCCTTATCCGGCCTACACAGTCCTCCCGTAGTTTCGCCCCACCCAGGACCGGCAAGCGCAACGCCGCCGGGCAGGATATCAGGCACGGCACCTGTATTCTTGCCGGGTGGCGGCTGTCGCCTTACCCGTCCTGGGGTTCGTGCTGTGCGCTCCCTGCGGCATAAGAGACATAACGCAGAAGATCAACCGGGAGCGCAATCTGCCGGGAATTAACATAGAAGTTGTAGCCCTGCTAAGCGTAGCGCGAGCAGGGAAAATCCCGGATGGCGGCGCGTGGTGTCTTATCCGGACTACAAAAGCGTCAAAACCACGCCTTAACCTCCAACGCCGTGGCCCATTAACGCCAGCGCGTGGCTGACGATGGTCTGACGGTTGACCGCCTGTAAACGCGGATCGCTGTGAATGCGTGAAAATGGCACCAGCACCAGGCTAATCACCGTGGTAAACAGCAGTTCCGGCGCCAGCGCCGGGTTAATTTTCCCCTCCTGCTGCCAGCGATGCACCGTCCCCAGCATCACCTGAAAACGCTCCTCGCCGAAGCGGGCATCCATATGCTGGCGCAGAATCGGCATTTCGCCGATGATCTCCTGCATCCACAGCGGCGCGAACCAGGCGTTTTTCTCCGCCATATGCCCCAGCGTTTCGACCATCATCGTCAGCGCCAGCACCGGGTCCTGTGGATGATCGACAAAGATGCGGCTGATGTGATTGCGCAGCGGCATAAAGCGCTCCTCAATCAGCTGAGTCACCAGCGCATCCCGCGAGCTGAAGTAGTAATGCAGCATCGCCGGCGTCACCCCGGCCTCTTTGGCGATGGCGTTCAACGATACGCGGCCCGCCCCGTCGCGGGCAAACAGCGTCAGGGCGATGTCCATCAACTGTTCGCGGTTGGCGGTACCCGGTTTTTTACCGCGCGGCCGACCCGGGCGGCGGGGAGCATCCTGATCCTTTTGTGCTGTCATGATATGGCGATCTCTTGACCCGACTCATTCTTTCACTAAATATTAATTATGCATTTAATTAATTTCAAGCGAGCGTTGTAATGACTACTCAAGTCGCAAACCCACCGGTGCAGTCGATACGCCTGCTGTTCAGCGCATTGCTGCTGGTGATGCTGCTTTCAGCGCTGGATCAGACCATTGTCTCCACCGCGCTGCCGACGATTGTCGGCGAACTGGGCGGGCTGGACAAGCTTTCCTGGGTGGTCACCGCCTATATCCTCAGCTCCACCATCGTGGTGCCGCTGTACGGTAAATTTGGCGATCTGTTCGGCCGCAAAACCGTGCTGCAGGTGGCGATTGGGCTGTTTCTCGTCGGCTCCGCGCTCTGCGGGCTGGCGCAGAATATGACCCAACTGGTGCTGATGCGCGGCCTGCAGGGGCTCGGCGGCGGCGGCCTGATGGTGATCAGCATGGCGGCGGTCGCCGACGTCATCCCGCCCGCCAACCGCGGCCGCTATCAGGGGCTGTTCGGCGGCGTTTTCGGCCTGGCGACGGTGATCGGCCCGCTGATCGGCGGTTTTCTGGTGCAGCACGCCTCCTGGCGCTGGATCTTCTATATCAACCTGCCGCTCGGCATGTTCGCGCTGCTGGTGATCGGCGCGGTATTCCACAGCAGCAATAAACGCAGCCAGCATCAGATTGACTGGCTGGGGGCGATTTATCTCAGCATGGCGCTGCTGTGCATCATCCTGTTTACCTCGGAAGGGGGCAGCGTCCATGCGTGGAATGACCCGCAGCTGTGGTGCATTCTGGCCTTCGGCATCGTGGGGATCATCGGCTTTATTTACGAAGAACGGATGGCCGCCGAGCCGATTATTCCGCTGGCGCTGTTCCGCAACCGCAGCTTCCTGCTGTGCAGCCTGATCGGCTTCGTCATCGGCATGTCGCTGTTCGGGTCAGTCACCTTCCTGCCGCTCTATCTGCAGGTGGTGAAGGAGGCGACGCCCACCGAAGCCGGGCTACAGCTGATCCCTCTGATGGGCGGCCTGCTGCTGACCTCGATTATCAGCGGGCGGATTATCAGCCGTACCGGTAAATATCGCCTGTTTCCGATCCTCGGCACCCTGCTCGGCGTGACCGGCATGGTACTGCTGACCCGCATTACCATTCACTCGCCGCTGTGGCAGCTGTACCTGTTTACCGGCGTGCTGGGAGCGGGTCTGGGGCTGGTGATGCAGGTGCTGGTCCTGGCGGTGCAGAATGCGATGCCGGCGCAGATGTACGGCGTCGCCACCTCCGGCGTGACCCTGTTCCGCTCGATTGGCGGCTCCATCGGCGTGGCGCTGTTTGGCGCGGTGTTCACGCACGTGCTGCAGAGCAACCTGCAACAACTGCTGCCGGAAGGCGCGGTGCTGCCGCCGGGAATGAATCCGGTGGCGGTCCAGCACCTGCCCGCGGATATCCGCCTCGACTACCTCGACGCCTTCGGCGCGGCGATCCACGCGGCGTTTCTGATGGCGGCCGGCATTATGGCGGTGGCGTTTGTCCTCTCATGGCTGTTAAAGGAGGCGCCGCTGAAGACCGCGACGCATTAAGCGGCCCCGGCGATGCGCAGCAGTGCCTGACGCAGCGCCGGTGCGGCAAAATCGATAAATTTGCGCAGCTTAAGCGGCGCCAGATCCCGAGCGGTATACAGCAAATGGACCGGCGCCGGATCCGGCTCGACGTTTTCCAGCAGCAGACGGAGCTCCCCGTGGCGCAGGCCATCCAGCGCCTGATAATGCAGTAAGCGGGCCACCCCCACCCCCAGCCGCGCGGCATCGGCGGCGCTCTCCGGCGTGGTGACGGATAGCACCGGCGGCAGGTTAATCAGCTGGTCCTCGCGCTCAGCGGCGCGAAAGCGCCAGCCGCGATAGGGCATCGGCGATTCAATGCGGATGATCGGCAGCGCCGCCAGATCGCGCGGCCGCTGCGGCTCGCCGTATTTCGCCAGCAGCGCCGGATGGGCGCAGGCCACAATCCGCATGGTGCCGAGGCGGGTGGCCACCATGCTGCTGTCCGCCAGGTCGCCAATCCGCACCGCCAGATCGACATGGTCGCTCACCAGGTCGGCATTGCGATCGCTGAGCAGCAAACGGACGCGAATTAGCGGGTAGCGGGCGATAAATTCACTGATTACCGGAAGAACGTGCTGGCGTCCAAACATCGTCGGCGCGGAGATCACCAGCTCACCCTTTGGCTCCTGATATTCGCCCGTCGCCTGGCGTTCGGCGTTTTCCACCTCCTCAAGGATCCGCCGCGCGGCGGCGACATAATCGACCCCGGCGTCGGTGAGCGTCAGTTTGCGGGTGGTTCGCGCCAGCAGGCGTACGCCCAGCGCGCTCTCCAGTTCGCCAATATGGCGGCTGACGGTGGTCAACGGCATATTCAGCGCCCGCGCCGCCGCCGACATGCTCCCCAGCTCGGTCACTTTCACCAGCAGCGCCATCGCGCTTAATCGATCCATTATTCTCCCGTTTTGCGGAAAGATGATTGCCACTTTACCCGTATTATCATTCTTCACAGTACAGTCCATGATGGCGCCAGACAACAGGAGGCGCTATGGCAGCAACCTTTCTCGATATCGCTATCACCCCGGACGTGATGGATGTGCAGCATGAAATGGGCAGCGACTCGCTGTGGCAAACGCCGCGCAGTCGCCGCCAGGCCGACCGCTTCGGCGACAGCGAAGCGGGGATGATCGCCACCCGCGACAGCTTTTATCTGGCGACGGTGTCGCAGAGCGGCTGGCCCTACATTCAGCATCGCGGCGGCCCGCCGGGGTTTCTGCATCTGCTGGATGACACCACCCTGGCGATGGCCGATTTCGGCGGTAACCGCCAGTACATTACTACCGGCAATCTGCGCGGCAGCGACCGGGCCTGCCTGTTTTTGATGGATTATCCGCGCCGTGCCAGGCTGAAAATCTACGCCACCGTCGAGGTCCTGGCGGCAGAGGACCACCCGCAGCTGCTGGCGCAGGTGGCGCCGGCCAACTATCGCGCCCGCATTGAACGTCTGTTTCTTTTTCATTTGCAGGCGTTTGACTGGAACTGCCCGCAGCACATTACGCCGCGCTACAGCGCGCAGCAGGTGGCGGAGTACAGCCAGAACCTGCAGCAACGTATTCATGACCTGGAGCAGGAGAATCAGCGCCTGCAGCAGCAATTAGCCCGTAGAGGAGAGTAAGCATGACCGAACAACGTCCCCCGTTACCGCCGTTTACCCGCGACAGCGCTATCCAGAAGGTCCGCGCCGCGGAAGATGGCTGGAACAGCCGCGATGCGGAAAAAGTCGCCCTGGCCTACACCGTGGATAGCGAATGGCGTAACCGCAGCGAATTTGTCCACGGTCGGGGGCAAATTGTTGAGTTCCTGCAGCGAAAATGGCGCAAGGAGCAGCAATACCGGCTGATTAAGGAGCTGTGGGCATGGCAGGAGAATCGCATTGCCGTGCGCTTCGCCTATGAGTGGTGCGACGACAGCGGCAACTGGTTTCGCTCGTATGGCAATGAGAACTGGGAGTTTGATAAGCATGGACTGATGCAGACGCGCTACGCCTGCATCAACGATCTGCCAATTAGCGAAAGCGAGCGCCTGTTCCACTGGCCGCAGGGGCGCCGCCCGGACGATCATCCGGGGCTCAGCGATCTGGGGCTGTAAAACCGGCGCTGCGCGACGGATTAATCGGCTTTCGGGAAGTCGACCACCGTGTCGTTAACCCGGTTCACCATGTTGGTGAACAGGATGGCGCTGATGGCGCTGATAATCTCAATCACCTGCTGGTCGCTAAAACCGGCGTTGCGCAGCGCGGCGACGTCGGCTTCCGGCAGCGTACCGGTGGTGGTCACCAGGGTCTGCGCGAATTTCACCAGCGCATCAAGCTGCGCCTCTTCCGCATACTCCCCGCGGCGCAGGGCATGGATCTGCTCGCTGCTGAAGCCGGCTTTTTTCGCCATCAGGGTGTGCGCGGCCAGGCAGTAGTCACAGCCGGTGGCTTCGCTGACCGACAGATTAATCGCCTCCAGCTGTTGGGCGCTGAGGCTGCCTTTATGGAGCATCGCATTGTGCGCCAGCGCCTGCTGCAGCGCCGCCGGCGAGTGGCCGCCGATGGTGAGATAGGCGTTCGGCACTTTGCCCAT
>PPYF01000197.1_pt1 | contig 23607 bp, 29 predicted proteins | sample 1559871 | NCBI WGS metagenome assembly PPYF01 (sample SAMN08240021, study PRJNA423297) | Human gut metagenome, whole genome shotgun sequencing project. | reverse complement strand
ATGACAGGGTCTATTTTCAGCCTCCGGAGAATCTAAAACTGGGGTATCCCGCAATCGTCTTTCATCTGACAAAGATCAAAGTCGACCACGCGGATGACGTACCCTACAAAGGCGCTCGGGAGTACATGATTACTCTCATTTCCAAGGATCCAGAACCCGATGCTCTTGAGGAGATTCTCAAGATCCCGTATACGACCCTTGACTCAACCTATATTTCAGACGGAATGAACCATTTCGTCTTCACAAGCTACCTCTAAGGAGAAATCATGCCCCAGATCAAGTGGGACGAAGAAGGTCAGCACCTGTATCACACTGGTGTTAGTAAGGGTGTTCTATACCCATTTGACACTACGACTAACCGGTATGGTACCGGTGTTCCCTGGAACGGTCTTAAGACCGTCACCGAGACCCCGGAGGGCGACGAGGCGTCGGATATTTATGCCGACAATCTCAAGTACTTGACTCTGATGAGTGCTCCGTCCTTTAAGTTTACAATTGAGGCATACACCTATCCGGATGAGTTTGCCGTCTGTGACGGCACAGCTCAGCTGGTTAAGGGTGTGAATCTCGGTCAGCAGCCGCGAACTCGGTTCGCCTTCAGCTACTGTACGAAGGTCGGAAACGACACCAAGGGCGATGCCTTTGGTGAGCTTCTGCACATCATCTACGGCGCGTCTGCTGCTCCGTCGGAGCGCGCGTACAATACGGTCTCCGATTCGCCGGAGGCGATTTCCTTCTCGTGGGAGTGCAGCACCATCCCGATTCAGGTTGATGGCTTCCAGCCCGTCTCCGTCATCACGATCGATTCGTCTAAGCTGGAAACAGCAAAGTACAAGAAGATCTGTGATAAGCTCTATGGCGTCGGCGGTGCGGGTGGCACTGCTACCCCGACGCTGGTGATGCCTAACGAGATCCGAGGCCTTCTGGCTTGATTTCTCTGGAGCTTGATTTCCCGGGGGAGGAGCGGTTCGACGAACGTACAAACACGTTCATTACGATGGAGCCGTATACGATTACTCTTACGCATACCCTGTCTGCAGTGGCTGAGTGGGAATCTGTTTATAAACGGTCGTTCCTTGAGACCCCACCGCAGACTGGCGAAGAGTTAGTGTACTACATCCGTTGTATGTCAGACAAACCCCTCCCCCGGGATTTCATTCAACGACTTGATCAATCCGTTCAAGTCAAAATAGCAGACTATTTGTCTGATACTGCTTCGGCGACGGTTCTCATGAGCCCGCCATCACATGGCGGGCCCCGAGACACCATGACCAGTGAACTAATCTACTGGTACATGTCTCAACTGGGTATCCCATTCGAGTGCGATAAGTGGAACTTGAACCGGTTGCTGACGCTTATTCGTCTTGCCGCAGCCAAACAAAACAACAACAAGCCGGATGCACGGGCCTCAGCTGCCCAGCGTGCGGCTATGAATCAGGCCCGACGGTCCAGATACAATTCGAAAGGATAATCCATGGACTACCGCAACCTTATTGCGGATAAGCAGTACTTCATCTCTAATTCCCACACTGCTGGTCGTGAGGGTCACGACATCGACTTCTTCGTCCTCCACCACAATGCGGGTGTCCGACAGTCTACCGAGGAAGTCGGCAACTTCTGGGAAGGGTCGGGAACATCCGCCCATTACCAGGTTGAGGCTGACGGCACTGTCGGTCAGCTCGTCCACGACCGAGACACCGCATACCACGCCGGCGACTGGAATACCAACCTGCGCTCGATTGGCATTGAACACGCCAACATCACGGGACCCAATGCAGACGTTCCTTGGGACATCTCGGACGCAACGATCGAGTACGGCGGAAAGCTCCTCGGTGCTCTCTGCTACGGATACGACGTTGGCGAGCCTGAATGGGGCGTCAATGTGTTCCCCCACTCGCGATTCTCCGCGACAGCATGTCCGTTCCAGCTCCGCGATCGCTACATCGACACCTACATGGCCTGGGCCAAGCAGATGTACAACCATCTCGCTGGTAATGCGGTCGATCCGGTTGCTCCTCCGTCGCCCGCGCCCCTTCAGACCGTGACCTACGCAGATCTTCGTGAAGAGCTCGCGACGATCCTCCACGGGACTTCGGATCCCGCGGACCTTAACCGTCGTGCTCTGGCGCTGATTAGTGCGTCGAATTGGGGCGGCAACAACTTCCCGTTCGACGTTGATTTCGCTCAGCAGGTCGTTGGTACGGATGTCGATGGCATCTGGGGCGATAACTCCGAGGCAGCTCATGATGACACAGTCACCAAGATTCAGCAGCTTCTGAATGTCGAGGTTGACGGCATCGTTGGCCCCGATACCACCAACGCACTCACCCGAGTGATCAACAACTGACCGAAAGGAGGGCCGTCATGATCGAGATGAAGTTTAACGCCGACTTTGACATGTCAAAATGGTTGACACAAGTCAAAGATAGGAAGCTTCGCAACGTGCTGGCTTCCGCCGGCGATCGCGGCGTGGCGGCCCTCCGGGCCAACACACCAGTCGGAACTGGTAAAACTGCTGCCTCGTGGCAGTACAAGATTAAGCAAACCAAGCGAGGAGTTAAGATCGTTTGGTTTAATACTAACATCGTGTCCAAGGTCCCAATTGCAATCATCCTACAGTATGGGCACGGTACGCGCCAAGGCGGATATGTCCAGGGTAAAGACTACATTAACCCTGCCATGAAGCCCATATTCGACGAAATTGACCGTATGGTCGGGAGGGCTATCAATGGGTAAGAGTATTGAGAACAAGGTTATCTCGCTCGAACTTGACGACTCCAAGTTTAACTCCAGGGTTGACGGCGTTCTCCGTAACGTCGATCGCCTAAAGTCTGGAATGAACTTCAAGCAGTCAACTGACGGCCTCGATGGTGTCGGTAAGGCAGCCCAGGATGCTTCGAAGCGAATGGGGGGCATCGCTGACGGCGTTAAGAATGTTAACACATCCGTCATCAACAACTCTACAGCGGCAGCAGCTGCTACGGCTAATGTCGGTGCCGCGGCGAAGATTTCGTCGACCAACTTCAGTATGCTTGCTGGCGCTGCATCGGTGGCTATGGGTAACATCGCATCCAAGGCTCTTATGGCCGGGGGATCGGTGCTTTCATCGTTCACCTTCGGCCCCATCATGGACGGTTTCCGTGAATACGAAAACCAATTGAATGCTGTTCAGACCATTCAGGCGAACACATTCTCTAAGGGTGAGACCACCGCGACCATTAACGCAGCTCTCGACGAACTGAACGCTTACGCGGACAAGACTATTTATTCCTTCACCGAGATGACTCGAAACATCGGCATGTTTACAAGCGCCGGTGTGGGTCTGAAGGACTCTGTGGCCGCGATTAAGGGTCTGTCGAACGTCGCAGCAATGTCTGGCTCTTCGTCAGAGCAGGCGGCTACGGCGATGTACCAGCTTTCGCAGGCTCTGTCGACTGGTGTCGTCAAGCTTCAAGACTGGAACAGTATCGTGAACGCCGGCATGGGCGGCGAGCAGTTCCAGGAATCTTTGAAGCGAACAGCACGAACTTATGGCGTTGAAGTCGATAAGATCATCGACAAGGCGGGTTCATTTCGAAACTCCCTGAAGGACAACTGGCTCACTTCAGAGATCATGCTCGAGACACTTACCCAGTACACCGGTGATCTGTCTCGTGAACAGCTCCTGAATGCCGGCTACACGGAGGAACAGGCCGACGAAATCATGCGGCTTGCTGAGGTTGCGAACGACGCCGCCACGAAGGTGAAGACTTTCTCACAGCTGATCGACACGACGGCCGAGGCACTAGGCTCTGGATGGGCCTCCATCTTCCGAACAATCTTCGGCGACTTCGAGCGCGCCCGAGAAATGTGGACCGCAGTGGCTGATGTCGTGAATGCTGGAATCGGAACCTTCTTCGACGCCATTCAAGGCGTTCTGGATCGCTGGGATGAGCTCGGGGGATGGTACGAGTGGTGGTACGGAGTTGGTGATCTCTGGACCGCTATCTCCAAGCCGCTCAAGGCTATCGGCGAGGGTTTCTTCAGCGCCTTCCAGGGCGATGGAGGTAAGGCCCTTTACGATTTCAGCTACTATTTCCGGCACTCGATTAGTCAATGGCTTATCATGTCGGATGACTTCGCCAACAATCTCGGCAAGATCTTCAAAATGGTAGGCGAAATTGTCGCTCCGGTTCTTGAGATTCTTATCGGGGTCGGGGCTGCTTTCGTTCAGGTTGCTGTGGCAGCGTTCAAGCTAGGAGTAATCCTAGCAAGCACTATCATCAAGCCAATGGTTCTAGTCGCGGCTAAGATCGGAGACATCGTCTCGGTCTTTAGCAACTGGCTAGGACAGCTGCTTGGCGGAACCGACCTCCTTGGAGGACTCGCCAAGGTCCTCGACTGGATTGTTGACAAGTTCCAGAAGCTCGCCAACTGGATGTATGAAGTCGCAGATGTAACGATCAACCCAATCTTCGATGGACTTAAGGTTGTTATCGAAGCAGTGCTTAAGCCGCTCGGTGAATTCATCGACACGATCCGGAAAGCGATTTACAACGTCTTCAAGCCTTTTGGAGACGCTATCTCGAAGGTCGTTGACTCGATCTTCGGGTTCGCTTCGGGAACCGGTGGTCCGATGGAGAAGATCAAGTCTACCTTCGGTGGATTTGGGACGTCATTTCTTGAAACAATGACCAAGCTCGCAGACTCTATCGGACCCAAGTGGTCTGAGAAGGTCAAGAGCTTCTCGAATACGATTCTCCCGATCAGCACGACTATCGGCAAGCACCTCGGCGGGGCTGTCGACAGTGCGGCCAAGGGAATCAAGAAGTTCTGGGATGACGCGTCGCCCAAGATGGCTGAGGCCTGGTCTGAATCCACCAAGAAGATGAAGGATTCTATCTCGGACGTCGGTAAGGCTTTTGGTCGAGCCGGCGACGCCATGGCTAAGACCTTCGCGCCTCAGGTGAAGGCAGTCAAAGAGTTTGGCGTAGATCTGTATAATGTCTTTGCCAACCTCGATACCCATCTGAACAATAACACATTCCTGTCGACGATTGGCGACAGCTTCAAGAACATGATGAAGTCGTTCGGGCCTTTCGGAGCCCTTATCAACGGCATTATCGATCTGTTCGGGAAGCTGGGTGGCCTCACCAAGTCTATATTTGGTGGGTTTGGTGACACGGCAGACGGTGCAGCTAAGGGGCTCTCTACTTTCGGTAAGGCAGCCTCTGATGCATTTAACACTCTCGGTGCAGTTGGTGGATTCATTTACACAGCGGCAACTGGGATTGTTACATTCTGTACGGCTGCCGTCGAAGCGATCGCCAATCTGATTACTTGGCTCACAAAGGGTATCGATTCGATCAAGAAGTTCGCTTCCGAATCCGAAGCCTTTAATAGCTTCAAGGAGAACATCGGTAAGGCATTCGGCGAGGCTGGTAAGATGATCCAGTCTTTCTGGTCCGGTCTCGGTTCCAGCCTCAAGGATCTGTCCCTTTCAGACCTTCTATCGGGACTCCTTCTAGGTGGAGGTCTTGGTGCTGGGTTCCGAACCCTTCAGACGATGCTCGGTGGTTTTACAAAGACCACCGATTCGTTCAGCAACATGTTCGACAAGTTCGGAAAGGTCGGGGATTCAATTAGCGGAGTGTTCAACACGCTTACAGACTCTCTGAAAGCTATGGCTGAAGTAGATAGGGCTAATGCGCTTCGAGGAATTGCGGTCTCGATTGCTATCTTGGCCGGCTCTCTGTTCATTCTTGCGATGGTTCCTGCTCCGCAGCTCATCCAGGGCGCGGTTGCGATCGGCGTGCTTGCGAAGGTGCTACTCGTAGCCCTTACGCAGATCGCTGATATGAAGATTAACAAGATGCAGCTCGCTGGTGTCATCGGAGCCGTTATGGCTCTATCGGTAGCGATACTTTTGATCTCGTTCTCGATCGGCATTCTTGGCTCTATGAAGCTGAGCACGGTCGCGCAGGGTATCGGTGCCGTAATGGTGCTGGTTCTCGGCATGACTACCGCTGCGAAGCTCCTCTCCAGGGATTCCAAGACCATGATCCAGGGCGTCGGGTCCATGGTTGCAATAGCAATCGCCATTAACATGCTCACGATCCCGATTATCGCGCTGGGCCTTCTCCCAATCAAGGTAATCGCCCAGGGCATTATCGCGGTGGGGGTCTTGATCGGGATCCTGGTTGGCTTTGTTCTTCTACTGAATAAGGCCACTAGTGACCTCAGCAAAATGGCAGCCCTTTCACTCATGATGGTTGCATTTGCGTTCTCGATCAACATGCTCGTAGGCGCGATTGCTATTCTTGGGTATATGGATACCGTCAAGATGGTCCAAGGCTTGGTCGGCCTATCAGCAGTTGTGCTGTTGCTAGTGGCGATTGCCCATCTGATGCCACCAACAGCGATCGTCGGAGCCGGAGCACTGATCCTAACCGCAATCGCTATTAACGTGGCGATGATGGCAATAGCACAGGTCACCAAATACAGTTGGGATCAGATCCTCTCGTCCCTTGGCAAACTTGCGCTGGTTATTGGCGGGGTCATAGCCGCTGCGTTCCTGGCACAAAGCGCAATACTCGGTATTGCTGCGTTGACGCTGATGGCGCTCGCCCTAAACACGTTTACTGACTCGCTAACTAAGGCTTCCGGTCTTAGTTGGGACGCGCTCAGTAACGGTCTGTGGGCGATTGGTATCGGCCTCGGCATTCTAATTGCGGCGGGGTACCTAGCTCTCGGTGCGGCCCCGGGTCTTCTCGCCCTGGCGCTCGCCATTGGTGTGCTTGGGGGCGTTGTGATCGGTATTGTGGCGGCCATCACCGTTCTGGTTATGGTTATCACTGCGTTCGTGTCGGTTGTTGCTCTAGCAGGACCGGCTATCGGGGCGGGTATCGTCGCAATCGCTTCGGGTATTGCCGCGGCAGCAGCGATTATCGCAGCGGCTGCCCCGGCGATCCAGGCAGCGCTGATCGGCGTCTTTAATGCGGTCAAGAACTCCGCCCCTGCTTTGGGCGAGGCTCTTAAGGCGCTGGTGAAGGCATTCGATCCAGCGGTGAACGAGTTGATTATCCTGGCCGGTCATGCCATCCGGCAGCTGATTAGTCAGGTATATCAAACGCTGAAGCAGAAGATGCCTGAACTTGTCCAAATTTGGACGATGGTCATCACGGGTGCGCTTCAGACCATTCGTAATGTCTGGCCTGATGTCCTCGCAACGGTCATTGATCTGCTGTGGCAGCTGCTTCTAGCTATTGTCCAGAACGCCCCAAAGTTCACCGAGGCGTTCAAGATGATGCTCGAGAATCTAATCAACACGATCACCGAGTGCGTGCCTCTAATGGTCGAAGCGATGCTCACACTGCTACAGGCCATGCTCGACGGTATCACTGAAAAGGTACCTGAGCTGACCACGTCAGGTGCGGAGCTCATTGCAGCCCTGATCCAGGGTATCGCAGACAGCTCATTGATTATCATCAATGCTGCATTTGACGCCTTGGTCACATTCATCAATGGATTTGCGGATGCGATTGATCAGAAAGGTCCGCAGCTTCAGGCTGCGGTCGACAAACTGATCACTTCTATTGTGAATTTCATTAAGAATGGCCTCACCGGCATGAGCAATAAGTTCTCAGCTGAAGCCGGGTCGATTGGCCGGAATATCATCACAGGCATCATCACAGGCATCGGTAGTTCGGCTGTGTCCCTCTACAATAAGATGAGGAACGTTGCTTCAGGCGCCGTCACCGCGTTTGAGAATGCTCTTAGCATTAACTCGCCTTCGCGTGTGTTCGCGGCTTCAGCTAGGTCTATTGTGGAGGGCATTGTCAAGGGCATCGACGAGACCCAAGACGAGGCAGTTGATGTTATGTCTGGACTTGCGGGCGACATGGTCGGCGCTATGGACAACCTGGATACTGATTGGAATCCGGTCATCAAGCCGACTGTTGACCTCTCCGAGGTGAATGGTCTTCAGGATCTCACGATGAACGACATGAACGCTACTGTTGTGGCGTCCTCAGTTCAAAATGGGAGCCAAATGCAACAGGAGATCCGGGCTCTTCGCGAAGAGCTTCGGAACAAGCAAACACAAACCGTCTTCAACCAGTACAACGAGTCGCCTAAGGCGCTTGACCTGGTGGATCTGTACCGCCAGACCGAGCGTCAGCTCGAACGAATGAAAAGGATGTGACATACCCAATGACATACACAAGTGTAAGTATTGGTACTAGCACCGGTCTAAACTTACCACTAATGCTCAACCAAATTACCGATGGATGGGTTCCGCAGATTCTGAACGGCACCTTCGGCTCGAATCGGGAGTATAATTTTACGGGTAATGTTGTCACATCGATGTCCGAAAAACAAATTGACATCAACATGAGACTGACACCTGTCGTGCCGATACCGGCGAAGCCTGCACGGTATTTCCTCGATTTCCTTTCTCATCCAAAGATCAATGATGTCGTTCTCGCGGACTTAGACGAGGTGTCTCCAGACATCAGTTATGTACATAACGAAACGACAACATATACGAAACCAACTGTTGGTACTTACGGATATACTAGGTTTGCCCAGAAATGCGTCATTCGAGAACTTAAGTATAACTATTCGGAATACCCCGCTACTATCGAATTTACGATCTCGACGAAAATACCTATCTTATACGGTAAAACATTTACCATCTATATGGGGTTAGGTAACCAGAATTGGAGCCAGGCAATAGCCGATGTTAACAGAGTAATCGGTGAGGTTAGTCCTATGGTCGGAGAGGTTGACTTCAGAACACTTAAACTGTCGTTACCCGCCATCGGGACTTCAAACTACAGTATTTTCGGCAACCACTTGTCCGCGTTTAAGGCCGTCCTTCAAGGTAATTCTACCAGCAACTCCGGAATATTCTCGATGTACAGTTATATCGATGGTACAAAAAGATTTTCTATCGAGGGTGGGTATGCCAGTAACGCATCAGCATGTTACGCATTAGAAGCATATCCGACTTTTAGGCTTGGAGAACTGATTCCATGGCTCTCCTCTTTGAGAACTCCTCCAAAGATAGACTTTTACGGTGTGGGTAAAGGATACGCAAGCCTAGAATTCGCGATGGCTCGAAAGGGGATTTGATATGCCGAACACTGTACAGGTTCTTGGCGGAAAGTCAATGGGTACTTTCTCGGCACACCAAGTTTTTGATGTGCTTATCAAAGAATCATTGTATACTGCTTCCTTGACGTTCAGGTCTAAAGGTGTGTTTCCGTATCCACCAGGGACTGTAATTTGTTGCTCCCAAGCTACTCAGACTCCTTTCGTGGCTGAGGAAATAACTTACGATTCTCAGGGCGTCACGGAAGTACGCTGTATTTCAGTTTGGGAACTGCTTAAACGTCGAAATAAATGTTTTGTGTATGAAAACCACTTCCCCGCAACGTATACTCCGCTCAGTATGCTCTCAACTGAATTGTACTACATCAACAAAGACCCAAATCGCTGGTTTGTATATTGGTTGCGATCTTCTGTGACGTCAGGATATTCTGAGTATACAGATACTTTCGATCCATCAACGAGTATCTATGAAGATATCTATAACGCAGCAGTGTACAATCAGTTGTATTTCACTTCGAGAATTTACTCAACTACTAACAACCCAGACAATTTGGACGTTTTGTTAGAGGTCCGCTCGCTAAACGGAAATTATAGTATTATCGATCTCGGGTGCCTAGATTCGGTGACGTCTAGAGTAACTCGGCGCCTTCCTTCAGCACCCACACATTGGGCTATCGGTAGAACCAAAGATTACGGAATGTGGAAGATGGCCTCCCGAGGGCGTATACGCACCTGGTATGAGAACCGGGCGTATATGCAAAATACCACGGATTGGAAAGGTCCTTACCGATATGAAACTGCTATTCCGGGCGATAAAGAACGGGAATGGGGACAGATAACCGAAGAGATCAAGTGTGAACCCCTTAAATCCGTATCTGTAGATATTGATGAGATTTCGATCGAAAGGTTTATGTCCTTACCCATCGGGCAACCAGTATCAGGAACTATTATGGGGGTCATGTTCACCGGATATATCCTCGAGCGAACCGTGAGTGGCGGTGACTTGACCGTATATTCGGTGAAGATCCAACCTGATAGATTCTATGAAAATGGTAGGGAGGTCACCGATAATTGGATCTAACCAAAGCTGCTGAACTCGCCGGTCCGATTGTATCGGCACTTCTTGGCGGGTCTGGTATCTGGGCTTGGTTACAGTCCAAATCTGTCAAGAATCACGCCATAAACGATCTTCTCCTAGGAGTGGCTCGTTCACAAATCATAATGCTGGGGCGCTACTACATCGAGAGGGGTTACATCCTCATCGATGAATACGATGACTTCTACAACTATTTGTACAAGCCATACAAAGAGGCCGGGGGTAACGGCCTAGGACGTAGGATCTTCGAGGAAGTCGAGGACTTACCCATGCTACCTAAAGGTAGCGATGGAAGGAGAAAGAAATGAAGGATCATCACTACGATTCTCTCAAGAACATTGCTTTGCTGTGGATCCCAGCACTCGCAACGTTCGTCAACACCATCGGTATGGTATGGGGAATCCCCTATACCAACGAAATTACAGCGACGATCACCGCGCTCGGGGTCCTTATTGGGGCCGGCCTCAAGGTCAGCTCCAATAACTATACCCCCTCAGTCGACGGCGATCTCGTCGTGACGAAGCACGACGAAGTATACGCGGATTTCCCCGCAGAACCTTCGCGCTTCAAGGATGGCGACACGATTACCATGAGGGTCACCAAGCCTGGAGACGTTTCGACCAATTAAAACATGGGTAATAGTGAGAAGTACTCACTAGAAAGGACCCTCTCATGTCTAACGTCGAACGCCTCTACGACCACGAGGACCTCGAAAACGAGGTGCTCAATTGGCTCGGCGGGGAAAACCCCTCGACAAATGAGTACAGCACCGCTGTCAATAATCTCGAAAAGCTGCATCGGCTTGCTAAGGACAATGACCTTAAGCAGAAGCTGATCCCCTCTTCGGAGACTATTGCGAACGGGGCTGTCTATTTGCTGGGGCTCCTCGCCGTGCTCAATTACGAGCAGACTCACGTCCTCGCCTCTAAGGCTTTCGGAATGTTGAAGTTCCGTCGCTAGAACTCACTTCCAAAGACCTATAACCCTAGAAAAATCTGGGGTTATAGGTTTTTGCGAAGGCAAAAACTACAGGTCTCATTATGAGACCTAACCCTCAAGAAAGGAATTGTCATGCTCATCGCAATCGTCACCCTGTCTCTGCTCTTTCTCTTCGCGTCCGCGAAGGCCCTCCAGTACAAGGCTCAGATCGAAAAGATCCAGAAGTCTACCTGGGCCGTCTTCGACGACATGGAGAGCCTCTCCCCCACGGAGACACTCGACAACCTCATGCGAAAGATCTGGCACGCACTCTATGACTGAGTGAAGCTCTCGCCTATAACCTCATAAAAACTGGGGTTATAGGTTTTTCACACAAAATCTGCAGGGCATATAATGAGAACTAACTACTTTGAAAGGAACCATCATGTTCACTGACATCTGCTTCATCGTTGCAACTGTCTCCCTAATCCTCGCCATCTACAGTGCAATTAAGGCCTATGGATACAAGACCCGTCTTGATCGGATCGATCACTCCTACCACACCGTTAATCGCTACCTGGCCGCAGGTAAGGGATACTTCTACACGATGGAATCGCTGATGGCTACTCTGAACGAATGCCTTCACAACTGACATCTCACCTATACACCTTACATGGTGTATAGGCTTTGGCAAAAAAAAACTCGTTATATAATGAGACCTAACCCCTCAAGAAAGGAACCACCATGTTCAATCAGACCAACATGATCGTCGGATCTCTCTATGCTATCTCCGTCGCTACCGGAGGAATCATCGCACTCGAAATTCTCAAGCTCGTTGAAAACAAAGAACGAATCGCAAAGAATGCCGGTAAGAAGGCTAGCGCCTCTGCCATGGAATACTTGCAGGACGTCTATCGTAAGCGAGTCGATAAGATGTACGATCTGCTCGACTCCTCCGATGTCTCTACGGAGACTAAGAATGAGATCATCGATCTCGTCGATTGCCCTCTCTGAGATCAATCTCACCCATAACCCAAACATGGGTTATGGGCTTTACACGCAAAATCTACACGGTCCATAATGAGAAGTAACACCTCCCGAAAGGACCCATCATGTTCGCCCAGACCCTCATCGCCCTCGTTGGTATCGCTTTCTTCGCTGTTTCTACCGTGCTCTACTACGCACGCATGTTCAGCTGAGAAACGAACCTTCAACCTCGAAGGGTCTAAAGGACATATACCCTTTAGACAACTCTCGACCTATATACCTTACATGGTATATAGGCTTTAAAATTACTTGTCGTATAATGAGAAGTATCAACCTCTAAGAAAGGACCCATCATGTCTACCGTCATTACCTTCCTTGTTGGTGCTATCGTCGTCATGCCGTTTTGGTGTGCGTTCGGTGCTATCCTCCACGCATTCGACATCGACCAGAAAGTCATTCTGATCTGGACCGATGTCTTTGAGTGGAAGATGGTTCCCGTCTACGCTCTCATCATCGCGTTCATCTTGCCGGCGATTGGCGCCTACACCATCGTGAAAGTCGCGCTGGACAAAGCGTTCACTCGTTGATATTACACCTATAACCCTTAACACGGGTTATAGGGTTTCTCGACTCGCGCCACAAAAAATACTGCCTCTATAATGAGACCTAACCCCTCAAGAAAGGAACCCTCATGTCCAAGTCTACCGAAATCGAAGAGACCCCTGAAAAGGCCCCTCTCCTGAATCGCATCAGCGATTTCGCTGAGAAGACTGTTCCGATCGCCAAGGCTGCTGCCCTTGGCTCGGTCGCTCTCTTCCTCGGCGGACTCACTGTTCTGTCGTTCAAGAGCGGATCCAGCTCGGACTCCGACTCTGACTCGGAAGAGTGACATCTTCCTCTGAGAACCCTCTCAACCTATAACCCCTAACACGGGTTATAGGCTTTGACGTGTTATATTTTAAACGGTATATAATGAGAACCAACCCCCTATGAAAGGACTCGTTATGTTCAACCGTGCATCCGGAATCCCCCTCCTCATTGCCTCTGTTGGCTGCATCGCCTACCAGATGATTCAGCAGCACCGAGAGAATCTCGAAGCGGAACGGCAAGCAAAGATTTCCAACGAGCGTTTTGACGCTGTTGCCAAGGAAGTCAAAGCTTCGCTGACCGCGGAATCGATTCCCTTCAATGGTGTTGACATCTGGGGCGAAGCCCTCAAGTCTGTGAGGGAATCCGCCGCGGGTCAGAACGACTGACCTATATTTCTCACCTATACTCCTACATGGAGTATAGGCTTTCACAAAAGGAGCATCATCATGGATATTTTCTGCATCATTCTTCTCGCTGTCTCAGTCCTGCTGCTCATTCGCGCCGAGTACTACATGAAACAGATGGTCGAAGAGATTGATCGACTCAATCAGGAGAACGACCTCCTAAAACTCAGGTTGAAACTGTTTATGTATAGCAATCGGAACGAGGAGAGCGAAAAGTGATCAAGCGTAAGGTCTACAATATCAACGAAGTCGACGTATCGATTCCTGAGGGCGGTATTGTCTCGATCTCGACGTACCACAGTCACCCGTATCCGGCTAACAAGCTGGAGATGGTAGCCATGGGTATTTTCATCGAACGGTACATGACCGGCAACCAGGTGAAGATGCGGGCTGGATTCCCGGACTATGGAGAAGACGTCTACTACCGAAATTCCGAAGGGAATCCGGTTGTTATCACTCGTGATTTTGCAGACGATCCGAACGCCTCGTACGCTATCGTCCCTTATCGCATTGCGGCGTCGGCTGCTCGCACCGCATTCGCAAAGAATTTTGTCATTGTCGACAAAACGATTAGCTCGTATGATTACCTCGCGATCAGTTCTATCGACGTGGGTGCTGATGCGCGCTTCGTCCCTATTCGAGCAGAATCTCTGCTGACTGAAGAACTCATCTTCGCAATCAATTCTCTCTGAAAGGAAGCATAACCATGAACCTCAAGACTCTCGCCAAGGGCATCCTCAACTGGTGCAAGGCAAACCCCCAGATCTTCATCACCGGTCTCGGCATCGCCAGCTCTGTGGTCACTGCCGTCACTTCGGCTAAGTGCCACGCTAAGGCTATCGAGGCTGACGCCGGAAAGTCCGACAACCTTCTCGATTTCGCTAAGCGGAACTGGAAGTGCTACGTCCCGGCGGCTATCAGCCTTAGCACGACCATTTTCTCGATCATCGCGCTCCACGGAGCCACCAACAAGAAATACCAGGCTCTCGCTGCGGCATATTCTGTCTCCCAGCTTGATCTGGCCGAGCTCCGCTCCAAGTTCGCGGAACAGGTGAAGGTGATCCAGTCGGGTGAGAACAAGGAAACGGTCGCGAAGACGCTCCCCGACACAACCATGGTCATTTTCGGGGATGAGCAGATGCTTTGCAAGGATGCGATCACGGGGCGTACCTTCCGCTCCACCCCTGAGCTCCTCCGCAAGTACTGCAACAACATCTCCGAGGACCTTCTCAATTACGGCTCCTGCCCGTTGAACGACTTCTACTCTCAAATTAACCTGAGCCAGGTCGGCATCGGCGATGAGCTCGGGTGGGAAGGAGGAAAGACCATCGAGCCGCAGTTTAGGCCTGTTATTCTGGAGAGCGGATCGCCGGCCATTGAGGTCGCGATTACCCCCGCTCCTCAGCCTAACTGGTTCAAGATCGGTTGAAGAGGTGATGGCTCAATGGGCACTGTGACCTTCACAGACGAGCCTATAGAGTACACAGAACCTCCGAAAGAGTGGCCGAACACAAAAAACGAGTCCTATAATGAGAACTAACCCCCTCAAGAAAGGACCACACTATGTTTGCTTTCGGCCTCATGCTTGGTTTCTTCGGCATGTGCACCGCCCTCGATCCCAATCGCCTTCGGAAGAAGCAACTCAAGAAATCCAAGAACTGAGACAAGATCTCAAACCTATACTCCTACACGGAGTATAGGCTTTGACGCGTTATATTTTACACGGTATATAATGAGAACCAACCCCTATGAAAGGACTCATTATGTTCTACCGTATCGCCCTCCCCGCTCTCTGCGCAGTCACCTTTAGCTGCTTCGCTTACATCGCTAACGAGCGCCGCAAGAAGGCCGAAGCGGAGCGCCAGATGAAACTCGAATTGGAGCGACTTATCAAGTTCGCTGACAATTACGATGAGAATCTGGACCCGCTCACGACCCTCTTCGACGAGCTTAGCGTTTGGAGCGAAGACATCAAGACTCGCAATGCGAAGCTCTCTCCCGGTCTGAACAGCTGACCTACCATATTCTCACCTATAACCCAAACACGGGTTATAGGCTTTGACACACTCCTGAAAGGAACTCAGAACAATGAAGCGAATCATCGCCTCGATCGGCCTTGGGGCCGCTGTTGTCGGAGGTATGATCTCTCCGGCTATCGCGGAAGACACTCCGCAGATCCATGCCGAAGTTACTAAGGCCACCAGCGCATCGCGACAGGTCTCGTCCGAGATCAACGTCAGCGGTACCTGGACCGTCGAAAAGCTGGCGGTCGGCCAGTCTTTCACGGTCTCTACCAACCCTACGAATGGAGGCGTTCCCTTTAAGTGGAATGCGTCGTTTCCGTTCCTGTTGGACGACGGGACTAAGGTCGGCGAATGCATCGCTGACCAGGCGAATCTGACCTGCAAGGTCAACGAGGTCCCGCCGGCCTACGCCGATAAGATCGATGTCAAGGGGTCTTGGTGGGCCCGAGCCCGTCTTCAGGAAGGTGCCATTGGCACCGAAGAGGCTCCCATCGTTCTGAATGGCGAAGTGGTCAAGAAGCTCGTGTGGGGTGATACCCAGGGTACGGGTACCTGCACGAACGACTGTGACAACGCGGCTCATTACGAATATGCCCGCCCGGAGAATCTGAAATTCGGGTGGACCAACGATAACGGTACCGTTGGGTGGGCGATCAAGTGGATCGCCACGCCCGGCGTCGAGTATGTTGTGAAGGACTTCGACACGCCTCTCGGAACGCTGGTGAAATGCGCGAAGAGTGGCGAGTGGGATCCCGCTACGACCGAAATCATCGAGTCCACCCGAGTGGATGCGAACACGATTAAGTTCACGGCTCCCGCCGATTCCAAGGTGTGTATTACGTTCCCTCCGGAACAGATGAAGGTTCCCGAGGGTCAGCGCAGCGTTACTAACCACGCTGAGGTGAATGGCCTCAAGCTGGAGGCTACCGCTACTCTCAAGTCCAATGGCGGCACTGATGGTGATGGCTCTAATAAGCCGAAGCCTACGCCGGCCCCCACACCCGAGCCTACTCCTTCGCCGAATCCTACCACTCCCGCACCGACTCCTTCTCCCAAGCCTTCCGAGAAGCCTACTCCTGTTCCTACTACCCCCAAGCCTAGCGTGACTACGCCTGCTCCTAAGCCCAGTGCAACCACTCCGGCTCCGAAGCAGCCTGTCGCAAAGGAAAACCCCAAGACTAGCGAGCAGCCTAAACTCGCTAAGACCGGTTCGTCGGCTCTCTTCGCCGGCATTCTGGCAACCCTCCTGGCGCTCTTCGGCGTCGGGCTTTACAAGATCTCCCGAAAGGACAACAACTGACATGCAATCCATTAAGGTCAAGTACATCAACTTCTTCGGCGAAGAGACCGAAGAAACACTTCATTTTCATTTGTCGAAGGGTGAGCTCATGAACATGGAGCTCCAACACACTCCCCTCTCGGCAAAGATTGCGGCCGTCAACAACGGCGATGCGTCTGCCATGGACTCGTACAAGCTCCTCTGTGAGTTTGTCGGCGCTGCGTATGGTGAACGTAGCGAGGACGGCAAGCGCTTCTTCAAGGAGGATCGAGCCACGAAGGCATTCCTGTCTTCGCCTGCGTTCGATGCGCTTCTGGACAAGCTGTCCGACGACCCGAAGTTCTCAAACAGCTTCCTCGCCGGCCTCTTCCCGGACGACATCATGGGAAAGGCCAAGAAGCTGATCGAGGCGCACCCCGACGCTTCTCTCGAAGAGCTCCGTATGCTGGCGGATAACATCTGATGACGGACATCGTCCCGATCGAGCCTTCTCGGTCCGTTGAGGTCTCCCTCCCTGGCAACACTGATAAAGCCAAGGAGGGGACCTCCCCCGAGAAGAAGGAATCGAAGGTCATCGCCAAGGCGAAGGTCAACAAGACGAGCCCCATCAAGGAGGCACTCAAGACTTTCTTTGTCGATGACCTGCCTGACATCGCGAATCATCTCGTGATTGATGTCGCGATCCCTGCTGCTAAGAACGCCATCACCGACATGGTGACGCAGGGCATTCAACAGCTCCTTTACGGTGCTGTTGATGTTAACCGTGGGCGTAGCGGCACCTACACGTCTTATGGATCAGCGTCGCGGACAATTTACACTCGAGGAACGCCTGACAACGTTCAATATTCGAAGTCTCGTCGGACCTCGCATCCGAACAGCAATCGAGTTAATGATCTCATATTCGAGACAAAGCCGGATGCGATGGACGTGATAGAGTACCTAGCCGAAACCATTGAGCGTCACGGTCAGGTCTCAGTTGCCGATCTGTATTCGTCTGTCGGTATCAAGACTCAATATACCGATGAGCGTTGGGGGTGGACTACTCTCGACGCATTTGAAGTCCGATTCTCTCGCGAGGGTTGGATTATTGCTTCGCAGTCCCCAGAACCGATCAAGTAACTTATATTTTCTGAAAGGAGCCAAGTCTGATGTCTATCAGCACTCTCTTCTACACTGCAGTTGGTCGTGTCTCCAAGCACGCCCCCACTATCCTCAGTGTCGGCGCATCCATTGGCGTCGTGGCTACTTCGGCACTCGCGTGGCGAGCCGGCCGTACCTTCGAAGATGTGGAGTACCGCAACTTCGAGCGTGTCAAGGACTGTCAGTCTCGAGCTGACGAAATCCCTGACGAAGAGGTCCCCAAGATCGAGCGTAAGAACCGTATGCTCTTTGCTCTCGATGCGGCTCGTCACATCGCCCCGACTGTGATTGTCGGCGGTACGACGATCGCTCTCATCTACTTCAGCAACAGTATCTCGCGTAAGCGTCTTGCCGCCCTGAGCGCTGCTTGTGTCGCGGTCCAGAACGCCTTCGACAACTACAAGAAGAAGATGGTGGATACTCTGGGAGAGGAGACGGTCGACAAGATCGTCGCGCCTCGACTCCCTAACGCCGGCAGGACTGCTGAAGAGATTCTCGCCGACGATAACCCAAACGACGCTAGCGACGTTCTGGACGCAGTGCTCGCTATGGTCAACGAGTGTTCTCCGTACGCTCGGATCATTTCTGAGACGTCGTCCACTGCGTGGGATCCTAATGAGGATTACACCACGATGAACCTGACTGAAATCCAGGCGTGGGCGAATCGCCGCCTTCAGAAGAAGGGACACCTCTTCCTCAACGAGGTCCTCGACCAGCTGGGTCTGTCTCGAATGAAGGCGGGTGCTCTTGTCGGGTGGCTCAAGAATGGAGATGGTGACGGCTACGTGTCGTTCGGCGACATCGAGGGTTCCATCTACCGTGTCCCTGATTTGGAGCGTAAGGCGATCCACTCCAACGTCGTCGTCGATTTTAATGTCGATGGCGTTATCTGGGACAAGATCTGACCATGGAATACTTGCCCTGGCTGATAAAGCGGGGGTGTCTCGAGGGTTACCGGGATCTTGCTTCGGTATGGGATGAGATTGAATTCATATGGTATATTCCTGAAGACGGAGACAAAGCCGAACAAGCTCTCCGGATGAGGGAAGAATACGAATATGAGACTGATCATCTCTGTACGAGGCGAGGTCCCGTAACCTTCCTCGAGCTGTTTGTATCGCTTACGGATACATTAACAGCTATGGTGTACCAGGATCGAGCATCGTTCACTAGGTCTATCCTATTGAACCTAGGCGTGGTCAATTGCTACGACCGGCTACTCTTAGATGCTGTAGTATATTCTAGGGCTCTAGATAGCGCCGATAGAGTAATGCATAGGACATACCACCGAAACGGTGCTGGGGGTCTATTCATGGTGCCTGGAGCCGATATACTAGAGATGCCCTTAAGAGATCAGATGATTCTCTGGTCGAACTATTACGATCCATATCACTAGAAAGGAGGTGAGTATGGATTTCTATAGCATCGAAACCGCTCCCGTGCGGGGACAAGCCGGGCAGTTAGCTGCATCCCCCGATTTCATCAACGGATATTCTCGAGATATCATGATCAATCGTGGTGAGTTCGTTGCTGTGTGGGATCCCGACAAAGAGTTATGGACTAAGAACGAGCACAGGATCATCGATCTGATTGACTCGGACGTCCTCGCTTATGTCGACGACGCTGCTAAGCGTCACATCAACTTGCTTCCTCGACTCTGTCGACGAGACGGAGATGGTGTATGGAAACGGTATCGTCTGTGGACTAAGAACATGGTCGATACTGACAGGCCTCTCGACCGTAGGCCCATATTTGCAGACACTCCTATCCGACAGGAAGACTATGCGTCGTTTAGGCTTCCATATGCATTGTCTGATAGCGAGCCTGTGAATTGGAATACGCTCGTAGACGCACTTTACAATCCCTCGGAGAGGGAGAAGATTGAATGGGGGATTGGGGCCATCCTGACCGGCGACTGCCGTAAGATCGACAAGTTTCTTGTCTTCTACGGTGAGCCTGGGTCGGGTAAGTCCACGATCCTCAATATCATGCAATCTCTCTTCGGGGATTACGCTACTGCATTTGATTCGGAATCGTTGGCTCAACGCAGTAATGCTTTTGCGTTGTCTGCGTTCGCTGACGATCCTCTGGTTGCAGTAGAGCATGACGGGGATCTTAGTAAGATCGAGACTAACACTCGTCTTAACTCCATCATCTCTCATGAGATTCAGCTGGTGAACGAGAAGTTCAAGAAACCTCGTCCAGTTCGAATCTCTACGATGCTACTCATGGCATCAAACAATCCAGTCAAGATCACCGATTCAAACTCGGGTATCCCCAGACGACTGATCGATATTTACCCCTCCAATAGGCGCATTCCTATCGGGGAGTATCGTAAGATCATGTCGGGGGTGTCTGAGGAGCTTGGTGCTATTGCCCATCACTGTATTTCTGTCTACCGTAGTCTGGGCCCTGACTACTACAAGGATTACAGGACGTCTGTCATGATGGGCGAAACCAATCCAGTGTACAACTTCATGTTTGAGATGTACGACGACTACTCTGCCCGAGAGTTCGTCACGCTTGCATCTGCTTATATGGAGTATAAGAAGTATGCTGAGGCCTCCGGACTTTCTTGGGTTATGCCCAAGCACAAGTTCCGAACAGAGGCAAAGCATTACTTCAGCGAGTTCCATGAACGCTGCAGGGTGAATGGAGTTCGCCAGAGGAATGTATATTTTGGGTTCCGCACAGATCTCTTTGAATCGGGGGATCTTGTCGCCCAGCCGGTTGAAGATGAGACATGGCTCGATCTGAAGCCGATGACTCATACTCCTTTTGATGAGTTCTTCAAAGACCAGCCGGCGCAGTACACAACAACTCAGGGTACTCCTAAAGAACCTTGGGATTCAGTCACAACCACCCTAAAAGAAATCGATCCGTCGAAGCAACATTACGTTAGGCTCCCAGAGGAATACGTAGTTATCGACTTCGATTTGAGAGGAGAAACCGGTGAAAAAGACCTCAATGCTAATCTTAGGGCTGCTTCTAGTTGGCCTCCGACGTTTGCGGAGGTGTCGCGAAGTGGTGGAGGACTACACCTCGTCTACAAATACTCTGGTGGTGATCCCACTGCCGAGTATGCACCGGGGATCGAGATCAAGCGGTTCAAAGGCCGATCGTCTTTACGTCGACGACTATCCCTCGCGAATGACCTGCCCATCGCAGAGTATGTGCAACTCTTGCCCGAGAAAGCAAAACGGATGATCAATCTGCAGCATGTTAAAGATGAGAACCACCTTCGGGCTCTCATCGCGAAGGCGCTCCGAAAGGAGGTGCACTCTGCAACGGCTCCTAATGTTGACTTCATTAAGAAGATCCTGGACGACGCATATTCGTCTGGGATGACGTATGATGTGTCTGACGCTAGGAATGCTGTAACTTCGTTCGCCGCTAAGTCTACCAACCAGGCTGAGCGGTGTCTGAAGGTCGTGCAGGAGATGCACTTCATGTCGGAAGACAAGATGGAAGTGCAGGAGGACGGCAACGGACCGATTGCATTTTTCGACGTTGAGGTGTTTCCTAACCTCTTCATCATCTGCTACAAGTATCCTGGAGAGCCAGTTCGACGCTTCTTCAATCCGTCTCCTGAAGATGTGAAGAAGCTTATGGAGCTCCGACTCATCGGGTTCAATAATCGCAAATATGACAACCACATCATGTATGCTGCGTCGCTCGGATATTCTAACGAGGAACTATTCGAGCAGTCCCAGCGTATCATCAACAACGAGGCGAATGCTACATTCCGGGAAGCCTACTCAATGTCCTATACGGATATTTACGACTTCTCTACGAAAAAGCAGTCTCTTAAGAAGTGGGAGATCGAACTCGGTATTCACCACCAGGAACTCGGGCTTCCCTGGGATAAGCCCGTCCCTGAGGAGCTATGGGAAAGCGCAGGCGATTACTGCGCTAACGATGTCGAGGCTACCGAGGCGGTCTTCAATCACCTTGCTAGTGACTGGGGCGCTCGGAAGATCCTTGCAGAGCTTTCGGGGTTGAGCGTTAACGATACAACGAACCAGCACACCTGTGCCCTAGTGTTCGGTAAGGATCGTAAACCCGACAAGAGCAAGTTCGTTTACACGGACCTCAGCGAGATGTTCCCTGGGTACACCTTCGACCGGTTCAAGGGTTCGTCTTATCGAGGCGAGGATCCTGGGGAGGGAGGCTACGTATATTCCGAACCGGGATACTACGAAAACGTCGCCCTCCTCGACGTTGCTTCAATGCACCCAACATCGATTGAGCAGCTCAATCTGTTCGGTCCTTATACTCAGCGTTACAGCGAGCTCAAGCAAGCTCGTGTGGCGATCAAGCATAAGGACATGGATGCGTTGAGTAAGCTCTTCGATGGACGTCTTGTCGAGATCGCGAAGAACTACGATCTCGATGAGCTCGGAACGGCATTGAAGATTCCGATCAACTCCATGTACGGATTGACGAGCGCCAAGTTTGACAATCCGGCGTGGGACCCGCGCAACATCGATAATATCGTTGCCAAGCGAGGTGCGCTCTTCATGATCGATCTCAAGCACTATGTACAAGAGACCCTCGGTCTGACCGTGGTGCATATTAAAACAGACTCGATCAAGCTTCCGGGCGCCACACCTGATGATATTCAGAAGGTGATGGCGTTCGGGGAGCGATATGGATACACCTTCGAACACGAGGCCACCTACGCCAAGATGGTGCTCGTGAACAAGGCCGTATACATCGCCAAATATTCCTTCCCCCACGAGGGGGAATGGACGGCTACTGGAAAACAATTCCAGGAGCCATACGTGTTCAAGAAGCTCTTCACCAACGAGCCGATTGAATTCGAGGACTATGTCCAGACCAAGCAGGTGCAGACGGCAATGTACCTGCGGTTCCCCAATGAGGATCCTCACTTTGTCGGTAAGGTCGGTGCGTTTGTGCCGATCAAGCCCGACCGGGGTGGGGGTGAGCTCCTTAGGGAGAACAAGGAAGGCGAGATCAAAGACGCCGTTGTGGGGACAAAGGGCTACCTCTGGAAAGAAGCAGAGGTGGTCAAGTACCTGCACCTGGAGAAGGACGTTGATACGTCCTACTCTGAAGCGCTCGCTGATGAAGCACGCGCAGCCATCGAACAATACATCGACTTCGACAACTTTGTCGCATAGAAAGGAATCCAACCATGATTTCGAACATCGCCATTGAGGATGCCAAGCTGTTCTACCGAAACTTCAGCGGGGCCCCGTCTCGGTATAACACCGAGGGACGGCGTGAATTCTCCGTCGCGATCCCTCTGAACCTGGTGGCCGACCTCGAGGCCGACGGGTGGAATGTCAAGTACGGAAAGGACCGTGACCGGAATCCCGACCCGGAGCGGCCGTACCTTACCGTTAAGGTTCGCTACGACTTTAGGCCCCCGTCGGTGTGGATGATCACCGGGGGCAAGAAGGTCCTGTTGACTGAGGATACCGTCGGTTCGCTGGACGGCGCCACGATCAAGTCTGCGGACGTCGTCATCAACCCTAGCGTCTACGACTACCGTGGCCAAAAGGGTGTGGCCGCCTATCTGAGGGAGGCGTACATCACCCTCGATGACGAGACGGCCTCGTTCGCGTCGAAATACGCGGATCTGGACGTCTGACACTCTTGGCGGGGGTAGGTAGTGTGTGGCCTGCCCCCGTCGTCAGGAGTTGTGAAATGCTCGATGAAATAGACATTTGGGCACGAGTCCCAAACTTCCCCAGATACGAGGTAAACCGCCTGGGTGATATTCGGAAAGTCGACACTGGTGTTAATCTCCGACCATTTACTCGACGCGGT
>PPYF01670746.1_pt1 | contig 23615 bp, 16 predicted proteins | sample 1559871 | NCBI WGS metagenome assembly PPYF01 (sample SAMN08240021, study PRJNA423297) | Human gut metagenome, whole genome shotgun sequencing project. | reverse complement strand
TTCCCCGCCAGGCCGACGACTGCAGCCCTCGGAATCCCGCCCCTGAGTGTCCGATTCTGGCGAATCGGACACAGGAGCAACAAAAGCGGGAACCTCCATGGTGCGTCGATAGCCGGTTTTCGTGGCGACCAGCACTTCATCGCGAGGGCCGTCCCAGCTGGCGAGCGCATCACGCACCAACTTTTCGCCGTACCCCAAATCTTTCGCAGTGCCGGTACCAGGCTCGCTCGGCAGATAATACGACCAAGCCGTATCCAAATAGCGAACACCCGCGTCCAAACCGGCGTGAATCGTCCGAATCGCAGTATCGCGATCCGGACGCCCCTCAATCGCCAAAGCCATCGTTCCCATGCCGAGCCGAGGAATCGTAAATCCTGCCAGCTCACCGTTCATCATCATCTTCCCCTTCCTTGCAAGCACGCAGCCGATTCGCACATGTTCACATCAAGACTAACCCAACGTGGACCGGCGCAAGCTTGTCGGGCGCCTGCGCGAAGATAAAGGCACAACCGAACGGGAGCCGAAAGGCTGAGAGGGAGCTCGACGAGCTTCGACCGAGGACTTGATGCGGGTAATGCCGCCGTAAGGAGACGGGTTGTTCGCGCCGCGAGGCGCATCTCATTTCCGTTCGCGATAACCGAATATCGCGTGATTAGGGTCACGGAGGGGCGCACCACCTCATAGGGTACGGTTCCTTCGGCGACCCTTTTTTCGTACCAACCGTGAATGTCCGATTCACCGGAAGCAGACGCTCGGAAGCCCACAAAGCAGTTCTGAACGTCCGTTTCGGCGGGAACGGCACTCGTGGGGCCTGACATACAGAAGGGAACCGAAATGATCATCAACGGCAAGGAAGAGGACATCGCCACGCCGATCACCGTGGCCGAACTAGTGGAGCAGCGCGGTCTGCGCGCCGACCGCGTGGCCGTGGAGCTCAACGGCGAGATCGTGCCGCGCGCCCAGCGTGCGCAGACGCAGCTCAAGGGCACCGACACGTTGGAAATCGTCACGTTCGTGCAGGGCGGCTGAGCACAGCAGCGAAACAAACCATACGAGCGGAAACGAGAATACGAGAACAACCATGACTTTTGAACCATCCGCATCGCAGGCGCAGATCGACGCCCGCCAGCACGCTTTCGACAACCAGCCCGACCCGGCCACCCTGGTCAGCCGCGAGGAGATCCGCGCGGCCCTGCTCGACCGTCACACGGCCGCCACGCAGGACAAGCTCGACGCGGCGCACGTGGCCATCTGCGGTTGCGGCGGCCTCGGCTCCACCATCGCGGTGGCGCTGACCCGCATCGGCGTCGGCCACCTGCACTTGATCGACTTCGACCGCGTGGATATGACGAACCTGAATCGCCAGCAGTATTTCCTGAAGGACCTCGGCCAGTACAAGACGGAGGCGCTGCGCAGCAATCTGCGCCGAATCAACCCGTTCACGGACATCACCATCGACACCGTCAAGGTGACCGACGAGAACGTGCCGACGCTGTTCGAAAACGAGGACATCATCTGCGAGGCGTTCGACGTGCCGGAAAACAAGACGATGCTCGTCAACGCGGTGCTGGAGAATCTGCCGGGCAAGAAGCTCGTCAGCGCGTCCGGCATGGCCGGCTTCCGCAGCTCCAACCTGGTGAGCACGCGTCGCGTTTCGAAGAACTTCTACTTCTGTGGCGACGGCGAGACGGCTCCGGTACCGGGTGCCGGCCTGATGGCGCCGCGCGTGGGCGTGGTCGCCTGCCACGAAGCGAACATGATCACGCGACTGATCCTCGGCGAGGAAGACGCCTGACGCACTGCTACGTTACTCCACTGCCGTAATCGAAATTTTTATTGCGATTACAAACGCACGTTGCACACAACACAACAGCGACGCAACGGCAACACAACAGCAGCACAGCAATCGCAACAACAGCAACACCAAACACCCCAACGAAAGGAACCGACGATGAGCACCGAAAACACCATCACCACCGCAGCCGCCGACGTCGCGGCCGCGCCGAACGCCACGCTCGACGAGCTGGTCGGCACCACCACAAACACCGCGATCCTGCCGGAGCCGGACGCTCATGCGTACGACGAGATCGCCACCGGCGACGCCGACCCGCTGATCCTCGGCGGGCACAAGTTCACGAGCCGTTTCATCCTCGGTTCCGGCCGTTACGACCTGAACCTCATCAAGGCGACCATCGAGAACGCGGGCACGCAGATCGTCACCATGGCGCTGCGCCGCTGCCGCACCACCGAAAACAACCTGCTCGACTACATTCCGAAGGGCATCACCATGCTGCCGAACACGTCGGGCGCGCGCAACGCGGAGGAGGCGGTGCGCATCGCACGTCTCGCGCGCGAGGTGTGCCAGACGGACTTCGTGAAGGTGGAGATCGAGCACGAGTCGAAGTACCTGCTGCCTGACAACGAGGAGACCATCAAGGCCACGGAAAAGCTGGCGAAGGAAGGCTTCGTGGTCATGCCGTACATGTTCCCGGACCCGATCGCAGCGAAGCGTCTTGAGGACGCGGGCGCAGCTTGCGTGATGCCGCTCGGCGCGATGATCGGCTCGAACAAGGGCCTGCGCGCACGCGATTTCATCGAGGTGATCATCAAGAATGCCAACGTTCCGGTGATCATCGACGCGGGCATCGGCCGTCCGAGCCAGGCCGCGGAGGCCATGGAGATGGGTGCGGACGCGGTGATGGCATACACGGCGATCGCATCCGCCGGCAACATTCCGCTGATGGCGCGCGCTTTCAAGAATGCGATTGAGGCCGGCCGTGAAGCGTACCTGTCCGGCCTGGGAAAGGTTACGGAGGACCACGCCGTCCCGTCCAGCCCGACGAACGAGGCCGACTACATCGGCTGATTCGCGCCGATTTCGTACGATTCGTGCACTAACGTTTCGCACTGTTTTATTGCGATTACACGACGAGGGTCGGTGGAAACGCACATTTTCGCAAGGTTTCCACCGGCCCTCTTTCGTCGGATGCGCGACACGTAGCGCAACACGCGCATGCCACGCATACCGCAGCGACAGGCAATACGTCTACTTCCCTAGAGCCGCTTTCAAATCGCGGTTCTGGAAGCGCTCGTGCAGCAGGCAGTAGCCGCCGAACACGACGAGCCACAGCAGGCCGGCGATGGCGGAACCGCGCGTATCTGCGGACAGGAACAGCGTGACGTACACGAACACGTAGAACGCAATCGCAATCCAGTCGCACACCTGCCATGCCGGCATGACGAAGCCGTCCGGCAGGAAGTCGGCGCTTTGACGGTAGCGGCGGTGCGCAAGCATCGTCAGGATGTAGATGAAGATCACGACGGCGCTGGCGGCCGAAGCGAACAGCACGAACGCACCGGAAACGCCCGGGATCGCGTTGACCAGCGGGGAGAACAGAATCATGCAGCCGGACACGATGATCGCCTTCGCCGGCACCTTGTGATCCGACACCTCACCGAGGCGCTGCATAGCGGGCGATTCGGAGTCCTGCGCAAGCTGGTATAGGTGGCGGCCCGCCGAGTAGATCAGCGAATTGAGTGCCGACGCGGCTGCGGTGATCACCACGAAGAACACGAGCGCGGCAGCCCAGTCGAGCCCAGCGTATTTGAACACCATGATGAACGGGGAGCCGAACGAGCCGTCCGCGTTCTGATGGAAGTTGCGCCACGGCACGATGGCCATGATGGCCACGAGCGCGCCCACGTAGAAGATGAGGATGCGCATGATCAGCTCGTTGACGGCCTTCGGTAACACCTTGCGTGGGTTCTGCGTTTCGGATACGGTCACGCCTACGAATTCGATGAGCTGGTAGGCGAAGAACACCATCTGGAAGCTCATGAAGAAGTTCATCCAGCCGTTCGGCGCAAGCTGGAAGCCGTCGGTAATGTTCGTAAGGCTCACAGTGGCACCGGAAACCGTGCCGTCCACGCCTTCGATATGCGTGGCCGGGTAGCTGAAACCGAGGAACAGCATCACCACGGCGGTGACAATCAGACCCACAATCAGCGTGATTTTGATCATGGAGAACCAGAATTCCGCCTCGCCGAACACTTTCACGGCAATGAGATTGATGCCGGTGAGCGCCACAAGGAAGCACAGTTCGATAAGCCATTTCCACGCGTTGAGGTCTATGCCGAACGTACCGAAGAACGTGACGAAATACGTGCTGACGGCTGTGATTTCGGTCATGCCGGTCAGAATGAGCACGATCCAGTACGTCCAGCCGGCGAACTTGCCCCACCCGCGGCCGAGATAGCGCGTGATGAAGTTGATGAAGGTGTGCTGGCTTGGGTCGCTGTACATCATTTCGCCGATGGCGCGCATCAGCAGGAACATGATGAGGCCCACGCCGATGTACACGAGGATGATGCTCGGTCCGGTCAGCGCGATCGACTTGCCGGAGCCGAGGAACAGGCCGGTGCCGATGGTGCCGCCGATGGCGATGAATTGGACGTGGCGGTTTTTCAGGCCGCGTTCCATGTCGTTGCCTTTGTCGAGGCTTTCGACGGATTTGATTTGCGCGGTTTCCGTCGCTTCGGACGTGCTTGTACCAGTTTTTCCGGTTTTCGTATTCCCAAAAGTCATAATGTTCACACCCTACCGCGCCAACCGCACAATCTCCGCCGTTGTTCGCACCGCGAAATGCGCTATATGTGGCAGATTCGCATCTTTTCCAAAAAACGCTTTGCGACGGGTGGAGTCAGCTTGCCAAGGTTTTCAGCTTGCCACGGAGCGATTCGTTTTCGCGTTCCAGCTCGTCGATGCGCCGAGCCTGTTGTTTGATGATGACAAGCGCCGTCTCGCTGTCAAGGCCGCTGCTCGCGCTGAGAGGTGCAGGCGGCACGGCGATGGCAGCCGCATCGGATGGGACGGGCACGTCAGCGGATATACACCCCCCCCGACACGTTCGCCCTGTCCAGCGGATGCGGAGCATTTCCAATGTTCGCCTTATCGGAATTGGCGATTCCTGCGATGCCGTCGAGTTTCTCCTTGCGCGTCACCGCATGAACATACAGGTTGACGAGCTCCGTAATGATTTCGCCGTTACTCATGTCACTGCTACCACTCACGGATTTGAGGACGGCAGCCTTCCAACGCGCCACACTTCGTTCTATACGTTTATACCCAATCAGTTCCGGCGGCAATCCCGCCTCGCGGAAGATTTTGGTCGGCGATTCCCCCGCAAGATACCGTATGACACACACCTGTTTGAAGGCGTTGGAGTACGTGATGCGGTCTTTCGACACGTTAGCCACCGCCGGCAGATCCCGCAACATTTGGAGCTCGTCCATGCTGAATGATCCTCCACCGCGCATCGTTTTACCCCCTTTGCTATACCCCGTGATGAAGCAAGTGTATATCCGACTTCTCACAAGCAGCTTTTCAAATATTGCTGACCGTATATTGCTTCAACCGATCGGCCACACGTCAATGCGGGCGATTATGGAATACCCACAACCGCCCGCATTGACTTTTATTGTGAGTGAGTCAATTCACAACTCACTCACACCGAACGCATGCGCTCAGTACGTGCGGCGACGACTCTTGACCGCCACAGCCACGCCAGCGCCACCCACCAGCAGCGCCACGACGGTGAACAACACGGTTCCCGCGGCACCGGTCAGCGGCAGCTGAGTGACAGACTTGACGTTCAGCACGGTAGCGGTGGCATTCGCAGTGGTGTTATTGACCGGTTGGACCTGACGAAGGGCATCCGGCTCGAAGGTGATGAGACCTTCATCTGTGATCTCCACATTGAAAGTGACCCTGAAGTTCTGGGCGTAATCGGTCGGAGCCTGAGTCTCCACAACCGTGTAGGTTCCTGCCGCAAGACCCGCGACCTTCACCAAACCATCATTCTCAGTAGTGAACGTCTTGGCATCATTCTGATCGGAAACAAACGACCACGCACCGTCCTCAGCCTGCTTAAGGAACTTGCCCTCCGCATTCTTGACAACGAACTTGGCGCCGGCTAGAGGCTTGGCCTCATTCCCTTCCTTGCCAATCTTCGTGAACTGGAAACCGTAGGTCTTAAGGACAGTCTTGCCTTCACCGCTGGTACCATCCTTGGTGGTGATTGTGGCCTTGTTGTCCACACTGCCGCTCAAGCCATCCAACGCATCCTTGGTGACGGTGCCCTGGTACGACACGACGATCGTCCTACCGGCCAGCGTTGTGGCATCGGCAAAATAGATGGTCGTGGTGGTGCCGGATTGAGCATTGCCTTCCTGCGTTATCGTGTACAGATCGGGATTCACAGTAGTATGATCTCTGAACTGGACCTTGAAGTCACTCGTTTCCGCAATCCGCAAACCTTTGGACGCGATATCGGTAATGGTAAAGGGGTACGCATCCCAGCCAGCCGCAGCATGAGGAACCTCCGCGGCCACAGTGAAGTCCACGGTGTCGCCCACCTTTACGCTCTTACCGTTCACATCCACGTCATTCATCCGGGCGAATTTGAGCGGCTCGTCGGTCGGATTCGCGTTCTTCGCGTTGAACTGGCCTTCAGTCGTGATGTTGCCCTGACCGGTCGTCGCATCGGCCACAATCCTCAGATTGGACAGTCCATTGACGGTGGTGGCCACCACAGCCGGAGTTCCCGACGTCGCAGTCGTTTCGCCAGCCTTGGTGAACGTATCCTTCACCAGATACCAGCCTTCTCCGTCCACATTGACCGCCTGGCTCGTATTTGCCTGCTCCTTGGTTACGGTCAGGCCAGTACCATCAGGTCCTGCCGGCGGAGTAATTCCAGCCAAGGTCTTGGCGAAGACACGGAGCTGATCCGCAGTGAACGTCGCCACATAGGCGGCTGGATTATCCTTGTACTCTGTCGGGATGCCGTTGTGACTTCCATCAGCCGCGTCAGCAGCGGTGGTCACAGCTCCCTTCCATGCGTCAACCGTTTTCACTTCGACCGAGCCATTGCCAGGATTCTCGAACGTGGCAAACTTGTATGGCGTGTACGTATGGTCTTCCTGTGCGTGGTTAACTTGCAGCAATGGAGCATCATCAGCCTGTGCGGCGGCGACGCCGATGGCCATGCCGCTCAGCAACGTTGCCGCGGCGGCCAGCCCTGCAAAAAGCTTCCTCATCTTCATGAGAATCTCCTCTTCCTAATTGTTGGTTACTGTGTTCTGCAATCGCGGGAGGCGGGAACCCAACATGCCCCCGCGATCCGCAAATCCTGTGTTGTTCAGCCGAGCCGCTTCTTGCGTCTCCACTGGTCGGCCGCAGCGACGGCGAGCAATGCCAGCACGCCAATCCCGCTCGCCGCCAGTTGCCACCATCGTTCCGCGCCCATGCGGCCCGTCAATGGCAGCGACGATGCCGAAATGTATTTGTTGGTGAACAGCATTGGCCGGGTACTATCCCAATTCGAACCAGCGGCACCATAATCGGTTTTCAGCTGGGTCACGGATTTGACAACGGCCTTCCATTCACCGGACGTTCCGTCTTTCATCACGCCCACGACCACCCGGTATTCCGCCTGCGAGTAATACATTGCGGAAGCATTACCAGCGTTCTCCGTCACAAGATATGTGTACTCGGCTTCACCTGCGTCATACGTGATGTCGCCGAAGTAAGCAACGTGATCGTCAGACGAATCGCGTTTCACCGTCACCGTGCACGCCGACTGGTTCTTGCAGGAAGCTGGCATCGGCGCGTCTGGATTGGAATCGTCTGCCTTCAGCTTGAAAGTGAACTCGTCGGAATCCTTCCAATCGCGCCCCTTCAGCTCCTTCTGCACGCCAATCGCATGCGTCAGCATGGTCTGCTTCAACGTGTTGGTGATGACTACTGTGGCGTTCTGCGATGCCATGGATTCCGGCACCGTCACCACATTGCCGTCAGCAAGATTTCCATCGCCGACCTTGTGCTGGTAGGAAGCCTTCCACAAGTGGCTGTCCGGTTCGACTTCCGTCACCGTGTACGTCTTTTGGGCGCCTGCCGGAATAATCACGTCGGTGGACCATTTGCCGCTATCGTCACGCTTCAGCGTGACCGTCTTATAGGTATCGTTGCCCTGTTTGATATCCACCGTGATGCTTTCCGGCTTGTCACCGTCTCCACTCCACTGCTTTTCGATATGCAGCGTCGAGGAAACCACCTGGATCACCGGATGCGGATACGGATTGCCGCCGCATGCATGATCCACGCCATCGGCCGAGTACGCCAGGCACGCGGAATCGTTCGTATGGAAACCCGGCTGGTTCGAGGACGTGGCGTTTCCCGGCAGATCGGTGTTCGCGTTACCCTTTACGCCGTCATATCCATCCTTACCGGCGTTCAGGTTGGCGGCATACTCGTCATACGCTTTCTGCGTGGGTTTCACGTTGTATTCCAGCGTGTATGTCACGTTGTTGACCAGAGGCTTCAGGAATGCGACCGTGAATTTCTTCGTGCTCGCGTCATACGTCAAGGTGTAATCGACATTCTTAGTCAAGGAGACCACCTTGCCGGAAGCATCCTTGGCAACGACCTTGTAGTTGCTATCCGCAAGCTCGACATAGCCGGAGAGCGTGTCCTCCATGGTCACCTTGGTGTATGCGGACGTGGTAGTCTCACTTTTTTCAATCTCGTCGAAGATGGTATTCAGCTCCGAAGCGTTCGTCGCGCTTTTATAATAGCCGGCTTCGATATTCCCTTCACCGCGCTGGTTGTATTTCGTTGCCTTTGGGAAATTGCTGGACACCGCATGCATGAACTGGTTCTCGTTGCTGGAGAGCGAGGACGGGTTGGCACTGGCGAAGATGCCGATGGAATACACCGTGGCGCCACCATCTTTCAATTCCTTGGCAGCTTCGACGGCCTTATTTGCCACTTTACCCTCGAAGCCACTAGACGATGTAGGCGAACCATCCGCGAAAAAGATAACGACCTTCTTCGCATCGGTTCGAGCACTAGCACTGCCCATCACCTTGACCGCACGATTGAATCCATTGTCGGCGCGGGTGGCGCCAGCGGCTTTGAGTTTGCTGACTTTGTTCTTCAGACCGTTCATATCCGCAGTCAGATTGCTAACGATTTGGGAGTAGTTGTAGGTGTACCCACCACTTCGGTACATGTCATCCCCGATTTTGTCCGTTTTATCGCCGGCGAACTTCACCAGTCCAACGCGAACCAGTTCGGAACCGGCCTCCGTATTAGTATTCGCGGCTTCATCAAGAAATGCTTTAACCGCTTCTTTCAGTGCGTCTAACCGCTTGGTCCGATCCGTCTTATTCATCGGATCGTCCATCGAACCGGACACATCCAGCACCAGCGTGAAGTCGATCGGCTGGGTGGTGGTGACCGTGGTGGTGCTGGAAGCGCCCTTCACATCCACGTTCACGGTGTAACTGCCATTATCGTTCTTCTTGATGCGCTTATGCTTCTCCGGAGCGCCCAACTGGGAACCGGTCTCGTTCTGCGCAACCGACTGCGCCCGATTTGCTCGCGCAATCGGTTGAGCGGACAACGTAACTGGCTGCTCATCAGGTTGTTCAGATTGTTGTTCAGATTGTTGTTCAGATTGTTGTTCAACCTCCTGCTCAACCCACTGCTCAGTCTCTTCTTCCGTTTCTTGTTCCGTTTCTTGTTCGACTTGCTGGTAAGCCTCTTGATCTGACGGCTGCTCTTGCTCTGACGGCTGCTCTTCTCCCACCATCAAATTTTGTTCCACCGGCTGTGAATCCTCTTGCCCAGATTCTTGCAATACCGGCTGCTCGATTTGTTGTTCCAAGGCTCCCGTGGCATCTTCCGCCGCCGCTGACGAAGCAGTGACGCACCCCACGCCGGCGAGCATTGCGACCGTCGCGACGGCCGCAATGACACGACGCGTGAACAGACCTGTGCCCCTCGCCCTGTTTCGCTCAAAGACGTGTCTCATACGCCTACCCCCTTGTACCGTTAAGCGACCGGGGAAATACCTTCCTCCTTCGACCGGTATATTTGATGCGTCTTCGCTTCACATACCGTCCGACAATCGCTTCGTTGCCTAAACCTTAAGGAGAAAAACAGAGGGATACATACCCTCCCAACGAGGTAATCAAGGGGATATACTTTCCTTGAAATCGCACATATCATCGCGATTCTAGAGTATTCTTGCCCCCGTAAATCGCGATGCAAAAACTATAAGCAAACGTTGTCATGCCTCTTTCAGAATTTTCCCCGACAAAAAAGCATCTGTCAAGTGCAACATTAACGCCATCAACCCCTAGTTGCGCTTTGGCCACCAAGCGGCATGCCTACGGACATACCACGGACAGCGGAGCAGCCAAACCAACAACAAACCGACCAGCAACGTGGCAGCTGACACCACGCCCGCAATCACACGCACATCTTTTGCCGCATCATCCTCCGCGGGAATCTCTTCGGGAATGGCGGAACGTAATGCCGAAACCAACAGACGATGCGTATTCACACCGTACGGAGTGCATGTCATCAACGTGACCCGATCCTCGCCAGAGGTAATCTTCAATTGCGATGTGTCGTTAGGTTCGATTTCGGTAATACGATCCACCATATAGCCAAGCGTATGGCCCATCACATCGATATAGAAGTAATCACCAACCCGTATCTCATCCAAACGCGTAAACATTGAGGCTTCAACCAAACCCCGATGTCCGGTAATCACCGCATGCGTATCCTTGCCACCCACCGGCAGACTACTGCCATACAAATGCCCCGCACCGGACGCAAGCGTCTGCTCCGACGTGCCATGGTAAATCGGCAAATCCACAGAAATCTTTGGAATGCGGATGGAACCCATCACGCCATCGCCAGTATCCAGCAAACGCTGGTATTCCGCGTCTTTGGAGCTAGCGGAATCCTTGTTACCATCGCCAGTGGCGTCTGCGCCCGTCGAGCTGGAACCGGAACCGTCGCTGGAGTCGGACTGATTGTTGTTGTACAACTCGGCGAGCGGATCCTCAGCCTCGCCAATCACCGGCTGCCCCGACTTGGCGAGACGCTTGTTGTACGCCCCAGCTGCGGCGAATGCCTCGTCGGCCTGCGGATACGGCCAGCCCGCGACGCTCTGTTCGGAACGGGCGGACGTGCTCGCCAGCTTTTGCGCGGACTGGTATTGCAGCATTTTCGGGAAAAGACCAATGCCGATTGCGGAGAAAATCAGCACCGCCGCAAGCACACGCAGGGCAATGGATCTACCCACGTCGGCGCGACGCTCGCGAATCTCTTCGGACACATCGGTCGCCTCGGCGAACGTCGGCGGAACGTAGGTGCGCGTATCTTGCGACTCGCTGCTTCTCGACCCGCCACACGTGCCTCCTCGCAAAATGCCTGCCATCAGTTTAAGCCCCCTTGAACCACCTAGTACAGGGACATTATATGGCGTTCCGGACGGACTTTGCACCCTACCTAGTGCGCTTAAGCATGAGCAATTTTCTAAAACTATACTTCTATGACACTGGCTTGGCGGCCAATCTGCTGGGCATCGGAAGGGGTGACAGGCCACTGTACACAATCGAGGTCAAATCGTCCGCCACGTACCGGCCGAGCGCTTTCGAGAACCTGGAGGATCTCGCGCCGATCATGGGAGTGGACACAGACCATCGGTTCGTCGTCTATGGCGGCAGCGAATCCTTCCCCACACGGCACGGCAAAGTGCTGGACTTCGACAGTCTCGAGGCTTTAATCTCCTAATCGGACCGATCCCCGGGCCTATCTGGCTTATAGATGGCGGGTGTTGGACGGGAATAGACAGTTCGGGGGCATGTTTTGTACCCCTGAACTGGCAAATAAGGCGCACCATCCGCCATCTATAAGCTAGATAGCATAAGTCAGGCCTCAGCGGAGGCAGGATTGGGCCCGACTTCCTTGTCCAGCTTGTTGCGCAACCTCACCACATCGCGCTCGAGCTCGTCGATACGACGAGCCTGCTGCCTGATAATAATGCCGGCCGTATCACCGTCGAACAGTCCGAGAGACAACGGATGAACGTCATTCGACGCAGCCGTTGCGGCAGGCTTCGGCTCAGTGGCCGTATTGGCGATGTCTTCAAGACTCCGCCTCGTCGCCAACGCACGCTTATACCGCGCCGCAAGCTGCGCTATGATCTCACCATCGGTCATGGTGTCGCTGCCGCTCACCGACTTGATGGCCGCATCCTTCCACCGCGCCACACTGCGCTCGATACGCTTGTAACCAACCAATTCCGGCGGCAGACCCGCTTCACGAAAGATCTTGGTGGGCGACTCCCCCGCAAGATATCGGATGGTGCACACTTGCCTGAATGTGTCGGAATAGGTGATACGATCACGAGTCACATTGGAAACAGCCGGCAATCCACGCAACAGCTGAATCTCCTCGTCACTGAATGCTCCCCCACTGCGCATCGCAATACCTCCCATTGATGCTTCGTTGCTTTCTTTTGCGGATGTGCCTGCGATTCTATGGCCCTCCTTCCGTGCAATACCCCCACTTCACTCCCCTGACTAACAGCCCCCATAACGGTTCACGTTTCCAGATTCCGTTTGTTGCAACACATTCCACCGAAACTCCTTATACCCTCGAAAAATGCAATGCCCACCCACATCGGGTGGCACGTCCAAAGCAACGTAATATGGCGCAATCCAAGCAATCCCACATGAAATACAGAGCAATACAAAAAGGCCGACCCATAATGGGTCGACCTTAAATCACTCCGAATTGGTGTTCTTAACGAACACCGTCAGAGATGGGCGATCAGGCCTCGGCGTTCTGACGAGACTTGATGGCGATGGTCACGCCAGCGCCAGCCACGAGCAGAGCCACAACGGTGAACAGCATGGTTCCCGCAGCGCCGGTGAGCGGCAGCTGGGTGATGGACTTGATGTTCTTCACGGTCTTGGCGGTGGTGTTGACCAAGCCCCACGGATCGGAAGTGGCGGTCTTAGCCAGAACAGCTGAACCGTTCTCCTCGTTGAAAGACACAGTGAAGCTCGGCATGATGTCGAGATAGGCATCGCTGGCACGCTTAGTTTCCGTGACGGTGTAGGTCTTGGTCTTATCAAAACCGGTGAAGGACAACTGGCCGTTAGTACCAGTCGTGACATCAGTAGTTGCGCCCTGAGTGTTAGCAGAAGCAGCCTTCTTGTAGGAACCGTCCCCCTGCTTCACAAAGTACAGCGTGGTGTCACCGTCCTTCACCTGGAAGGTAACGTCCTTAATGCCTTTGCCATCAGGATCCACCTTGGTGAAATTGAAACCAGTGAACTTGGTAGGGGCTTCAACGTTAGTGCCGTAGTTGTCAAGCTTGTTGACAACGCCATCCTCGGCATCGGCATCATCATTAATCACCGCATGGAAGGTGACCTTGATGGTCTTGCCTGCATACTTGGACGGATTATTCACCGTGACATCGAAAGATGCGTCGTCGCCACCGATCACATCAGCAGTCGGAACAGTGAAGTCAGATGCAGCAGTTTCAGCAGAAATCTGCGCACCATCCACATAGAACTTGAAAGTACCAGCCTTGATGGTCAGACCCTTGCCCGGCTTATCGGTGAACTTGAACTCGGTCGGAGCCGGGTTCGCGATAGTACCGGTAAGGGTGTAGGTCAGGGTGTCGCCGATGGCAGCAAAAAGCTTATTGACTTCCTTAGTCTTTCCGGGGTTGTTGGTGTTCTTCATGTTCACGGTGGCAGCGGCAGTCGGATCGGTTAGAACCTTCTTCTCAGCGTTAACGGTGCCGGAAGCGACAATCATCGGGATTGCCTTGGTCACAGAACCAGTGGCAGCCGCGGAATCAATGAACACATAGATACCTGCAGGCAGGGTCGCGGTAGCAGTGTATTTAGCATCCGCACTACCATTCGTAGCAGGAACTGGCTTGCCCAGAGTGAACGACGTCACAGCAGTTAGTTTGCCTTCACTCTCCAGAGCATTAGCAAACTTACGGGTCTTCTCAGGAGAAGCCCACGGACGAGCAGCAGAAACATCCAGAGTGCCGGCATTCAGGGCTGCGGCCAGATGGTCCACCTCAGAATCCGTAGTATCCACACCGGCAGCCTTCAACGCGGAGTCAACGGCAGTCTTATTGTTAGAATTCGTCACCACACCGTAAGCAACGTTCTCGCCGGAACCATACTGAACATAATCGCCAATCTTGTATGCTTTCAGGTTGGCGTTGGTCAGCTGTTCAGCGGTTTCAGCGGTGAACGTGAACGTTGCTACGCCCGTTACCGGAGTACCAGCAGCGTCATCGGCCTGTGCGCTGGTTGCGCCCAGGGCCATGCCACCCAGCAGCGTCGCCGCGGCGGCGATGCCGGCGAAAAGTTTCCTCATCTTCATGAGAATCCTCTCTTCCTTATTGTTTGATTACTTGTTTTTGCAATCGCGGGAGACGGGAACCCAACTTGCTCCCGCGATCCGCAAATTTTGATTTGCCGGCCGGAATGCCCTCAAGTTGGTAGGCATTCCGGCCTCACACAGCAACTCAGACGAGTCGCTTCTTGTTATTCCAAATTTCGGCAGCGCCGATAAGCAGCACCGCGAGTCCGCCGATCACGCCACCGACCAGTAGCCACTGGCGTCCCGTCGCACCACCCGTCAACGGCAGCGCCGACACCGCGACATATCGGTTGGTGAAGGTGACAGGTTCAGTAGCAGCACTTTGCGATTCGGGAACTGCTGCACCGTTGTCATCCAGCACCTTGGTCACGGACTTCACGGAAGCCTTCCATTCTCCGTTGGAGTCCTTCGCGACAGTCACGACAACCTCATACTTCGCCTGCGAATAATGCAATGAAGCGATAGAGCCCTTGACCTCCGTCACGTAATACGTGTAAGAGGCATCGCCAGCGTTGTAAGTGATGTTGCCGAAGGACGCGGTATGGCTGCCCGAATCGGAGTTCACCTTCACCGTGCAAGGTTGATCGGCTTCGCACTTATCCGGCAACGGCGCATTGCCCTTCGCCGCCAGAGTGAAATCGAACGTGTCGGAGGTCTTCCACTCGCGTCCGGCCAGGTCCTTCTTCACCGAAATCGCGTTCTCCAGGGCAACCGTCTTCAACGTGTTAGTGATGGTCGCGTTCAACGTGCCCGCATCGGCATTGGAAGACCACACCATCTGCTTGGTCAAGTCGACATTGTTTCCCGTATAGGAGACGTCATATCGGTCATTACCAGAGATTTCCGCCACGGAATACGTGTATCCAGGAACCAGGTTGTCGACAGTCGTCTGCCAACCATTGCCCTTATTCAGGGGGATTACGCCACCGACGTTCTCCAGCTGAGCATTGGAATCGCCGCTCTTCTTACGCTGCAACTGCACCGTAACGGAACCGTCATCATGCTTGCTCGCACCATCCGACCATTGCTTGACGATCTTGATCTTGCCGAGCTTCACCTGCACCACAGGATGCGGATACTCGACTTCAGTCGGTGCGCATGACGTAGTTCCATTAACCTCGGTAAGCACGCAATAGTTCAATCGCGCGTCCACATTGGAATAGAATCCCGGCTGGCCCGCAGATGCGGTGCCAGTATTCGGCTCTCCCACATTCGGGTATTGCTGGTTGCCGGCATAAGTGGCATAGGCGGCATCGCTTGGCTTGACCTTGAAGGATACGTCGATGCTGTCGGCTTTCTCAGTAACGATACCGTCTGTGCCGTTAAACGTCACCGTCACCGTGCGATTGCCAGATTGATCGACACCGTACGTGGCCGTATATCCGCCCGTCAGCGCCTTATTGCCGTTTTTCACCGTCACATACTGTGTGATATCGGCACCGTCGGCCACGCCAGCGAAATCGACCGGGTCGACCCACTGGGACAAGGTGTCAGTGATGGAGGAGACCTTGATCTTCGCGGATGAGGTGATGCTGGAATAGATCTGGCCGAATGCTTGCGTCAGATTCTCAGCATTCGTGCCATCGAATTCCTTACCGTTCACTGCCTTGGCTTCACGGGCGAAATCGGACATTCTATTGGCGTCAGTCGAAGCCTTCACCACATAAAGCGAAACATTACTCTCCCGCCTGTTGGCCTCGGCCAGAGCGGCAGCATAGTTGTAACCGTAGTAATTATCACTACCCTCGGTACCTGCACCATGCACACCCTGAGGTGTAGTACGCCAATCATCATCAGGATTGCACCTTTTTTTGCTGCACCCAATCGGATAATTGGATATACGGAACGTCGGATTGCCATCGGACAAGAAAATGATGTGCTTCTTCACGCCCGTGCGTCCTTGCAGATCATTCGCCTGCTTAAGCGCAGCCTCCCAGTTGGTTCCACCATCAGGTTTGCTGGACACAGCTGTTTTAATCTTGCTGACAGATGTGGTGAAGCTCTGCTTAGTCGAGGCCTTGTCGCTGAATGTCACAACCGCCATTTGGACTTGTTGAGATTCCGATAATTTGGAATTCGCCTCGGTCAGTAATTTCTCAGCAAGCTTATTTGCCGCGTTCTTCGCGTTAGTATCACGATTGTCGTTTTTATCCTGCATACTGCCGGACTTATCCATAACCAGCACAATGTCGGCTGGCGTGACGGTAGTGGTTTCGGAAGAAGCGCTATCACCCGAAGCATTCAAATGCAACTCGTACTGGTCGCCATCACCATCGACCTTTTCGATGGTCTTATTGTTTTGTGGCTTCACATTGGAATTGATAACAGTCACATGGCTGGTATCGCTCACCTTGAAAGAATGGGTTTCCGCATAGGAACCACCATTCCCATCGTTGTGCTGCGACAACGCCTCACCATTCGCGGAAACAGTGTATTTGCCGGAATTCAGCTCACGCACCGAATAGGTTGTGTCATCAGAGAAATCATTGGATTGCACACGAGCAAATTGGCCTTTGGCCAAAGTGATCACACCGTTCGAACCGGTGTTCAAACCAGAGCTGACAACCTGATTGGTGGACGCATCGTAAACGCTGTATTTGCCTTCATATGGCGTTTGCGAGCCATTGGCGAACAGCTGGAATTGGAACTGTTGATCGGCTGGAATAGTGCCCAATGTCTGCTTTTCAATGTCAATGGCCTTGGACGGCTTCACCGGCAAATTGAAGCTGATCTTGCAGTTGGATCCGCCGTCGCCGCGTTCCAGATAGAAGAAGCTCAAATGATGGGTTTTATATGCAGCGGAATCCCAGTTCTTGCCCGCATTACTGAATGCCTGGTTAATTGTCGTCGCGCGATCCGAACCATAACTTTGATTTCGATCATACGTGATATTCCCAGTAGCAAAATCAATCGTTCCGCGTATCGCCTGATGGATACCGCCCAAGTCAAGCACCAGCACACCATCGATGAACACCCACACATCGTCGTCACCGGTGAAATCAAACACCATGTTCTGATTGTTGACTTTGCCATCTTTAGGCATATAGAAATCGGCCCCAAGGTTCATGCCGAACGAATACCTATTGGCGTCGCTGTCATTGCCAAACGGCGTGAATAACGGGTCACGATTCCCGCTCTGGGTCTGCTTGGTCAATTCGAATCGTTTGCTATTGCGGTTATATTTCGCATATTTCGACGCCGCATCGAAACTGTAATTCCCTTGACCATCCGGAGTCAGCAAACCACCTTCCGGCATGTAATTAGTCACAGCATTATCAAACGCACCACCGAAGAGATAATCCAGCGATCCGTTGCCATCCGCCATGGTCGGATAATCGTTAGTCAGCAGAGGCTTCACAATGCCCGCGTACGCACCTTTGCCATCTTGAACATAGCGGTTATAGCCGGTTTCGTTTCTTCCGCTCATAAAATGCAACGCATGATTATTGTTGATGGAGCTGCGATTGTAATCATGCAGACCAATGCTGATACCATTCTGCTGCTCAACAGTGGCATTGACGTCATCGGCTAGTGCGGCAGAAGTGGTGGCGTAGCCCATGCCACCAAGCATGGCGACCGCGGCTACCGCAGCTACGATTCGCTTGGCAAAGTTCCCCTTTGGCTTTGGCTCAGATTCATGTACATGCCTCATGTGCATTGTCCCCTTAATACCGCGCTTCAACGCGGTTTCCGTCTCTAACACCGTCCGCGCATCACGCACCGGCACATGCCATGTCCAGTATGGATACACTTCCAGCGCTCCAACCTCGAATGTAGGAGAAAAGACGTCGGGAGATGCACACCCTAAGTGCGGGAAAGTCGAGGTATCATACCATCGTCAACCGTTGCAATCGCAACGTTTCACAATATGGGTGATACCCGAATAAAAAGCCGGCAGGAGGCATCGGCAAACAGCGGTCGTTATCCGCGCTTCGGCCACCAAGCCGCATGCCTACGGATATGCCACGGTCGCCCGCGCAACCATGCCAGCAGCAGACCGAGCAGCAACGTGGCCACCGCGGCCGTGGTCGCAATCGTTCGCGCATCCTTCGCCGCATCATGCTCCGCCGGTACCACGTCGGGAATCGGCGAGCGCACCGCAGAAACCAACAGTCGATGCGTATTAACGCCGTACGGGGTGCACGTCATCAACGTCACCCGGTCTTCGCTGGGAACGATCTTCAGCTTCGACGTATCGTTCGGCTCGATCACGGAAATACGGTCCACCCGGTAGCCGAGCGTGCGGCCCATCACTTCGATGTAGAAGTAGTCGCCGACGCGCATTTCATCCAATCGGGTGAACATCATCGCATCCACAAGCCCGCGATGCCCGGTGATTACGGCATGCGTGTTCTTGCCGCCCACCGGCAGACTACTGCCATACAAATGCCCCGCACCGGACGCAAGTGCCGACTGCGACGTGCCATGGTAAATCGGCAGTTTCACGGAGATTTTCGGAATACGGATAGTGCCCATCACACCGCTGCCGGAATCCAGCAGGCTTTGATATTCCGTATCTTTGGCGCTGGCGCTGTCTGATTCGTTGGAACCGGATTCGCTGGACCGCGAGCTGCCCTGCGCCTGGGAGAACGGATCCTTCGCCTCGCCGAGGATCGGCTGGCCCGATGCGGCGAGCCGTTTGTTGTATTCCTTGGCCGCGGCGATCGCGTCGTCGGCCTGCGGATACGGCCAACCCGCAACCGCACGCGCGGACTGGTCCGACGTATTCGACAGTTCGTGCGCCGACCGGTATTGCAGCATCGCCGGAAAACCGCCGATGCAAATGGAAATGACGATCAACAGCGCAGCGGAGACACGCATGGCGACGGTTTTCCTGCGGCGGCCACGCCGTCTGCGCATATCGTCGGAAACGTCGATTATCTCGTTGAAAGACGGTTCTGCGCCTTCCGTACGTTCCATGTTTTTCATACGTTTCGCACGCATCACTGGATGAACTTCCGCAGCACGCGTTCCAGCTCGTCGATACGCAACGCCTGCTTGGCTATCAGCATGTCGCATTTGTTGATGGTCAGCTGTGCCTGTGCAAGTTTCGACAGCATATCCTGCGATGCGTGCGATTCCTGCAACTTGTCCGAGCCTTGCGATTGCACGCCGTTGCTTCCCGACGCGCCAACGTTTCTCGTCGCGACGTCGCTTCCCGACGTCCCTGCCGCGCCAGCGCCATAAAGATCCACCACGGACTGATCCACATCGTCTCCGCGCAGTTCGATGGCTTCCAGCTCGTCATCACAATCCTGCATGTAATGGTTCGTATGTTCGTTCCTGCGCTTGTTCCGCTCCTCCTGCTGCTTCCAGCGCGCGATGCACCGTTCCACGCGCTTGTAGCCGATCAGCTTGGGGTCGAGACCCGCCTCCCGAAAGATGGCCGACGGCGATTCGCCCGCGTTGTACCGGCACATGACCTCGACCTTAAAGCGATCGGTATACCGGATATGGGATGGGCTCACGCTTTTGACCGCTGGCAGGCTGGCCAGATACGCACGCTCCTTTGCTGTGAATTTGCCATCAATCATTTTTTACACCCCCTAAATCGCCTAAACAGCTCGATTCAGCATCATATCGGGCTCTTTCCATTAACACCCTCGTTAAAACCCTCGAACGAAAGACCCATCCCCTTCAACGAAAAGAGGGGGCCAACCTTCAAACAAAACAGTCCCGCCATTTTCCACGGATAATAAAAGCTCATAGACCCCCCCCCATAAAATTAACAAAAACTTAACCTCACCCCCAGCGCGTCATGGGGGTCACCGCGTATCCGAGCACCGTCACGCAGACTCACTAGGCTGGAAACATGACGCAAGAGCTCGTTTCATTAACCATCATCATGGCGGTGGCGGCCGTCAGCCCAATCGTGGCGCAGCTGATCCCGGGCAAGTTCATTCCGCAAACCGTGCTGCTGCTCGCCGCCGGAACCGCGCTCGGCCCGTACGGACTAGGCGTGATCGAAGTAAACGACGCCGTGAAACTCTTGAACGAGCTCGGCATGGCGTTCCTGTTCCTGCTCGCCGGCTACGAAATCGACCCCAAACGACTCGCCGGACATCAAGGCAAAGTCGGACTGCTTACATGGGGAATCACGCTAGGCCTCGCCTGGCTGGTTGTGACATTCCTTCCGTTCTTCACCAAGCAAGGCATCAACGGCGTGGCCACGGTAATCGCACTCACCACCACCGCGCTCGGCACGCTCATGCCGATTCTCAAGGAACGCAACCTCGAAGGCACCCCCATCGGCGACGCCATCATCTCGTACGGAACGTGGGGCGAACTCGGCCCAATCCTTGCCATGGCCATCCTGCTATCCACCCGAACCGGCTGGCAAACCATGCTCGTGCTCGGCGCGTTCCTTGCCATCTGCCTACTGTGCGCGATGCTACCTACGAAAGCACTGAGAACCGGCCATCGCCTGTACCGTTTCCTTACGGAAAATGCGAACACGTCATCGCAAACGCTCATGCGACTGACCACATTCCTGCTCATCTTCCTTGTCACCATTTCCGCGCTGTTCGAACTTGACGCGGTGCTCGGCGCGTTCGCCGCGGGCTTCATCCTGCGTTACATCATCCCCGACGGCAGCAAGTCGCTGGAAATGAAGTTGGAGGGTGTCGGCTACGGCTTCCTCATTCCTGTGTTTTTCGTGGTGTCAGGCGCCGCGATCAACGTGCGCGCCGTGGCAGGCCGGCCCGCGCTGCTCGTCGCGTTCATCGTCATGCTCATGCTGATTCGCGCGGTGCCCGTATATGTTGCGCTATCGCTCGACAAACGCAAGAATCCGCTGTCATCGCATCACCGCGTCACCGTAGCCCTGTATTGCACGACCGCGCTGCCGATCATCGTCGCCGTCACATCGCTGGCGGTGAAGGTCGGCACCATGCAAAGCGACACCGCGTCGACACTGGTCGCAGCCGGCGCGATCACGGTGTTCCTGATGCCGCTGCTCGGCTCGATCACGTATCAGGTGGCCGACATCCACCCCGTCACCGCGGTGCGGGAGATCGCGCATACGCCGTCCGAATGGCGTGCGATCGTGCGCGAGCACGTGCAGGTACGCGCGCTGCTGCACCATCAGGACCGGCTCAAGCGTATGGCGGAGACGTTGGAATCGCTGGAAAAGCAGGAGGGGCTGAACGGTTTGGACAGCCGTCGCGCCGAACTTGTGGAACGTGCGCGCCTCGAAATCGACCGCCAACTCAAGGAACTCGGCCTGGACCCGCAGCTCACCACCCAACTCCCCCACAACTACCGCTACCCGAAGAACTGAGGGGGCTTCGGAGGGGCGCTACTCCACGGACTTGAGGGAGCTGATGGGGTCGATGCGGTCGAGGACGGGGTTGACGAACAGCTGCACGAGCAGCGCGAAGGCCATGGTCGCCACGGCCGCGATCACGTAGCTCAGCGGCTTGACCTCCACCTCGAAATACAACGAGGGCATGTTGAGCGCCATCGTCAGCATGCCGCCGACGAGCCGGCCGAGCGGCAGACCCAGTATCACACCCATGACAGTGAGGATCATCATCTCGCGGTTCACGTAATGGTGCACTTCGCGGTCGAAGAAGCCAAGCACCTTGAGCGTGGCCATCTCGCGCACACGTTCCGACACGTTCGTATTGGCGAGCGTGAACAGCACCACAAGCGCCAGACCGCCGGCAAGCGCCACAATCAGCGCCACCACCGCGCCCATGAGGTCGAATTTGAAGCTGTCGGCCATGTGCGCGCAACTTACGGCCTTCATCACCGAACTGTCCTCTTCGAGCGATTCCGCATAGTCGGTTTGCGAAGTGTCGGAGCCGGAAAGCTTGGCGAGCATGGCGTTCCACGTCAGAGCCTCGGAATCCTCGGAACTCTTGGAATTCTTGGTGTTCTTCGCGTCTTTCGAGTCGAAAAGCTTGGCGTAGTAGGTTTCGCTTACATACACATCCGAGCCGATGAGGTTGCGATTCACCGCGCTCACCTTCGCCGTCGCCTGCACGCCGTCGCCGTTGGTCAGTCGCACCTTGGAACCGGCCTTGACGCCCAGCGCGCTTGCCGCCGACTGCGCGACGATCACGCCATCGTCATCGAGCTTCAGCGAACCGGTTTTGCCGACGCCGGACGTGCCCAGTATGCCGGACGAGACCGGCTGCAACGTGACCATTTCGCCCAAATCGGACAGATGCTTTTCCGGCACCGCGACCAGCTGGATGCTTTCGCTGCCGCTGCTGCCGGCCTTGCCGCTGTCACCGTCGCCACTGCCCGCAACCGTCAAATCGCCCGACTCTATGCGCACGTCAAGCGACGACGTGACGCGCCCGTCTGACGTGACTTTCGTGCGCATCGCCGACGCGTCCGAATCGTCGGAAACCACCATCAGGTCGTACTGGTAGATGTCGAGGTATTGCTTGATGCCGAGGTCGGCGACGGTGTCGTTGATGGCCAGGCCGCAGACGATCAGCGCGGTGCAGCCGGCGACGCCGCCGACCGTCATGATGAGGCGCGACTTGAAGCGGAAAATGTTGCGCGCGGTCACCTTGCCGAGGAAGCCGATGCGATTCCAGACCGGCCGAATCCGTTCCAACAGAATGCGCGAGCCGGCGCGCGGCGCTTTCGGACGCAGCAGCGCGGCGGGCGTCTGCCGCATTTCCTGCACGCACGCGTAGATGGTGGCGGCGAGCACGCCGACCACGAACAGCGCGATGCCGAGCGAGCCGTACAGCCAGTCGTATTCCAGCCGCAGACCGGGCATCACATACATGCCTTGCAATACGACCAGCAGGAACGCAGGAATGCCAAGGAAGCCGGCGATCAGGCCGAGGCCGCCGCCGATGAGGCAGGCGAGCAACGCGAACAGCAGGTAGCGCGACGCGACCGCCAGCCGCCCGTAGCCGAGCCCCACGTACGTGCCGATGAGCGAGCGGTCCTCTTCGACCATGCGCGCCATGGCGGTCAGGCTCATCATCACGGCCACCAGCAGGAACACAATCGGGAACGCGTTGCCGAGCGACTGGATGGAGTCGAGGTCGGATTTGAGCGCGCTGAACCCGCCGAGCGACTGCCGGTCCTGCACATACCAGCGTACTTGCGGAATGCTGGTTTTCAGCTCGTTTTCCTTGGTTTTCAGCGTTTGTTCGGTACTTGCCTTCTGCTCGTTCAATTGCGATTGCGCCTGGTCGAGCTGCTGCTTGGCTTGCGTCAGTTCGGGACTAGCGGCGATGATGGTTTCACGCATTGTTTCACGCGTGGTTTCGTCAAGTTGGGGGGTGGTTGCACCTGCGGCCGCCACCGCACCTGCGTTCGCGCCGTTTGCCGCAGCTCCCGCAGCTGCCGCGCCCGCCTGCATGCTGAC